>OMNP01000818.1_pt1 | contig 11446 bp, 10 predicted proteins | sample 1673811 | NCBI WGS metagenome assembly OMNP01 (sample SAMEA103958127, study PRJEB25191) | human gut metagenome | biome: human-associated habitat [ENVO:00009003]; feature: intestine environment [ENVO:2100002]; material: feces | place: Germany | collected 2013/2015
GGGCCCCCGTCAATTCCTTTGAGTTTCAACCTTGCGGTCGTACTCCCCAGGTGGATTACTTATTGTGTTAACTGCGGCACGGATGGGGTCAGTCCACCCACACCTAGTAATCATCGTTTACAGCGTGGACTACCAGGGTATCTAATCCTGTTTGCTACCCACGCTTTCGTGCCTCAGCGTCAGTTAAAGCCCAGCAGGCCGCCTTCGCCACTGGTGTTCCTCCCGATCTCTACGCATTTCACCGCTACACCGGGAATTCCGCCTGCCTCTACTTCACTCAAGCTAAACAGTTTCAAATGCAGCTCACGGGTTGAGCCCGTGTATTTCACATCTGACTTGCTTAGCCGCCTACGCACCCTTTACACCCAGTAAATCCGGATAACGCTTGCTCCCTATGTATTACCGCGGCTGCTGGCACATAGTTAGCCGGAGCTTATTCGTTAAGTACCGTCATTCTTCGTCCTTAACAAAAGAAGTTTACAATCCGAAAACCTTCTTCCTTCACGCGGCATTGCTGCGTCAGGGTTTCCCCCATTGCGCAATATCCCCCACTGCTGCCTCCCGTAGGAGTCTGGGCCGTGTCTCAGTCCCAATGTGGCCGTTCAACCTCTCAGTCCGGCTACTGATCGTCGCCATGGTAGGCCGTTACCCCACCATCTAGCTAATCAGACGCGAGTCCATCTCTCAGCGGATTGCTCCTTTCATCAAAAAATCATGCGGTTTCTTGATTATATGCGGTATTAGCGTTCTTTTCAGAACGTTATCCCCCTCTGAGAGGCAGGTTACTCACGCGTTACTCACCCGTCCGCCACTAAGCTATTAATCTTCCGCCCGAAGGCTTCCGTCTAATAGCTCCGTTCGACTTGCATGTGTTAGGCATGCCGCCAGCGTTCATCCTGAGCCAGGATCAAACTCTCTAAAAAATTGTATCATTTCACATCCTTGCGAATGTGCTATAATCTTTTAAAGCTTGATGCTCTCAAGTTTTCGCTTATTAGCGTGCGCTTAATTCCTTAAGCATTTGACATTTGTTGTGTTGTCTTCACTGTAAATCTCTGAGTATTCTCAAAGTAATTACGGGTTTTTCTTGTTGTGTTGTTTAATTTTCAAGGTCCTGTGCTCTTACCTTGCGTTTCCGCTTTCGTAGAGAGCTTATTTATTTTATCACAAACATTTTGCTTTGTCAACACTTTTTTCAAACTTTTTTCAACCTTCTGAAGCGTATCTTTACATTCACCGTCAAAGAAATAAGAATTCAATCTTTTCTTCAACTATAAAGCACTCTTCATATTGTCGTATTTAGTTCTTTTGTGTTGCCCTCGTTTGCGACAGCTTTGTTATTATATCAAACTGCCACCCTCTTGTCAACGCCTTTTTTAAAGTTTTTTGAATATTTTTTTAATTTTTCGGAGAAATCAGAAAAGCTGTGATTTCCCCGAAAAGTATTATCAAAATAAATTAAATATTCCTAACTGCGTCCTTCATTTCTTTAACATAGTCATAAACATATGGGACGCACCTCTCGCCGTACTGTGCACATATTTTAACTATAGCACTGCCTACAATTACACCGTCGGCATACTGTGCCATTTCCTGCGCCTGCTGAGGCGTTGAAATGCCAAAGCCTATAGCTGCAGGCACATTTGTAACCTCTTGTACAAGTGACGTCATCTCTCCTAAATTAGTGGTGATTTTTTGACGAACACCTGTAACGCCCATGGAGGATACACAGTAAACAAAGCCCTGTGCCTCCTTTGCAATGGTTTTTATTCTGTCGTGTGATGTTGGTGCTATAAAAGATATTAGGTCAATACCGTATTTGTCACAAAACGGTGCAACCTCGTTTTTCTCCTCGTAAGGTACATCCGGAATAATAAGGGCATCTACTCCCAGCTCTGCGGCTTTTTTACAGAACTTATCCACACCGTACACATATACCGGATTTATGTATGTCATAAAAGCCAGAGGAATGTTGCTTTCCTTTCTAACCTCTGCTACCATATCAAAAATTTTATCTGTTGTTGTACCGGCTTTTAAGGCTCTTTCGTCAGCCGCCTGAATTACCACACCCTCGGCTACAGGGTCGGAAAAAGGTATTCCTATCTCTATAAGGTCAGCTCCTGCTTTTTCCATAGCCAATATTATTTCTTTTGTTACCTCCAGGTTAGGGTCGCCTGCTGTAACAAAAGGTATGAATGCTTTACCGTGTTTAAATGCGTTGGCTGTATTACTCATATATATCCTCTCCTCTGTATCTTGCTATAGCGGCAACATCCTTATCTCCTCTGCCGGAAATGTTTATTACCATAAGCTTGTCCTTATCAAGAGTAGGTGCAAGCTTCATTGCATAGGCAACAGCGTGTGCACTTTCAATGGCCGGTATAATTCCCTCGGTTCTTGACAAATACTCAAAGGCATTTACTGCCTCGTCATCTGTAACAGGAACATACTCGGCTCTGCCAATGTCCTTTAAATAAGCGTGTTCAGGCCCTACCCCCGGGTAGTCAAGGCCTGCTGAAATTGAGTAAACCGGTGCAATCTGGCCGTACTTATCCTGACAGAAATAGGACTTCATACCGTGGAACACACCCTCTGTGCCTGTTGCCATTGTTGCTGCTGTATACGGTGTGTCTGCTCCCTTACCGGCCGCCTCGCAACCGATTAGGCGAACCTGCTTATCCTCGATAAAATTATAAAAGGCACCCATAGCGTTGCTTCCGCCGCCTACGCACGCCATTACAACATCCGGCAGTCTGCCCTCTTTTTCCAGCATTTGCTCTTTAATCTCTTTACTAATAACACTTTGGAAATCACGCACTATAGTCGGGAATGGGTGTGGGCCCATTACCGAGCCTAAAACATAGTGAGTATCGCTTATACGGTTGCTCCACTCACGCAGTGTTTCGTTTACTGCGTCCTTTAAGGTCATTGTTCCGCTTGTAACAGCCTCAACCTCTGCCCCCAGCAAACGCATACGGTAAACATTAAGAGCCTGTCTTTCTGTATCCTCCTTGCCCATATAAACCTTACATTCCAAGCCCATTAAAGCGGCTACGGTTGCTGTTGCAACACCGTGCTGACCTGCTCCTGTTTCGGCTATTACTCTGGTTTTACCCATTTTCTTGGCAAGCAAACACTGACCAAGCACATTGTTAAGCTTATGTGAGCCTGTATGATTTAGGTCTTCTCTCTTTAAATATATTTTTGCACCGCCTAAATCCTTAGTCATTCTTTCTGCATAATAAAGTCTTGACGGTCTGCCTGCATATTCATTTAAAAGCTGTGTAAGCTCCTTTTGAAATTCAGAGTCATTTTTATAATGGTTATAAGCCTCCTCCAGCTCTATAACCGCATTCATAAGTGTTTCAGGTATAAACTGTCCTCCGTGACAGCCAAACATTCCCTTTGACATTTAGTGTGTCCTCCTAACCTTTTCTATAATATTCCTTATCTTTTTTTCGTCCTTAAAGCCGTCGGTTTCAACACCGCTGCTTACATCCACACAGTAAGGCTGAACTGTCTTGATTGCCGTTTCAACATTCTCGGTATTCAAGCCTCCTGCCAGAAAAAACGGCTTTTTCAATGCAGTAGGTATAAGCTGCCAGTTAAAGCTTTCACCTACACCGCCATATGTGGATTTTTTGTAGGTATCAAGCAGCAGACAGTCGCAATTAAGAGCTGCCGCCTGCAAAATCTGTTGCGTGCTTTGTACACGCACCGCCTTTATTACAGACTTGCCGGTTATACTTTTTACCTTGGATATATAATCATTATCCTCGTCACCGTGCAGCTGTACAACATCTATAATATTTTGCCTGCAAAGGTCTGCTATAAGCTCCAAAGGCTCATTAACAAACACCCCCACGGCTTTTATGCCACTGCTTAGCTTTAGCTTTAGTTTTTCTGCCTGCTTAGGCGTAACCCGACGCTTTGAATTTGAAAACACAAAGCCTACATAGTCCGGCTTACTGCTGTTTACATAGTCAATGTCACATTCTCTGCTTAAGCCGCATATTTTAACCATACTCATTTAACTTCACCGCCGTTTAAAGCCGTAAGCATTTCTTTTTTATTTTCACATCGCATAAAGGTTTCACCGATAAGCACTGCGTCTACATTTGCCTGCTTAAGTGCGGCAATATCCTGCGGAGTTTTTATTCCGCTTTCCGCAACAAAAATAACGTCCTTTGGCACAAGCCTTCTTAAGCGTGTGCTGTTGTTAATATCCACCGTAAAATTCTTTAGATTTCTGTTGTTTACGCCTATAATTCTTGCACCGGCATCTATAGCGGACTGTACCTCCTGCTCGTCGTGAGCCTCTACTAATGCGGACAGTCCCAAGCTGTCGCAAATTTTTATATATTTTTTTATTGTTTCCGTATCAAGCAAAGCACAAATAAGCAATACAGCAGACGCCCCCATAGCCTTTGCCTGATAGAGCATATATTCGTCAACAGTAAAGTCTTTGCGAATAATCGGTATATTAACAGCCTTGCTTACCTCTTTAACATATTGGTCACTGCCTAAAAAATAATCGGTTTCGGTCAAAACAGATATTGCACTTGCTCCGGCACTCTGATATTCCTTTGCTATTTCGACATATGGGAAATTCTCGGCTATTATTCCCTTTGAGGGGGAAGCTTTTTTTATTTCACAAATATAGGACATTCCCGCCTTTGACAAAGCCCTTTCAAAAGGAAAGCCTGTATCTGTATTCAGTGCAAACGCCTGCTCCTTTAGCTGCTCAAGAGGTATTTCAGCCTTATTCTTTTCAATACGCTTTCTTGTACATTCAGCCAGTGTGTCAAGTATTTTATCACTCATCGGCACACCTCATTAGTTGCCCTTACAAATTCTTCCAGCTTAGCCTTAGCCTTGCCGCTGTCGATAGTTTGTGCGGCTATCTCAATACCCTTAGCGATGCTGTCAGCCTTGCCCGCTATGTAAATTGCAATACCGCTGTTAAGCAATACTACATCTCTTTTAGCGCCCTTTTCGCCGTTCAAAATCTTTCGTGCTATTTCCGCATTTTCCTGTGGGTTGCCCCCTACAAGGTCATCTTTCTTGCACATTGTAAATCCGTAATCCTCAGGGTTGATTGTAAACTCGGTAATTTCACCGTTCTTAATTTCGCAGGCTGTAGTCTTTGCCACCAATGAAACCTCGTCGATTCCGTCCTGACCGTAAACTACCATACCCTTTTCAACTCCAAGATTTTTTAAAACCTCTGCTATAGGCTTAACCAGCTCTTGGCTGTACACGCCCATAAGCTGAATTGTAGCAGAAGCCGGATTCGACAAAGGCCCTAAAATATTAAAAATTGTTCTTGCACCCATTTCCTTTCTAACCGGTGCGGCGTACTTCATTGCACCGTGGTAAACAGGGGCAAACATAAAGCACATTCCTGTGTCGGAAAGCACCCTTTCGTTTTGCTGTGCTGTAATATCCAGCTTTACGCCAAGTGCCTCAAACACATCGGCGGCACCGCATTTACTTGACACGCTTCTGTTGCCGTGCTTTGCAGTTGGAACACCTGCCGCAGCAGTTACTATAGAGGATACCGAAGAAATGTTAAAGGTAAAGGCCTCGTCACCGCCTGTACCTACAATTTCAAGAACTTCTGTACTGTGGTTTAGATGTACACCAACCCTACGCATAACCTTTGCACAGGCTGTAATTTCCTCTATGGTTTCACCCTTCATTCTAAGGGCTGTTAAGAAAGCAGCCATTTGTGCATTGGTTGCCTTGCCTGTCATAATTTCGTCCATTACACCCTCTGTTTCGGCAGGTGTTAAATTTTCTTTGTTAATTACCTTGCTGATTGCTTCCTTAATCATTTTATTTTCCAACCTTTCTTATAAAATTTTCCAGCATCTTTCCGCCCTGTGGCGTCATAATAGATTCCGGGTGGAATTGCAGTCCGTATATTTCGTAATCTCTATGTTTAACAGCCATAACCTCGCCGTTTTCAACATCTGTAGATGTTACAATAAGCTCCTCCGGCAAATTAGCTGCCACCAATGAATGATAACGGGCAACCTTAATACTGCTTGGCATATCCTGAAATATTTTACACCTATTATCCACCGTAACCTCGCTTTGCTTTCCGTGCATAAGCTTTACTGCGTGGGTTATTTCAGCACCGAACACCTCGCAAATAGCCTGGTGTCCCAAACAAACGCCCAAAATCGGGAACTCACCCTTTAGCTGCCGCACTACCTCTTCACACACACCGGCATTCTTGGGATAACCCGGACCGGGAGAAAGAATAATGTGTGTAGGGTTTAGTCGGCGTATTTCTTCAACTGTAATTTTATCGTTTCTGTAAACCTGTATATCGCTTTCCACACTGCCGGCAACCTGAACCAAATTGTAGGAAAAGCTGTCGTAGTTATCAATAAGTAATATCATAAAATTATCTCCTCTTTTCCTTATGGCAGGTCGGCCTCTGCCGCACCCTGCACTGCGTTCATTACTGCCAAAGCCTTGTTGTAGGTTTCCATATATTCCGAATGTGGTACACTGTCTGCCACTATGCCGGCACCTGCCTGAACATAAACCTTGTCATTCTTTTTTACAGCCATTCTTATTGCTATGGCAACATCAAGGTTTCCGTTAAAATCCACATAGCCCAGCGCTCCGCCGTAAATTCCCCTTGGGTACTGCTCCAGCTCCTCTATAATTTCACAGGCCCTTATTTTAGGTGCACCTGAAAGCGTACCTGCCGGCAAAACCGATTCTATGGCATTAAAGGCGTCCATATCATCACGAATGTCACCCTCAACCTCAGAGGCTATATGCATAATTTTTGAATACTTATTAATCACCTTGTAGGCTGTTACCTCTACAGAGTTAATCCTTGCAATTCTGCCAATGTCGTTTCTGCCCAGGTCAACAAGCATATTATGCTCTGCAAGCTCCTTTTGGTCGCTTAGCAAATCCTTTTCAAGCCTTTCGTCCTCTTCCTTTGTTGCTCCTCTTGGTCGTGAGCCGGCAACAGGATATGTGGAAAGCCTGCCGTTTTTAAGCCTTACCAAAGTTTCAGGCGAGGTGCTTATAATCTCGCTGTCGTCAAACCTCATATACACCATATAAGGTGACGGGTTTGTAATACGCAGCACCCTGTAGGCGTCAATAAGGTCACCCTTGTACTCACTTTCAAAGCGTCTTGAAACTACACACTGGAAAATGTCGCCCTCATAAATATATTCCTTGGTTTTTTCAACCATTTTGCAAAATTCATCCTCGGTCATATTGGATTTGAATTCTACATTTTTGTAAGGGTTAGTAGGCGGCAGCGGCTGATTGTCCGTTATAATAGAAACAATTTTTTCTATATCGTCACAAGCCTTTTTATACTGAAAGTCAACATCGTCTGTCTTCATATTAACTATAACTATCATTTTTTGCGTTAGGTGGTCGTAAACAACTACCTTGTCAAAAAACATAAGGTCAAAGTCGTTAAACTGACTTTCTCTCAGCTTTAAAACAGGCTCTGCCACAGCTATCATACTGTAGCCAAAGTAGCCTACAAGTCCTCCGGTAAACGGTGGTATATCGTCGAATTTAGGCGATGTATAATTTTTCAAAAACTCTCTAACTGCGTCAAACGGCTTGTCTGTTGCTATCTCTTTAGCACCCTCGCCCTCAATAACAACCTTGCCGCCTTTATAGTATATTCTGGACTTAGGGTCAAAGCCTACAAAGGAGTATCTGCCCCATTTTTTACCGCCCTCTACACTTTCCAGCAGGTAAAATCTGTTTGATATAGCAGAAATTTTTCTAAGCAGTGTAATAGGTGTAGTAGTATCTGCATATATCTCTTTGGTAACGGGTATAATCTTATAGCCTTGTGCTAAGCTGTTAATTTCTTCTAAGCTTGGTTTTATCATTTTTAAATACTCCTTTCTAAATTTTGACAATAAAAAAAGCCCTTATCCCTCTATAAAAGGGACAAAAGCTAAACTTCTGCGGTACCACCCAAATTGACGCCAAAAAGCACCCACTCATCACGCACTAACATACGCTCCTTTGTTAACGATAAGGTAACCGTCAACGCCTACTGAATAATTTTCGGGTTGCCCTCACAGGTCCATTCGCAAGCCTTAGGCAATTTTGCTTACACCAAACGCAAAACTCTCTTTGTACCATAGGATTTGTTACTACTCCTGCTCACAGGTTTTTAATATCATCATTTGTGGCTATTATATACCTGCTTTTTTTAGTTGTCAATACCTGAAAGAAAGTTTTATTTACATTTTATTACATTTTTCCTAGAAGTTGTTACACATTAGTAAATTGATTTTCGTTTACTTCGTGATATAATAAGCATTATCAAGACAATATAAAATATCTGTATTATGATTTAGGAGTGGTTTGTATGATTATTGATATGCATTCACATATTGGCTGTGTTATGAATTTTAAAATGCCAAAGGAAAACTTAATTGAATCTATGAACAAATACGGTATTGACTTTTCTATTTGCTCAAACTGTGAATCGGCGGCATTTGACCATGCAGGCAAAACCCTGCCTTATACAGAGCAAAAGTCTCAGGAGGAAACCTACGCCGAAAGTATAAGCTTTGCACGAAATAATCCGGGCAAAATTGCCGTTATGCCCTGGGTAAAGCCTCACTACGAAAAGGTTACGCCAAAGCTTGTTGCTATGATTAAAGAAAATCTGGATATTACGGCAGGCATAAAAATCCACCCTGTACACTCGTTTATAAATTTCAATTCGCCGCAGGTAGAGGAATATATAAAGCTTGCCGAAAGCTTTAACCTGCCTGTTCTTACCCACACAGGAAATTCGTTGGAATCCTGCTGTGCAAGCGTATACGAAATGGCACAAAAATATCCAAAAGTAAATTTCGTTATGGGGCATATGGGACTTGGTACCGACAACACAGAAGCCATAGAGATGATTAAAAAGCAGAAAAACCTCTACGGCGACACTGCCTGGGTACCGATGGAGTCTGCGGTACTTGCCATAAAGGAATGTGGTGCCGACAAAATAATGTTTGGTACCGACAACCCAATAGACGGTGTTGACACCCTAGGCACCAACCCTAAGGGCGAAAGGTCGCTGTACCAACAGTACTTTAATGAGCTTAAGGAATTAATTACTCCGGAAGAATACGAAAAGCTGATGTACAAGAACGCACTTAAATTTTTCAAGCTGGAAAAGCTAATTAAGAAAATCTCTCAATAATACAGTAAACAACAATATAAACAACTTATAAACAATATTACAGCCTTAGCAACGGTAGCTTTTACCCATGCTAGGCTGTTTCTTTTAGTGCTTTATGTTTTGGTTCCGGACAATTCCAATCCACTCCAAACACTTTCTGCCCATTATTTTTCCTCATTGCAAGCGCCCGGGTTTGCTTTCTCTGACTTAATTAAAGTATTTAATCTCCGTACCACTTCATTCAATAGGAATTTTGTCCGATTACAAACAACAACACACCCCTGCACCAAGCAAAGCTCGCCTGCAGGGGTGTGTAATTTAAAAAATATAATTTTTGCTAATTAGCCCAATATGCTCAGCAGTACGCCGGCTGCAACAGCAGAACCGATTACGCCTGCAACATTTGGTCCCATAGCGTGCATTAACAAGAAGTTTGTAGGATCTTCGGCCTGACCAACCTTTTGTGATACACGGGCAGCCATAGGTACGGCAGATACACCTGCACTACCGATAAGCGGGTTAACCTTACCCTTAGTAGCAACGCACATTAGCTTACCAAACAATACGCCTGCGGCTGTACCGATGCAGAATGCGATCAAGCCCAAAGCGATAATCTTTAGTGTGTCCAGCTTTAGGAATACAGAGCCTGTAGCTGTAGCACCAACTGTTACGCCAAGGAATATTGTAATAATATTCATCAGCTCGTTCTGTGCTGTCTTGAACAGTCTGTCAACAACGCCGCTTTCACGGAACAGGTTGCCAAGCATTAGCATACCAACAAGCGGAGCAGCATCCGGCAGGAAGATAGCAACTACAATTACAACAAGAACAGGGAAGATAATCTTCTCAAGCTTTGAAACAGGTCTTAGCTGCTTCATAACAATAGTACGCTCTTTCTTTGTTGTAAGAGCCTTCATAATAGGAGGCTGAATAATAGGAACAAGCGCCATATATGAATAAGCCGCAACGGCTATAGGTCCCAGCAGCTCCGGTGCTAATTTTGATGTTACAAAAATAGCTGTAGGGCCGTCTGCACCGCCTATAATAGCGATAGCACCTGACTGTGCACCCGAGAAGCCCAAGAATATAGCACCGATAAATGTAATCAAAATACCTATCTGTGCAGCAGCACCCAAGATAAAGCTCTTTGGGTTAGCAATAAGCGGACCAAAGTCTGTCATCGCACCTACGCCCAAGAAAATAAGCGGTGGGTAAATACCAAGCTTAACACCTTGATACAAATAGTAGAACAAGCCGCCGTTTGTAGGCACATTGTAATAATCGACACCTTGCAGCGTGGTTATGGCATAGCTGGCGGATTCGCCGTTATGAGCGGCAATATAGTCTGTAACAGGCACCAAATCGGTGGACGGTGCTGACATAATAGCCGGGTATAGGTTTACCAAAAGCATACCAAAGGCTATAGGCAGCAAAAGCATTGGCTCGTACTGCTTTTTAATAGCCAGATAAAGCAAAACTATAGAAATCAAAATCATTACATAGTTTTGCCAAGGCAAATAGCATAGACCTGAATTTTTATAAAGGTCTACTATGGACTCTAAAAATCCTTGTAAAATTTCCATAAAAACATTCCTTTCTCCGATAATTTCAGTACATTAAAACGGTCTTGTGTTATCCAAAATTCCTGCTGTACTCCATACCGGACGGGATTGTGGAACCTTTTTAATCGACTTAACCTTTGCACCTTTACCATACACTGCGTCTACCGCAGCAGCAATAACCGCAATAACCTCGTCTGACATACCGTCAGCAGCTGCAGGCACTGCAGCAGGTGGTGTTGTAACAGGCTGAGCACTTGCAGCACTTGCGGCCTTTTCAGCCTCAAGCTCAGCTTCTTTTTTTGCTTTCTTTCCATCTGCTGACTTCTGTATTTTTGAAACGATTGCTCCATAAATCATAATTAGCAGAATAAGCAAAATTAAAACGGCAAACACTACAACAAAACCTGTAATAAGTACGGTTAGTGATATAGTAAGCTTTTCTGACAAATCCATTACCGTCATCTCCTCCTTTAATATAGAATAAAACAACATAAAGCCATTTTATCAATTTAGTTATTATTATAACCCACCTCAAAATTAATTTCAATAATTAATCATATCCATTTTTTAGTTTATTCACAACTTCGTCAAATTACACAAATACAGCTGTAAATTTATAGTTGTTATGTTATTGATTATAGGATAAAAAAAAGCAGAGCACTGTGGTTAAACAATGCTCTGAAAAATATAG
>OMNP01000820.1_pt1 | contig 11434 bp, 10 predicted proteins | sample 1673811 | NCBI WGS metagenome assembly OMNP01 (sample SAMEA103958127, study PRJEB25191) | human gut metagenome | biome: human-associated habitat [ENVO:00009003]; feature: intestine environment [ENVO:2100002]; material: feces | place: Germany | collected 2013/2015
TGAGGCTCTGCCCTCACGCCTGAAAAAATATTTTGTGATCTTGATTTTGCTCTTGACAAGAGGTCACTTCATAACAGCAAGCACAGCCGGTGTATATACACACGGCGATTTCCGATTAAGGAAACCCTCCCCTTAATCGAAAAATGCTTGTTGGGATGTCTCCCAAACCCTCTTCCTTTACGAAAGGACGGAACGCCTATGGCAAACAGGACGCGACCAAACCAGATACTCTTCTTCGTCTCCGACGATGAGAAAAGAATTATCAAGGCAAAGATGGCGCAGCTTGGAACAAAGAACATGGGAGCATATCTCCGGAAGATGGCGATTGACGGCTATATCATCAAGGTGGACTACACGCAGCAGAAGAAACTTGCCGCCGCAGTCAGCCGTGTTGCCTCAAACATCAATCAGATTTGCCGCCGCATCAACTCCACCGGACACTTCTATGCGGACGATATTACAGAGCTGAAAGAAAGGCAGGGTGAGATATGGCAGTTACTAAAATCAAGCCAATCCGAGGAACTGTAAACAAGGCTATTGCCTACATTCTCGACCCGCAGAAAACCGACGATGCTTTCTATGTTTCGTCCTATGGATGCGCTGCAAGCGACGCAGCGGCGAAAGAATTTGAGTGGACGAGAAACCTTGCAGTGCAGCAAGGAATGCAGATGCCGAAGGTGCTTGCCCGTCATCTGATCCAGTCCTTTGACATCGGTGAAGTGACGCCGGAAGAAGCTCACGAAGTCGGGAAACAGCTTGCGGACGAATGGCTCAAGGGCAAGTACGAGTATGTGATTGCTACCCACATCGACAAGGGGCATTGTCATAATCACATCATCTTCAATGCCGTAAATTATGTGGACTATCATGCCTACCGGAGCAACAAGAGAACCTATCGGGAGCTGCGTCAGCTCAGTGATGAGATATGCAAGGAACACGGGCTGTCTGTGATCCCTCCGTCGCAGAACAAGGGCATGGACTACAAGGAATATACCGAAGCCAAACGCGGCACGAGCTGGAAGCAAAAACTCAAGCAGACCATCGACCGGCTTGTCATCACAGCGAAGGACTACGATGATTTTCTGCGGCTCATGCAGGAAGCCGGTTATGAAATCAAACCCGGCAAATACATCTCCTTCCGCGCTGAAGGTCAGGAGCGGTTTACCCGTTCTAAGACCATCGGAGAGAACTACACCGAGGAACGCATCAAGGAGCGGATTGCCGGACGGACGCCCCGAAGAAGTCAGAGACAGACCACGCCGAAGGGCATCTCTCTCATCGGAGATATTCAGGAGCGGATCAGGCTTATCGACAGCAAGGGTTATGAGCATAAAGCAAAGCTCACTATCCTCAAGGAAGCGGCACGGACGCTCAACTATCTCACAGACAACAACTTGCTCCAATACGCCGATCTTGAGAAGAAGGTCGAGGATGTTCACAGCTCCTATGATCGTACCGGCAAGGAGCTGAAAGGCGTTGAAGCGCGGCTGCGGGAAGTCCAGCCGCTTATCAAAAACATCTCCAACTACCAGCGCCTAAAACCTGTATATGACGCTTTCCAGAAGGCAAAAGATAAGCCGGGTTTCAAGGCAAAGCATGAGGCAGAGCTTGTGATCTTCGAGGCGGCACGGAGTACGCTGCTTGCCATGCAGGGCGATGAAAAACTGCCGAGCTTGAAGACGCTGCAAGCGCAACAGCAGCGACTTCTCGATGAGCAACAGCGGCTCTATGATGAACGTGCGAAGCTCAAAAAAGAAGTAAAGCAAATAGAGACGATCAAGTCTAATGTTGATACGTTTCTCGCTCCTTCTGCTGACCATGACCGTGATCATCTGCGCAGCACACAGCGCGAATAGTCCTTTCAAAAGCAGGGCATCTCCTGTTGACCGGAGATGCCCTGCATCCTTGAGAGAAGGTTCGAGAAATTGAAACTTTTTCTTTAATTTCTGCATCAACGGATTGCTTTTGAGAATGAAATCCAGTATAATATTATAAACGATGTTGAATGCAAGCAAGCGAAAGGATGGTTGCCGTGCGCATAAGCTATAAGAAACTATGGATGCTTCTTCTGGAACGCGACATAAAGAAGGCTTCTCTACGACATGAAGTAGGGCTGTCTGCCGGAACATGGACAAAACTGAATAAGGGGGAAGAAGTGTCCCTCTCTATTTTGCTGCGCATTTGTGATTACTTGAACTGTGACATCGGAGATATATGTGAGGCTGTGCGAACGGACAAGAACTGAGTCCGGTTTTTCGTACAGCTCTTTTTGTAGAATAGGTTAGATAAATACACAGGGAGGATTTTGATATGGCACGAGCCGCATCGGCACCGAAGAAGGAGATTTCTATGGAGGAAGCTCTGTGGAAGTCCGCAGATAAACTCCGTGGTTCTGTCGAGCCAGCAGAATATAAACACGTCGTTCTCAGTCTCTTCTTTTTGAAGTTTGCCAGCGATAAGTTTGAGGCACAAAGGAAAGCTATTTCTGAAAAATACGGTGAGAAGTTTGTTGACAATGTTGCCTTCTATACGAAGGACAATGTATTCTTCCTGCCTGAGATCAGCCGTTGGTCTTTCATCATGGAGAATGCGAAACAGGATGACATTGCGCTGAAAATCGACACCGCCCTCTATACAATTGAGAAAGCGAATCCTGCACTGAAAGGCGCACTGCCGGACAACTACTACTCACGTCTTCACATCGACACAGCAAAGCTGGCATCACTGCTGGACGAGATTGATAAGATCAACACCGGCGATAAAGAGAATGACATTATCGGGCGGGTCTACGAATACTTCCTGAGCAAGTTTGCTCTTGCGGAAGGCAAGGGCAAGGGCGAGTTCTATACGCCGAAGTGTATTGTCAATTTGATTGCAGAAATGATTGAACCGTATGATGGCATTCTGTACGACCCTTGCTGCGGTTCTGGCGGTATGTTCGTACAGTCAATGAAGTTCGTGGAGGCACATCACGGCAACAAGAAGAAGGTCTCTATCTATGGTCAGGAATATACAAACACGACGTACAAGCTGTGCAAAATGAATCTGGCTATTCGCGGCATCTCTGCAAACCTCGGAGAAATGGCAGCGAACACATTCACCAATGACCAGCACAAGGACCTCAAGGCAGATTACATTATGGCAAACCCGCCATTTAATCAGAAAGAATGGCGTGGTGATAATGAGCTGATTGATGATCCGCGCTGGGACGGCTATGAAGTTCCGCCCACGAGTAACGCAAACTATGGCTGGATTCTGAACATTGTTTCAAAGCTCTCTCAGAACGGTGTTGCCGGTTTCCTGCTTGCAAACGGCGCACTATCTGACGATGGTACAGAGTTAAAAATCCGCCGTCAGCTCATCGAGAACAATCTCGTTGAAGCAATCATCATCCTTCCCCGAAACCTCTTCTACACCACGGACATCAGCGTTACGCTTTGGATTCTGAACAAGAATAAAAAGGCTCGTGTGGTTGAAGAAAACGGTGAAGTAAAACGCTTCCGTAACCGTGAGCGCGAGATCCTTTTCATGGACTTGCGGCAAATGGGAAGCCCTTATGAAAAGAAGTATATTGAACTGACAGAAGAAGACCGTGCAAAAGTCACGGGCGTCTATCACGCATGGCAGCAGGAAGGCTATGAAGAAACTTATCAGAATGTGCCTGAATTTTGTTACAGCGCATCCTTCGATGAGGTTGCTGAAAAGGGCTTTACCCTTGTTCCGAGCCGTTACATTGAGTTTGTAAACCGCGATGAGAACATCGACTTTGATACGAAAATGAAGACGCTGCAAAGTGAGCTTCGTGAGCTGCTTGTTGCAGAAGAGAAGTCGAAGGCTGACCTGTTGACTGTGTTTAAGGAGCTGGGCTATGAAATCGAATTATGAACCACTTGGTAAACATATTCAGCTTGTTGATTATCGGAACTCCGAGGAAGTCACCAGCACTGTTCTTGGTATAAGCATCGACAAAGAATTTATGCCTTCCGTCGCAAATGTAATTGGCACAGATTTGAGTCGGTATAAACTGATCAGCAAGGGGCTATTTGCCTGTAACCCAATGCACGTTGGACGCGATGAACGTCTTCCGATTGCGCTCTATGAGAAAGACAACGCCGCAATAGTTTCTCCGGCGTATTTCATGTTTGAGATTATTGACCGCGATGTCTTAAATGAAGAGTATTTGATGATGTGGTTTCGTAGACCGGAGTTTGACCGTGAATGCTGGTTCATGACGGATGGCAGTGTTCGAGGCGGAATTACATGGGATGATCTTTGCCGCATAAAGCTCCCTGTCCCCTCCTATGCGAGACAATGTGAGATCGTCGAGTCCTACCGTACAATTACCGACCGCATTGCTTTGAAGAGAGCGGAAAATGATAATTTAGCAAATACCGAACAAGCTATTTTGGTCGAAGCAATAAGAAAAAATCAAACCGCGCCAACCGTGCTTGGCGACCTTGTGGATTTCATCGACGGAGATAGAGGTAAAAACTATCCCACATTTGATGAATTTGCGTCCACAGGCTACTGCTTGGTCCTAAATGCTTCTAATGTGACATCAACAGGGTTTAATTTTGATACCTGTATGTTCGTCACTGAGGAAAAGGACAAGTCGATGAACAAAGGGCATTTGTCCCTTTATGACATTGTTCTTACATCTCGTGGAACACTTGGAAATGTAGCATTATACGATAGGCACATTAGGTACGAGAATATGCGGATTAACTCCGGTATGCTTATTATCCGTCCTAAGACCAATCAGCTTTCCCCATACTTTATATACGCTTTGTTAAAAAGCACGTATATGAAAGCGGCTATCGAGCGTTTTAGGTCTGGCTCGGCTCAACCACAGTTACCAATCAAGGATTTGCAGAAAATCTCCTTTGAAATTCCACAGTCCGATGCGGTTCTTACCGACTTAGACCGTCAATTTCTTTCCATTGTGGAAAGTATATCAATTAACAACAAGGAAATTGATAATCTGAAAGGACTAAGTGCAGTATTACTCGCAGAGTTAAGCCGCTAAATTATCATTTACCGTCCATTACTCTCACCAGTGGCGAGAGTTTTACCCTAAGAACTGCCACTGTAAAGTCGTTCTCTGAGAATATTCAAAGGAGACACGACAATGAAAGAACAACTGATTCAAGAAGTGCAGCGTCAGATGCTTCCTTATCTGAACAACGCACAGTTAAAACAGCTTCAATACGTCCTTGAAGGGGTATTGAGTGGTATAGAGTTGAGCCACAGCGCAGGCACAGCAAAAACCGTAAAGGTCGATACGGTTGCCTGTTTCATCAACGCAAAACGTATTGAAGGCTGCTCGGAAAAAACCTTGAGCTATTACCGTCAGACCATTGCATCAATGTTGTCCGGTATCGAAAAAGAACCTCAAGAAATTGTGACCGAGGACTTGCGAAAGTACCTAACAGAGTATCAGGCAAGCCGGAAGTCAAGCAAGGTCACGATAGACAATATACGCCGCATCCTATCCAGCTACTTTTCGTGGCTTGAAGATGAGGATTACATCGTAAAAAGCCCGGTACGCCGGATCCACAAGGTGAAAACGGCAAAGGTGATCAAGGAAACCTATACCGACGAGGCATTGGAAATCATGCGGGACAACTGCTGCAATGTCCGCGATCTTGCGATGATAGACCTTCTTGCGTCCTCTGGAATGCGTGTTGGTGAGATGGTTGCCCTTAACCGCGATGACATCAACTTCAATGAGCGAGAGTGCGTTGTTTTCGGAAAAGGGAGCAAAGAACGGATCGTCTATTTCGATGCAAGGACGAAAATCCATCTGCAAAACTATCTGGAAAGCCGTACAGACGCCTGTTCAGCTTTGTTTGTCTCGCTGACCGCGCCGCATGACCGTTTGCAGATCGGCGGCGTAGAAAGACGGCTTCGAGAACTGGGGAAAAGGCTGAATCTGCCTCGTGTCCATCCACATAAGTTCCGAAGAACATTGGCAACATCAGCCATAGATAAAGGAATGCCCATAGAGCAAGTCCAGCAGCTCTTAGGGCATCAGAAGATCGACACGACCATGCACTATGCTATGGTTAAACAGCAAAATGTTAAGCTGGCACACAGAAAATACATAGGGTGAGGTGTCACGATGAAAGAAAGATATAGGCTGCTTGGAGATTTCATTCGCCAAGTCGATGTCAGGAACACAGACGGAAAAGAGGAAAACCTTTTAGGTGTTTCCGTCCAAAAGATGTTCATTCCCTCTATTGCAAACACGGTTGGTACCGACTTTACGAAATACAAGGTAGTCAAACGGGGGCAGTTTACCTACATTCCAGATACTTCTCGGCGTGGAGACAAAATTGGTATTGCTCTTCTAACGGATTATGATGAGGGGCTTGTCAGCAATATCTATACCGTTTTTGAAGTGAAAGATGAAAACGAGCTACTGCCCGAATACCTAATGCTCTGGTTCAGCAGACCGGAGTTTGATCGTTACGCACGTTTTAAGTCTCACGGTAGCGTCCGGGAAATAATGGACTGGGATGAAATGTGCAAGGTAAAGCTACCTGTCCCCTCTATCGAGAAGCAACGCAGCATTGTAAAGGCATACAATACGATCACGGATCGGATTGAACTCAAGCGGAAGATAAATGATAATTTAGCGGCTTAACTAACCAGACGGCTAAGTAGCAACTCCCTAAGCGTTTCGAGCTTCCGTATTTCTTTCTCGTTATTCAACTTTCTGTCAAACAGAGGATGAACAATAGAGTTGAATCTATCCAGAACCTCACTATCAGGGATGATAATTGGAAAGCTCTTCAAGTTTGCTTGATTGATTTTGGGTTGGGCAGCTCCCGTAACAATCGGTGACATATTTGTGTTGGATAAAAAGAGGTACAGGCTATCTTCGGTGAATCCAGCTTTACCTTTTAGAATGTGAGCATGGTTGTTTGCCCAGAACTTCCCAATTATATGTTGCAAAAGAGGATGTCCACTATCATCAACGACATAAATGCCGTCTTCACTCAAAAGAAGGTACTCGCCGTCAAAGATGTAATCATCCACATAGTCTACTATTGAAACTGCACCATAATAAGGATATATCCGCGCCATATCTGCCCGTTCTAACGAAGAAAGCGGTTTCCGCATTGAGTCAAAGAACTCGGCAATTTCATCTACGCTTCCGACCCTCCATGAAATTGGGCAGTTTCCACCAAACGGTTTATACTCAACAAACCACGCTTTATAAACTGCTTGAGCAGTCGCAAGCAAATTATCATTTTCCTACGAAGGGAGGGATGAAAATGGACAAGGAAACATTGATCAGAATTGCCGAAGAACTTCACCAGGGAGCTTTCGACGCAAAAGCCTACTACCTGATCATGCAGCAGTATCGGAAGAACCAACATAATTATGCCGAAGAGATGAAGGTTTCGCCAGCATTCTACCATACAGTCTATGATGCCCTGATGAAAGCCTGTTTCATGGAGATTGCCAAACTGTATGATAGCTCGAATGGTGTCGTGTCCATTGGAACCCTCCTTGCTAAATGCGAGGAAAACCAAGACCTTTTCCCAAAGTACAGAGAAACTTTGACGGTGGATCATGACGGAACAACCTTTTCCTACCCGGTCCCATATCAGCACCAACTCAAGCCACAAGAGGAATGCTTCTTTAAGAACCGGGTTGAGGCAGATAGAAAACTCTTTGCAGCGTTTGATATTCCTGATGCGGACAATGTTCCTGTTCGGGTGGATTTAACTTTCCCGGAGTTTTTGGATCTATATCAGAAACGTTTTAACGGACTGAGCAAAAAGAGAGATAACATCCGAATGCAGAGAAACAAACTCTATGCCCACAACGATGAGCAGCGCATCGTGAACAGTGAGAAACTTCCGGATCGTTACCCTATTTCCTATCCGGACGTTCAGGAAATGATAGACTTTGCGCTTGATTGTACGGGCTTGATTCTTGGTATTCTCACAGATGTAAACCGCGCAAAGCAATACTCAAATATAGATGACTGGGAAGGTACACTCATGCTGGCACGTCTGGGTTTGAAGTATCAGGAGTACGACTTCCAGCAAAGTGAAAAAGCTTTTGAAGCAGAAATGCGGAGGCAGTTAGGGGGAAATGATAATGGCGAACTTCAATGAGCATTCTCTTGAAATGTCCATCATGGAGCTTTTTCAGGATGAAGGTTATATTTATCTGAATGGAGAACAGATCCACCGTGAACGTTCTGAGGTCCTGCTTATTGATGATTTGCGGAAGTACCTCCTGAACAGATACGCCGCAGATGGACTTACCCCCAGCGAAGTTGATAGCATCATCCTTCGCCTGAGGTCTATTTCCGGCACGATCTACGAAGCAAACAAAGCTGTCTGTAAAATGATTTGTGACGGCTTCATCTTCAACCGTGAAGATCACACAAAGAAAGACCTTTATATTGAGCTGATTGACTTTGATGAGCCAGAGAAAAATGTGTTCAAGATTATCAATCAATTTGAAATTGAAGGCATCAACAACCAGTTACGCATACCGGACGGGATTGTATTCATCAATGGCATTCCTGTTGTTGTGCTTGAGTTCAAGAGCGCGGTCAAAGAGAATACAACGATCATGGACGCCTATACTCAGCTCACCGTGCGTTATCGCCGTGATATTCCCGAACTCTTCAAGTATAACGCCTTCATCGTAATAAGCGATGGCGCAAATAACAAATACGGTTCCTTCTTCTCCCCGTATGACTTCTTCTATGCGTGGAGAAAGATTGAAGCTGACGATAAGGAATTAGACGGCATCAATTCCCTTGTAACTATGGTGAGCGGACTGTTCCGGAAAGAACGGCTTTTGGCAGTCATCAAGGATTTTGTCTATTTCCCTGATAGCTCGGACAAGGACCTCAAAATCGTCTGCCGCTATCCTCAGTATTTTGCTGCGGTCAAGCTGTTTGAGAATATCAAGGCACATCTCAGACCGGAGGGGGACGGCAAGGGCGGCACATACTTCGGCGCGACAGGCTGCGGAAAAAGCTATACTATGCTCTTCCTCACAAGAATGCTTATGAAGAGTACCTTCTTCCATAGCCCTACAATCCTGATTATTACCGACCGAACGGATTTGGATGACCAGCTCTCAAAGCAGTTTGTAGCATCTAAGAAGTACATTGGTGACGAAACCGTCGTGAGCATTGATTCCCGCGAAAAGCTGCGTCAGGAACTTCAAGGCAGGACGAGCGGCGGGGTGTACATGACCACCATCCAAAAGTTTACCGAGGACTTGGAACTTCTGACGGATAGAGCGAATGTGATCTGCATATCCGATGAGGCGCACCGTAGTCAGATAAACCTCGATCAGAAAGTCAAGGTCACTTCTGAAGGTGTAGAGCGAAGCTATGGGTTTGCAAAGTACCTACATGATTCTCTCCCTAATGCAACCTATGTCGGTTTCACCGGTACGCCCGTGGATGGTACGATTGAAGTCTTCGGTCCGGTTGTCGATGCCTACACAATGACAGAGGCGGTCAAAGACGGTATCACAGTCAACCTTGTCTACGACGGACGCGCTGCACGGGTCACTCTTGATCAGGCAAAGGTTCGGGAAATTGAAGATTATTATGACCGTTGTGCTGTTGAAGGTGCAAATGAGCATCAGATTGAGGAAAGCCAGAAGGCGGTTGCTCATATTGATGCGATCATCGGTGATCCTGACCGACTTCACGCAGTTGCGGAGGACTTCATTAACCACTATGAGACCCGCGTTGCCGAAGGAGCTACGGTCGCAGGAAAAGCAATGTTCGTCTGCTCTAATCGCAAGATTGCATACGCTTTTTATCAGATTATAGTTGGAATGAGACCGGAATGGGCAGAGAAAAAGGTTTGCCCTGACGGGGTTCAACTGACGGAAAAAGAGAAAAAGGAACTCAAACCCATCGAGAAGATCAAGCTCATCATGACGCGAAATAAAGATGATGAGCCTGAGCTATATGAAATGCTGGGAACGAAAGAGGATCGCAAGGAGTTTGACCGTCAGTTTAAGAACGTTAAATCAAACTTCAAAATTGCCATCGTTGTTGATATGTGGCTTACCGGCTTCGACGTACCGGCACTCGACACAATCTACATCGACAAGCCCATCCAGCAGCACAGCCTTATCCAGACGATTTCCCGCGTCAACCGCGTCTATACCGGCAAGGACAAGGGCTTGATCGTGGACTACATCGGCATTAAGAAAAACATGAATCTCGCCCTCAAGAAATACACCAACTTTGAGAGCGATGAGTTTGAAGGCGTCGAGCAGTCTATCACGATTGTTAAAGACCAGCTCGATGTCTTGGCTCAGATGTTCCACAACTTCAATAGCACGGATTACTTCAACGGCTCACCGAAAGAGCAGCTTGCTTGCCTCAATCGGGCTGTTGAGTATGTACAGCTCACGGAAGATTTGGAAACTCGCTTTATGGCGGCAGTCAAACGCATGAAACAAGCGTTCAACCTATGCAGTTCAAGTGAGGCTATCTCTGATAAAGAAAAGGACTATCTGCACTTCTACTGTGCTGTGCGCTCTATTCTTTTCAAACTCACAAAGGGTGATGCCCCTGACATTTCACAAATGAATACCCGTGTCCGTGAACTTCTTGAAGGTGCAATTCAATCTGATGGTATAGAGGAACTGTTTGAGACGGGAAAGCACATCTCTGTTGATATTTTCAGTGACGAGTATCTGGATAAGATCAATGCAATCCAACTTCCAAACACAAAGATAAAGGTGTTGCAGAGGCTTCTTTCTCAAGCGATTGATGAGTATAAAAAGGTCAACCGCATTATGGGCATGGAGTTCTCAGACCGCCTCAAGCGGGTTGTTGATGAGTACAACAATCGCCGTCGTGATGAGGCTTTTGCTAATGAAGTTCTTGACGATGTGGCGGAGCAGCTTGCGAAGCTCCTTGAAGAACTCAAAAAGGAAAAAGACTCCTTCAAGGGCATGGGAATTGACTACGAGGAAAAAGCCTTTTATGACATTCTCAAGGCGGTTGCCAAGAAGTATGAGTTCGAGTACCCGGACGATAAGATGATTGAATTGTCAAAGCGGATTAAGATTATTGTCGATGACAAAGCTAAATACACCGACTGGTCTACCCGTGATGACATTAAGGCAAATCTGCAAGTTGACCTCATACTGCTACTGGATGAATTTGACTATCCCCCCGTAACCATTGATGATGTCTACAAGGAGGTTCTGGAACAAGCTGAAAACTTCAAAAAGTACGCTCAATAACCCGCGTTCCATCGAAAGGAGTAGATCATGGGCAATTCAGTCATGTTGAATGGCGTCGAATATGCCGGAGAACAGATTGCCTACAAAGACAGCACCTATGAACTTGTGTCAAAGGTAGCATATCTGATCGGCGTCCCGCTCCGTATTTTTCAAAATGAACACGAGCCGCCGAAGATAG
>OMNP01000822.1_pt1 | contig 11418 bp, 5 predicted proteins | sample 1673811 | NCBI WGS metagenome assembly OMNP01 (sample SAMEA103958127, study PRJEB25191) | human gut metagenome | biome: human-associated habitat [ENVO:00009003]; feature: intestine environment [ENVO:2100002]; material: feces | place: Germany | collected 2013/2015
CGCCGAAAAATATGTTTGCGTAAATTCGCCGTGCTATCCGATGAAATGCGGCGCGGAATATGAACGTCCGGAGCTTTATGTCTGCGGAACTCCTTTCGGCATAAAACTGCTGACTGACGGAGTGATAGTGACGGGATTTGCAAAAATCGGGGACAGTGACAATGCTTTTGAGCTTTCACCGGCAGGCAGTGCGGGGATAGAAAAAGGTGATGTCATAACAAGTGTAAACGGTGAAAAAATAACATCGTCCGAGAATATGAGCGAGCTTATAGCGGCAAGCGGAGAAAGTGCCGAGCTCACCTATAAAAGAGATGACAGCGAATATACTGCGACAGTGGAGATAAAGCGTGACACTGACGGACAGCCGAGAATAGGACTATGGGTGCGTGACAGCACAGCCGGAATAGGCACAATGACTTTTTATGACGCTGAGAGCGGAGGTTGTGCGGGGCTGGGTCATGCGGTGTGTGATGTTGATACCGGCGGTATACTTCCGCTGGGAAGCGGGAAAATAGTGCCTGCGGTGATCAACGGTGTGATAAAAGGTAAAGCAAATTCCCCGGGGGAGCTTTGCGGTACGCTGACACCTGCTCAGGTTGACGGCAGTATTACCGATAATTGCGACTGCGGACTTTATGCTGTGCTTGAGTCAGCGGACACGAAAGGGGAATTGATGCCGCTTGCTTTCTGTGATGAGGTGAAATGCGGAAATGCGTATATACTGTCAACGATTGACTCGCAAACGCCCGAAAAGTACAGCGTAGAAATCGAGAGCGTTGATATAGACGGCGGCGAAAACAAGAATATGGTGATAAGGGTGACAGATGAGGAGCTGATCGGAAAAACAGGCGGGATAGTGCAGGGAATGAGCGGTAGTCCCATAGTGCAGAACGGGAAGCTTGTAGGAGCGGTGACCCATGTGTTTATCAGCGATCCTACACACGGTTACGGAATTTTCGCACAGACAATGTATGAGCATCTGAGCGGATTGAAGGAAAACGAAGAAGCGGCGTAAACTATACTACAAGAGGTCGGAGCAAAACTCCGACCTCAAAGTCTGTCAAGAAGCTGTTTTATATTTGCCTATGCTATATAAATAAGCTGATAGCACATTCGTTTTCTATTGATGAAATTGTCGGCTTCGTTAATGAGCAGAAAGTTTGATTTTGATTAGTTCTGCCTCCTCGCGCCTCTTGATATTAAATCAGATTTGTGCTATCATAAAATAAAGATTAACCCGAAAGGAGAATACTTTATGATGAGCGACAAATTATATATCCCGTCAAACCCTAACGCACAGCGTGGAGTGCGGAATGTACTTAAATACTTATCAGATATCACTTATGAAAAGATCGTGACAGGACAGCATACTCAGACTATGGCACAGGAGGAACTCCGTCTGATAGAAAAAGTCACGGGAAAACAGCCCGCGCTGGTCGGATTTGAATTGCTTTCGTATTCGCCTAATATCAACTATTCCGATACCGATGATGAATGCATGACTGAAGTTGCCGAGAATTACGGTACTCTTAAAAGAGCGTGGGAATGGGCAGAGAAGAAAGGTCTTATCACTATGTGTTGGCACTGGTTCTCTCCACTTTACGGCAGATCTAAATCGTTTTTCAGCGAGAACACCGAGTTTGACGCAAGCAAGGCGGTGATAGACGGTACGCCCGAAAATAACGCCTTGCTGTCCGATATGGATACAATGGCAGGAATACTCCGTCCTTTCTGTGAAAAGGGAGTGCCAATATTATGGCGGCCGTTCCACGAGGGCGACGGCGATTGGTTCTGGTGGGGTAAAAAGGGCGCGGATACAGTAAAAAAACTGTTCCGCCTTATGCACGACAGATACACGAACAAATTTCATCTTGATAATCTTATCTGGGTGTGGAACTCTCAAATTCCCGAGTGTTACCCCGGTGATGATGTAGTGGATATCATATCAAGGGATATGTATCCGCCCGAGCACGAGCACACCTCACAGAGCGATATGTATTATAATCTCTGTAAAATCACGAGCGCAAACAAGATAACGATAATCGGCGAAACCGGCACTTTGCCGAGTCCTGAGGCGATAGCCGCGGAAAAAGTCGGTTGGTCGTCCTATATGACGTGGTCAAAGACGTTCTGCCTTACCGAACAGTTCAATACCTTTGAGCAACTTAAAAAGGTATATAACAGCGAGTTTGCAGTCACAAAGGATGAACTGCCTGTTCTGTACTGAGTCGGTAATAATTGAGCTTTCTTACAGCGGTATGGCGAATACGTTTCGTAGTTACCGTTATATACAAGGAGAAAATTAAAGGTCGGCAATGCTTCGTTCGTGTCTGTGATTTTGATCGGTTAAAAAACGGAGCGCAAATCAAGTGATATACTGTCCGGATATTCAATCATCATACTGTGAATGCGTTTTTTGAATCGTGTTCACAGTATTGCTATATAAAACAGGAATGTACATATATGAATTTTATATAGCAAAATCGGCATTTTGACATATTTTCGGTCAAAACAACGATAGGAAAATGAGAATAAAGACAAAAGTTAAGCGATTTTTCTATTGACTTTGCCTTTCGGATGTGGTACAATACTAAAATGTATCATAATGGATTTATATGCGTTGAGGTTGAAAGCGACATATGTCGAAAAGCGCCGAAAAGCTCAGTGCTATGCGGAAAATCCGATGCAGTAATTCCTACGAATAAATTAAGGAGTGGTAAAGCCCATGGTGAATGTCAAGCAGGTAAAACTGGGTAGAAATACCCGTATGAGTTTTTCCAAGATCAATGAAGTTCAGAAAATGCCGAACCTCATTGAAATACAGAAGGACTCGTATCAGTGGTTTTTAGACGAGGGTATAAAGGAAGTATTCAAGGATATTTCTTCTATCACCGACGCTAACGGCAAGCTGGTACTGAGCTTCGTTGATTACCGTATCGACGAGACCCCGAAGTATACTATAGAAGAGTGCAAGGAGCGTGATACAACTTACGCCGCACCCTTAAGAGTAAAGGCACAGCTCAGAAACACCGAAACGGGTGAAGTTGTTGAAAATGAGATATTTATGGGCGACTTCCCTCTGATGACTGACAGCGGCACATTCGTTATCAACGGCGCTGAACGTGTCATAGTTTCACAGCTCGTACGTTCTCCCGGCGTTTATTATGGCTTTGACTACGATAAGACCGGTAAAAAGCTATTCAAGTCAACTGTTATCCCCAACAGAGGCGCTTGGCTCGAATACGAGATGGACTCAAACGACATATATTATGTCCGTATAGATAAGAACAGAAAGATACCCGCTACGACATTTATCCGTGCGCTTGGTATAAGCAGTGATGACGATCTTATCGATCTGTTCGGCGAAGATCCCAGAATAGTGCAGACTATTCAGGAAAAGGACGCAACAAAGAATACCGAAGAGGCGCTTCTTGAAGTATACAGAAAGTTAAGACCGGGCGAACCTCCCACGGTTGACTCGGCTAAGACGCATCTTAATAATCTGTTCTTTGATGCCAAGAGATATGACCTTGCAAGATTCGGTCGTTACAAGTACAATAAGAAGCTCGGCGTTGCATCTAGAATTGCGGGACACAAGGCGGCTCAGCCTATTATAGATCCTACAACAGGTGAGATACTTGTTGATGAAAACGAATTTATCAACGCTGAAAAGGCTCAGATGATCGAGCAGGCCGGTGTTATGGAATGTGTTATCTTCTCGGAAGATAAGACAGCTAAGGTTCTCGGTAACGGCATGGTAGATATTGCAGGCTATATTCCCGAATCTATCGATGCTGAGGCTCTCGGTATCAATGAGAAGGTTTGTTTCAAGGTACTGCGTGAAATACTCGATAAATGCGGAGATGATGTCGAGGCACTTAAGGAAGAGCTTTCAAACAGAGTTGAGGATCTTATCCCCAAGCACATAACTCTTGATGATATATTTGCTACAGTCAGCTACTTTATCAACCTTTGTGAAGGTGTCGGTGAGGTTGATGATATCGACCACCTCGGAAACAGACGTATCCGCAGTGTCGGCGAGCTGTTACAGAACCAGTTCAGAATCGGCTTTGCGAGAATGGAAAGAGTTATCCGCGAGCGTATGGGCCTTCAGTCGCAGGAAGGCGACAAGGTGACACCTAACGCCCTTATAAATATCCGTCCTGTTGTAGCGGCTATCAAGGAGTTCTTCGGTTCTTCGCCGCTTTCACAGTTCATGGATCAGAACAATCCCCTTGCAGAGCTTACTCACAAGAGAAGACTTTCAGCTCTCGGTCCCGGCGGTCTTTCGCGTGACCGTGCAAGCTTTGAGGTTCGAGATGTTCACTACTCGCACTACGGCAGAATGTGTCCTATCGAAACTCCTGAAGGACCTAACATCGGTCTTATCTCTTACCTCGCATCATTCGCAAAGATCAACAAGTACGGCTTTATCGAAGCTCCTTACCGTAAGGTCGACAAGCAAACAGGTGTCGTACTTGACGAAGTAACCTATATGACTGCCGATATGGAGGATAACTACGTTGTCGCTCAGGCTAACGAGCCTCTTGACGAGCAGGGCAGATTTGCAAGAAAGCGTGTCAACGCACGTTACCGCGAGGAGATACTTGAAGTTGACCGCGACCGTGTAGACTACATGGATGTATCGCCTAAGATGGTTGTTTCTGTAGCTACAGCGATGATACCATTCCTTGAAAACGATGACGCGAACCGTGCTCTTATGGGTGCGAATATGCAGCGTCAGGCAGTTCCGCTGATGGTAACACAAAATCCTATCGTCGGCACAGGTATGGAATACAAGGCAGCTGTTGACTCGGGTGCTGTTGTGGTTGCCAAGGAAGACGGCGTTGTAACAAAGTGCAGCGCAGATGAAATTGTTGTTACTGACAACAGCGGCGTTGAGCACTCATATAAGCTTATAAAGTTCAAGCGTTCAAACCAGGGTACTTGCGTAAATCAGCGTCCTGCTGTCGCAAAAGGTATGGAAGTAAAGACCGGAGATGTTCTTGCTGACGGTCCTGCAACAAGCCAGGGTGAAATTTCACTCGGTAAGAATGCTCTTATTGGCTTTATGACTTGGGAAGGTTATAACTACGAGGATGCTGTTCTTATCAACGAAAAGCTTGTTTATAATGATGTATACACATCGATCCATATAGAAGAATACGAGCTCGAATGCCGTGATACAAAGCTCGGTCCCGAAGAGATCACAAGAGAGATCCCGAACGTATCGGAAGACGCTCTCAAGGATCTTGACGAGCGCGGTATTATCCGTATCGGTGCTGAGGTTCACTCAGGCGATATCATGGTAGGTAAGGTTACACCCAAGGGTGAAACAGAGCTTACCGCCGAAGAAAGACTGCTCCGTGCGATCTTCGGCGACAAGGCAAGAGAAGTAAGAGATAATTCGCTCCGTGTTCCTCACGGCGAAAGCGGTATCATAGTTGATGTCAAGGTGTTCACAAGACAGAACTGCGATGAGCTTTCTCCCGGAGTAAATATGGTAGTAAGATGCTATATCGCTCAGAAGCGTAAGATCTCTGTCGGCGATAAGATGGCGGGTCGTCACGGTAACAAGGGTGTCGTTTCCCGTATCTTAAAGCAGGAAGATATGCCTTTCCTCCCCGATGGTACTCCGCTTGATATAGTACTAAACCCCCTCGGCGTTCCTTCCCGTATGAATATCGGTCAGGTACTTGAAGTACACCTCGGTTATGCTTGTAAGGCACTTGACTGGCAGATAATGACCCCTGTATTTGATGGTGCTCATGAAGCCGATATCAGAGCTTGCTTTGAAAAGGCAGAAGCAGAGCGCGCAAACTACAAGGATAAGGATACGGCAAAGATCGACTTCTCCAAGATCCCTATGCGCGAGGACTGCAAGACACAGCTTACAGACGGACGTACGGGCGAGAAGTTCGACAGCCCTGTAACAGTAGGCTATATGTACTACCTCAAGCTCCATCACCTTGTTGACGATAAGATCCACGCACGTTCCACCGGTCCTTACTCCCTCATCACGCAGCAGCCTCTGGGCGGTAAAGCTCAGTTCGGCGGTCAGCGTTTCGGCGAAATGGAAGTTTGGGCACTTGAGGCTTACGGTGCGGCTTATACACTGCAGGAGATCCTGACTGTCAAGTCTGATGATATCGTAGGACGTGTAAAGACTTACGAAGCGATCGTAAAGGGCGATCCTGTTCCTAAGGCAGGAGTTCCCGAGAGCTTCAAGGTTCTGTTCAAGGAGCTCCAGTCACTCGGTCTTGATATAAAGGTGCTTGATGCCGACAAGAACGAGATCGACCTTAAGCAGACTTACGAAGAAGATGATGAATACGGTCAGGCGGCTGGCGAGGATACATTTGACTATGTAGCTGAGGAAGGTTCGCTAGATGACGGATTCATAACACAGGATATAGACGAAGACAGCGATTTCTATGCCGATAAGGACGAGGAAGAAGATTTTGATATCGACTTCAACGAGAATGACGCAGACGACACCTTTGACGGTGAATAAGCGTATAGGCATTGACAGGAAAGCGTGTGCATAACACACATAAACTTCTATAGAAAGAATTGAGGTCTGTAAATTGGCATATAAAACATTTGATTCAATGAAGATCGGTCTTGCTTCTCCGGATCAGATCCGTGCATGGAGCTACGGCGTTGTTGAGCGTCCCGAAACTATAAACTACAGAACACAGAAGCCCGAAAGGGGCGGTCTGTACTGCGAAAGAATATTCGGACCTACGAAGGACTGGGAGTGCTCTTGCGGTAAGTACAAGAGAATCCGCTTCAAAGGTAAGATATGCGAGCGCTGCGGCGTTGAGGTAACCCGTAACAAGGTAAGACGTGAGCGTATGGGTCACATTGAGCTTGCGGCTCCCGTTTCGCACATCTGGTATTTCAAGGGTACACCGAGCCGTATAGGTCAGGTGCTTGACATATCACCCAAAAGACTTGAAGAAGTACTTTACTTCACAAAATATATAGTTGTAGATCCCGGCGATACCGTTCTCACAAAGAAGCAGATACTCACCGAAAAAGAGTACGCTGATATGAGAGAACGTTATGAGGATGATTTCAGAGCAGAGATGGGTGCTGAAGCTATCAAGGAGCTGCTTTGTGAGATTGATCTTGACAAGCTTTCGGAAGAGCTGAAAAAAGAGCTTGAGGACACTCAGCAGGGACAGAAACGAGTTAAGCTTCTGAAAAGACTGGACGTTATCGAAGCGTTCAGACTCAGCGGTAATCGTCCCGAATGGATGATACTCGACTGCATTCCGGTAATTCCTCCGGATCTGCGTCCTATGGTTATGCTGGACGGCGGCAGATTTGCAACATCTGATCTTAACGATCTGTACAGACGTGTTATCAACAGAAACAACCGTCTTACAAAGATGAAGGAGCTGCACGCTCCCGACATCATCATCAGAAACGAAAAGAGAATGCTTCAGGAAGCTGTTGATGCACTTATCGACAACGGCAGACACGGAAGAGCGGTAACAGGACCTTCAAACCGTCCGTTAAAGTCACTTTCCGATATGTTAAAGGGTAAGCAGGGTCGTTTCCGTCAGAATCTTCTCGGTAAGCGTGTTGACTACTCCGGACGTTCTGTTATCGTTGTCGGACCTGACCTTAAGATGGATCAGTGCGGTCTTCCCAAGGAGATGGCAATAGAGCTGTTCAAGCCCTTTGTAATGAAGGAGCTTTCCAAGCGTGGAATAGCCAATAATATAAAGAGCGCAAGAAAAATGGTAGAGCAGGCTAAGGATCCCGCTGTATGGGACGTACTTGAGGAAGTTATCAAGGATCACCCTGTACTGCTTAACCGTGCGCCTACACTGCACAGACTCGGTATTCAGGCATTTATGCCGGTACTTGTCGAGGGTCGTGCAATCAAGCTTCATCCTCTGGTTTGTACAGCGTTCAATGCTGACTTCGACGGCGACCAGATGGCCGTACATCTTCCTCTGTCGGAAGAAGCCCAGAACGAAGCGCGTACACTTATGCTGGCAGCAAAGAACCTGTTAAAGCCCTCTGACGGTCGTCCCGTTACAGTTCCTACACAGGATATGGTACTCGGTTCTTACTACCTTACGATCGACAAGCCCGGTGAAAAGGGCGAGGGCAAGGTATTCCGTGACTTCAACGAAGCTATTATGGCTTACAACGAGGGCGACATCACGATCCACTCTGCTATCAAGGTGAGAGTAACAAAAGATGTCGGCGGAGATCACCCCGAAACAAGAATTATCAATGCGACAGTAGGTCGTATCATATTCAACGAGCACATTCCTCAGGATCTCGGATTTGTAGACAGAACCGATCCCGATAAGAAGTTCGATCTCGAGATCGGCTTCAAGGTAAGAAAGAAAGAGCTCGGACAGATCATTGACAAGTGCCTTAAGGTTCACGGTACTCCCATGACAGCACAGGTACTCGATAAGATAAAGGCTATGGGCTACAAGTACTCAACAAAGGCGGCTATTACGGTTGCCGTTTGCGATGCTACTATCCCGCCCGAAAAGAAGGATATACTCGCTGAAGCTGACGAAAAGGTTCAGGAAATCAACGACTACTTCAACAACGGTTTCATTTCAAACTCGGAAAGAAAGTCTGCTGTACTCGGTGTATGGAATCAGGCTACAGCCGATGTAACAACAGCACTGACAAAGGGTCTTGACGATTACAACCCCATCTACATGATGGCAGACTCAGGAGCGCGTGGTAGTACAAACCAGATAAGACAGCTCGCAGGTATGCGTGGTCTTATTGCCAACACGTCGGGTGAAACGATCGAGATCCCGATCAGAGCTAACTACCGTGAAGGTCTTAACATCCTCGAATACTTCATTTCCTCAAGAGGTGCGAGAAAGGGACTTGCCGATACAGCATTAAGAACCGCCGACTCGGGTTATCTTACAAGACGTCTTGTTGATGTATCGCAGGAAGTTATAGTAAGAACCGATGATTGCGGAACTACAGACGGCATAGATATCTACGAGATACGCGAAGGCAAGGAGCTTATTGAGTCGCTTGAAGAGCGTCTTACAGGCAGATACCTTGCAGAAGACTTCCTTGATGATAACGGCAATGTGCTGGTATCCAAGGATAAGCTGATGACAGAAGCGGATGCCAAGCTGATCGTTGCAACCGGTGCGAAGACAGTCAAGATACGTTCGGTTCTTACCTGTCATGCTGAACACGGTGTCTGCGCTAAGTGCTACGGTTCGTCACTTGCAAACGGCAAGAAGATAACGATAGGCGAAGCAGTCGGAATTATAGCCGCCCAGTCGATCGGTGAACCCGGTACACAGCTTACGATGAGAACGTTCCATACAGGTGGTATAGCATCTGCCGAGGATATCACACAGGGTCTTCCCCGTGTCGAAGAGCTTTTCGAGTCACGCCGCCCTAAGAATGCCGCTATTATGGCTAAACACAGCGGTAAGACAAGAATTGATGAGATCAAGAAAACAAGACATGTTATCATTACAAGCGAGGACGGAGAGGAGCATCCTTATCCTGTACCGTTCGGATTTAAGCTCAAAATCCAGGAAGGCGATTATATCAATGCCGGCGAAACACTTACGGAAGGTAGCGTAAACCCCCATGATGTTCTTGAAGTCAAGGGCGAAGAGGCAGTTCAGAACTACATCATTGCCGAGGTTCAGAAGGTTTACCGCTTACAGGGTGTTGATATCAACGATAAGCATATCGAAGTCATCGTTCGTCAGATGATGAGAAAGATACGTGTAACTGATCCCGGCAGCAGCTATTTACTTCCCGGTTCGGTTATCGACAAGACAGAGCTTGTCAAGATCAATAAGGAGCTTGAGGAGCGTAAGGAAGCCGGCGAACAGATCGTGCCTATTCAGTGCGAAGCGGTACTTCTCGGTATCACAAAGGCATCTCTTGCAACTGACAGCTTTATGTCCGCCGCATCCTTCCAGGAAACTACACGAGTTCTTACCGATGCCGCTATCCACGGCAAGGTTGACCCGTTACTCGGTCTTAAGGAAAATGTAATCATAGGTAAGCTTATACCTGCAGGTACAGGTCTTGAGGCTATGGAAAGAGAAAAGGAAGAAAGAGAAAAGGAAGCAGATGCATATAATCATGTAGATGCTGAAGAATCTCATTCGGAAGAAGAGCAGGTTGGCGAAACTGCACAAAACTAAACGATAAATAAGCGTAAAGGCGACGATTATCACAAAAATTTTTCGTGAAAACGAAAATGCTTGACAATCGCCGCCTTTTTGTATATAATATTTAAATGTGTGCAGAATAAATGCGTAAAAGCGGCATTCTGAGGCACAGAATTTAATTTATTTTGCAAGGAGGTGTAACATTTGCCAACCTTTAACCAGCTCGTTCGTAAGGGTAGAGCAGTTGCAGAAAAGAAGTCCAAGGCTCCTGCACTGCAGAAGAGCATGAACACTCTTAAGAAGGAAACAGTAGATATATCTTCTCCCCAGAAGAGAGGTGTATGCACAGCTGTTCGTACTGCTACCCCTAAGAAGCCTAACTCTGCTATGAGAAAGATTGCCAGAGTAAGACTTTCCAACGGTTATGAAGTTACTGCTTATATTCCGGGTATCGGACACAAACTGCAGGAACACAGCGTTGTACTGATCCGTGGCGGCCGTGTTAAGGATCTCCCCGGTGTACGTTACCACATCGTAAGAGGCACACTTGATGCTCAGGGTGTTGACGGAAGAATGCAGGGTAGATCAAAGTACGGAGCTAAGCGTCCGAAGGCTGGTGCGAAAAAAGCGTAACTGATGACTTTTAGCCACTTTTGTGGAGTAATATATTATATTACCTCTGCAATTGGACGGCGGGAGTTAATCGCTTTCGAGTACCGATGATTTTCATTATTTATGAAGGAGGGAAGTAAAGTGCCAAGAAGAGGTAATGTTCCTAAGCGTGATGTATTACCCGATCCTATGTACGGCTCAGAGCTCGTAACAAGACTCGTAAACAATATCATGCTCGACGGCAAGAAGGGTGTTGCTCAGAAGATCGTATACGGTGCATTTGACATCGTAGCAGAGAAGTCAGGTAAGAGCGCACTTGAAGCTTTTGAAGAAGCTATGGAAAATATCATGCCTCAGTTAGAGGTAAAGGCACGCCGTGTCGGCGGTGCCACATATCAGGTTCCTATGGAAGTTCGTCCCGAAAGAAGAAGAACTTTAGGTCTGAGATGGATCACTCTGTACGCCAGACAGAGAAATGAAAAGACAATGAAGGAAAGACTTGCAGGAGAAATCCTTGATGCCACAAACAGTGCCGGCGGTGCTTTCAAGAAGCGTGAAGACACTCATAAGATGGCTGAAGCTAACAAGGCTTTCGCTCATTACAGATGGTAATTTTATCATCAGCGTTTATTAGGAGGATTTTATGCCAAGACAGGTT
>OMNP01000827.1_pt1 | contig 11389 bp, 7 predicted proteins | sample 1673811 | NCBI WGS metagenome assembly OMNP01 (sample SAMEA103958127, study PRJEB25191) | human gut metagenome | biome: human-associated habitat [ENVO:00009003]; feature: intestine environment [ENVO:2100002]; material: feces | place: Germany | collected 2013/2015
AGACATTTCCTGATGCAAATGTTATAATTGAATCATCAAAATAACCAATTTTCACACAGAAAGGAATAGTAAAATGCACGATATTGATAAACTTATTTCTGAAATGACGCTTGAAGAAAAAGCAGGTCTTTGCTCGGGTGCGGATTTCTGGCACACGAAAAAGATTGATCGTCTGGGTATCCCCGATGTTATGGTGAGCGATGGTCCTCACGGGCTTCGCAAACAGGATATTGACACAGTTGACCCAAATCAGAGTATAGAGGCTGTCTGCTTCCCAGCCGCCTGCGCTACCGCTTGCAGCTTTGACCGTGAGCTTATGCAGTCGATGGGCGAAACGCTCGGCGAAGAATGCCGTGCCGAAGACGTATCTGTACTGCTCGGTCCTGCCGTAAATATAAAGCGTTCACCGCTGTGCGGCAGAAACTTTGAATACATTTCCGAAGACCCTTATCTGGCAGGCGAGCTTTCGGCTGCTTATATAAACGGTGTCCAGAGCAAGAATGTCGGCACATCTATAAAGCACTTTGCCGCAAACAGTCAGGAAACCCGCCGTATGACCTGCTCTTCCGATATGGACGAGCGTACATTGCGCGAGATATACTTCCCCGCTTTTGAAACAGCGGTAAAGAAGGCTCAACCGTGGACAGTCATGTGCTCATATAACCTTATAAACGGTGAATACTCATCGGAAAATGATAATCTTCTGAATAAAGTACTTCGTGACGAATGGGGCTTCAAGGGCTATGTAATGTCCGACTGGGGCGCAGTAAACGACCGTGTAAAAGGTCTTGCCGCAGGACTTGACCTTGAAATGCCGTCAAGCGGCGGACTGAATGACGCAAAGATCGTTGAAGCGGTAAAGAACGGCACACTTGACGAAAGGATACTTGATACTGCCGTAAAGCGTATTCTTGAACAGGTATACCGCTACCGTGATGTCAAAGGCGGCGAGCATACATTTGACCGTGGTATAGACCACAAAAAAGCGGCAGAAATTGCCAAGGAATGTATGGTGCTTCTTAAAAATGACGGCGCTCTCCCCCTACCGTCAGGCGGAGCAAAGATCGCGTTCATCGGTGCATTTGCCAAGAACCCGAGAATACAGGGCGGCGGCAGCTCCCACATCAACACCAGGAACATCTCAAACGCACTTGAAAGTGCCGCAAAGTACGCCGAAATCTCGTATGCAGAGGGCTATGAGCGCGAAGCAAACGACACAAACCCCGCTCTTCTTGAAGAGGCTGTACAGCTTGCCGCAGACAGCGATGTAGCGGTAATATTCGCAGGGCTTCCCGACAGCTTTGAATCGGAAGGCTATGACAGAACGCATATGCGTATGCCTGACTGCCAGAACGAATTGATTGACGAAATCTGCAAGGTGCAGGAAAACGTTATAGTAGTGCTCCACAACGGCTCTCCGGTCGAAATGCCGTGGAACGATAAGGTAAGCGCAGTTCTTGAGGTATATCTCAGCGGTGAGGCTACAGGTGAAGCGACAGCTGACATTCTCTTCGGTAAGGCTAACCCATGCGGAAAGCTCGCAGAAACGATCCCGATGAAACTGTCGGATACGCCGTGCTATCTCACCTTCCCCGGCGATCGCCATGCAGAGTACAACGAGGGTGTATTCGTAGGCTACAGATACTACGATAAAAAGGAAATGGCAGTACGCTATCCGTTCGGTCACGGTCTGTCGTACACAACATTTGAATATTCGGATATAAAGCTATCTGATACGACTATAGACGATAATGATATCCTTACGGTAAACGCAGTTATCACTAATACCGGCAACTGTGCGGGTAAAGAAACAGTACAGCTTTACGTTGCCGATAAATCAGGTTTTGCTGTTCGTCCCGAAAAGGAGCTTAAAGACTTCATCAAGGTCGAGCTACAGCCCGGAGAAAGTAAAACCGTTACATTCAGGCTCGACAAGAGGGCTTTCAGCTACTATCACGAGGAGCTCGGCGACTGGTATGCTCCTAACGGCAAGTACGATATAATGATAGCAAGCTCGTCCCGTGATATAAGACTTACCGCTGAGGTCACACATAAAACATCGGTAAAGCTCCCGTTTGTTGCAACGGAAAACACGGTATTCGGCGAGTTTATGGACTATGCCGAGGGCAAGGCTACTCTTGACCTGCTCTTCAGCAAGGTCGCAAAGGGTCTGCTCGGCGGTGACCACTTTGAGCCTGAGGCGGTACGCAGCATGATAGGCAGTATGCCGCTCCGTCAAATTCGCTCATTCGGCGGTATCAGCGATGAGCTGCTGCAGCAGGCTGTCGATATGTTGAATAAGGATTTCGGCGGATCTAAAGCGCAGATGTAATATAATGATGCGGTATAACAGAACACACAAAATAAGCGCAGGTATAAAGCCTGCGCTTTTGCTTGTTAGAAAAGTCTATTTTATAAAAATAGGCTCTATAATAAATGTTCGGTAAACCGAGAACCCGAAAAGAAGAAAGGTTGATGTACGATCTGCCAATAATATTGTCCCTGTTGCGGCGTTGCAACAGGGACAATATTATAAATTATAAGCGCTTACATAACTTCTGCAAATCAAAATCTCCAGTGCATAATGCTACTTTGACTTGATCCTTATCACCGATGAACGCCGAACAAGTTATATGGGAATAATCCGTCGCATCAACTTGTTACTTCACCGAAAACTTATACACGGTAGTAAAGTTATACTTTTCCCCTGCCTTATACACGCAAGTCGGCTTGAACTGAGGCTTGTTGGGTGAGTCCGGACAGAACTGGCTCTCGAGGCAGAAGCCCTGATTTTTGAACATTTCCTTACCGCCCTTGCCTGTTTCTCCACCCAGGCCACCGCTTATATAGAACTGTATAGCAGGCATATCCGTATAAGTAGTCATTACTCTGCCGGTCTTTTCGGAATAAACCTCTGCGGCTTTTCTCATTTCCTTTGTTTCACCTAAAACATAGTTGTGGTCATATCCGCCGGGGAGCTTGCCGCTGTCAATATCCTCGCCTATTCTCTTGGGAGAGGTGAAATCAAACGGCGTACCCTTTACACTTGCTATCTCGCCTGTAGGTATAAGTACAGGGCTTACGGGAGTGTACTTATCGGCAAATATCTGTGCAATATGATCCTTGATATCTCCTGCATCTGTGCCGTTGAGATTAAAATATGAGTGGTTCGTGAAATTCATTACGGTATCCTTATCGCTCACCGCATTATAGCATATCTCAACAGAATCAGTCGTTAAAGTATACTTTACATCAAGCGTCAAAGTGCCCGGGAAGCCCTCTTCTCCGTCAACGCTAGTGTATGAGAACACAACATAAGGAGCGCCGTCATCGCCGTAATCCTTAACTTCCCATACTTTCTTATTGAAGCCGATATTACCGCCGTGGAGCGTGTTGCCGTTGTCATTTTTCGCAAGGGTATACTCCTTGCCGTTAAGTGTGAACTTTGCACCGCCGATACGGTTTGCGTATCTGCCAACCAGCGCGCCCTGACTGCTTGTGCCGGCAACATAACCGTCAAGTGTATCATAGCCAAGCAAAACATCGCCCTTGTCGCCGTCCTTATCGGGTACTATCAGTTTTACAAGCGAGCCTGCATAGTTTGTGATCTCGGCTTTCATATTGCCGTTTTCAAGCGTGAATAAGTAGCAATCCTTGCCGTTGTGACTGCCCCAGAGTTTCTTTTCAATGCTCATATTATTTACCGTCCAAATTATATTTGCGGTATCAGCCGCTGTTTTTATTTTATCACATCAAGTGATAAATGTAAACCCATTTATCGCACTAAAAAATACGAATGATTTATTTCTTTTTGGCAAAAGCCTCTTTTATCACTCTTACCGTCTGTATCAGAAACGTCGGCGCAAAGCCCAGGAGTAACGTTATTCCGAAATTTGAGATATTCATAATCTTAGTTCCGAACAGATCCGAAACTCCGGGAACGAATACTGCAAGGCACAAAAGGACTATTCCCGCAAAGAACGCAAGCAGTGAGAACTTATTGGCAGTAATTCCAAGGCTGAAAAGCGACTTATCCCCCCGACAATTAAAACCGTGGAAAAGCCTTGCAGTACACAGTGTTGTAAATGCCATCGCACACGCAAGTCCCGAAGAAACAGCCGAACCGATAAAATACGCCGACATAACAGCGAGCGCTATAAGCACGCCGCCGGCAACTATGCGTACAGACATAGCCTTTGTGAGAAATGAGGATTTACTGTCACGCGGCTTTTGCGAAAGCAGTGAGCGGTCGGCTCTCTCGGTGCTTATGGCAATAGCGGGAAGCGAGTCGGTAAGGAGATTTATAAACAGGAGCTGAACCGCAGTAAACGGTGCGGGAAGTCCCGGTATAGCCGTACATAATACAGCGATTATCGCCGCAAGATTTCCGGACAGCAAAAATTTAACGGCATTCTTGATATTTGCATAGATTGCTCTGCCATTAGCTACCGATTTGATAATCGTAGCAAAATTGTCATCGGTCAATATCATTGAAGCGGCATCTTTCGATACCTGTGTTCCTGTTATACCCATAGCAACACCTACATCTGCTTTTTTCAGTGCAGGAGCATCATTAACACCGTCGCCTGTCATCGCAACTATCTTGCCTTTACTCTGCCAACGGTCTACTATTCTTATCTTGTTATCCGGTGATACTCGGGCGTAAACAGAAACTTTTTCGATCATGCCATCCAGTTCCTCATCGGTCATTGCATCAAGCTGAACCCCGTCAAGACTTATGTCGCCGTCACGCATTATACCGATTTCCCGTGCTATCGCACTTGCTGTCACTTTGTGGTCACCGGTTATCATTACGGGTTTTATGCCGGCTCTTATGCAATCCGCAACCGCCGCCTTGCTCTCGGGACGCGGCGGATCTGTCATCGCAACAAGTCCTATAAAAATATAATTATCCTCAGTGTCGGCGGAACTGTTTTCAGTGACTTTATAAGCAAAACCAAGCACTCTCATTCCCTGTCCGGAAAAATGCTCATTAGCACAAGCAATATCCTTTTTATCTTTATCGGTTATGCCTCTCACCGTACCGTTATCGCACACCGAAACCAAACGGGGCAACAAATTGTCGGTAGCGCCTTTAGTGAACATTGTACGCTTGCCGTCGATCATATGGCAGGTGCTCATCAGCTTTCTTTCACTGTCAAACGGTATTTCTGATACTCTCGGATAATCCGAACGGATCTTTTCGTAAGCTGTAACACCGATCAGATCCGACAATGCGGTTTCGGTAGGGTCGCCTATGGCGTTTCCGTCTGAATATGCGGCATCATTACATAATGCCATCGCTTTTTCAAGAACATCAAAACCCGCATTACAAGCCGAAGCATCAGCGTTTTCTTCCCTACCGTTAAGATACACTTGCCTTACCGTCATTTTATTCTGAGTGAGAGTACCTGTTTTATCACTGCATATAACCGATACACAACCCAGTCCCTCGACAGCCTTCAGATCTTTTATTACTGCGTTTTGCTCTGCCATCTTCCTTGTGCCGATAGCAAGCGCTATTGTGACTATGGAACTCAACGCCTCCGGTATTGCCGCTACCGCAAGCGCTACAGCAAACATCAACGAATCAAGTACGGGAGTGCCTCTGACAATATAGAGTATCATAACTATAAGACTCAGTACAGGGATAACTAACGACAACTGCTTTGAGAACTTGTCAAGACTGCGCTGTAACGGTGTTTTCTTGCGCTCTGCGGTATTTATGAGCCCTGCTATCTTGCCAAGCTCTGTAGCCATTCCTGTTGCCGTAACGGCAAACATTCCCCTGCCTGCGGTAACGAGCGAACCTGTGTAAACCATATTCTTTCTGTCACCGAGCGGTATGCTGTCGCCGGTCAGTATCTGCGTCATTTTTTCTATGCCATTACTTTCACCCGTAAGGGAGCTTTCGTTTACTTGCAATGATGCCGCCGAGATCATTCTTCCGTCTGCGGGAACTATATCTCCCTGCTCAATAATAACAATATCACCTACTGTTATGTCAGCCGCATCTATGATGCAGACATTACCGTCACGCATGACCTTAGCGGTGGGTGATGACATAGATTTCAGTGCTTCCAGCGACTTTTCCGCCTTGAAATGCTGGATAGTTCCGAGTACGGCATTCATAGTGATAACACAAATGATTACTATTGCGCTTTCAAGATTGCTTGTAAAAACAGATATCAGCGCCGATATGATAAGTATTATAACAAGAAGATCGGCAAACTGCTCCGCAAATACTTGCAGTACACCTTTTTTCTTCTTTTCCGCTATCTCGTTCCTGCCGTATCTGCATTGCCTTTCTGTGGCTTCCTCTCTTGTCAGTCCGTCTTTGCTCGTTTTGAGTTCTGACAGGACTTTTTCTGTTTCTTCGCTGTAATAATTCATAATACCTTTCCTTTCTTATTTGCGGAAAGGCATAAAAAAACAGACCTCTGCCGCAAAAAATTTGCGACAAAAGTCTTGTCATAAGCATATACTCAGTACGGTACGGACCTTTGAGGTCGTACTGACGACACCGTACAGGGATCATATACGATCCCCCGACTACTCCCTTTTATCATAATCGTATTTTAACATGATTTTTTACATATGTCAATAAGAACAGCACAAATTCACTCAAAAACTTTCGACAGAAAATTTTCCGACACGACGGATAACGTCACTTATACAGTTCATCTATAATACGCTCTGTAACAGTCATATCATTATCGGTCGGTTTTTCATCATCATAACGTACACGGTTATAGCCACCGGACAAATCGCTTATACTCTCTGTGCCGTGATACAGCTTATCGGATACGCTTCTTTGCTGTTCTACAGTCATAGCGGAAATATTATCGGAACTGCGTTCGGCAAGCCACATTATATAAAGCCTGTAGCCAAGCCTGAACTTTTCGGTTTTATCTTTGGTTTTGCGGTATTTCTTAAGGCAGTCCTTTTTTGTTTCTCTGACTATCCTTTCCTGCTTGATATCAAGCGCTTCATAGCTGTCGGTATAGTCCTCGTGCTCATTTATCACGCTATCGTCTGCGGAATATTTGCCGAAAATGCGTTTGGCAGTCTTTTTGATAAACTCCCATATTTTCTTTCTGAACACGATAAGCAGAACAATTGCCGCCACGATTATGATGTACGCAAATATATCCTTAGTGCTCTGCTGCGCCTGCACAAACTCGATTTCAGGTATCTTTGTGTCATCTCCTGTTATCGGGTCAGTCTGCTGAAAACGTATATTGAAAAGCAGTGTATCGATTATCTTTAATGTCATCTGCACAAGCCATGTAAGCCCCGCCGCAACATAGTCCTTGAGAAGCAGTGCCGCAAGGATTATGCCGCCGACTATACCTATAAGCTTCGCATTATACAGTTTGAGTCCCTTAGGTACTATAAGGTTGGTGTTTCTTCTCCTGTCGATCTGTGACTGTATATTCGACTGATTTATAAGCAGTACAGTAAGAAGAGCCATCACTACAAGAAGTACCGCTATCTTTGTCTTCGAGTCGTTGAGATACGCTTTATCCTCTGCCATAGCACCGCAGAAAATATAACAAAAGAATGTTTCGACAATGTATATCCCGAGCCATACAGGTGTAAATACTTCGTCAAAGGCGTTTTTTCTAAGACTCATTCCGAGCAGATACCAAACTATAACGGACGGCATAAGTCCAAGACACAGCGAAAAAACAATAAAGCCGTTTTCGTCAAGTGTGTTATTGACCGCCGTTGATGCTACAGGAACTGCCGCCGTAAAGATAATTCCGATGAATACAGTCATCGCATTTACAGCGAATATGGCTTTCGGTCTGTGAAGGCTTAGCTTTAGCGACATAAGAAAATATGCAGTTCCCGCCGTAATTCCCGCACCGGCATAATAAAGCAAATAGTGCCACAAGGTAAATCCGCCAAATGCACTGACTTCAAATAAAAACAGCATAGGAAGAGGCAGAAGAAGCATTGCCAGTGCGGCAACGCATTTCATCGGAAAGTTCTTTTTCACTTTGCGTCCTCCTCGCGATCCGTATTGAACGTATACGAAAATTTCTTTGCGTGAAGATACTGACCGTCAGTATCTTCAGGGATATTTCCTGTTGTATAGAACGCCGTGCTTATATCGGAAGCACTGATCCTATCTGCGAATGCAGTCATATCATCATCTATATACGGTGTCAGTATAAATACATCTGTAAAGCTGCTGTAATTAAGCGCATCCAGGAACTTTGAAAATTCATAGGTACAGCTGTCAGGGAGCTGTGCCAGCATTCTGAGTGTGCCCTCGCACTGCTCTCTTGTTCTTATAAAACCGGACGCAGTACCTCCCGCCTTTCCGCCGTTTGTTGCGAATGCACAGCTACAACCGCTGTCAACGCTGTCCCACATAAGCTTTACGGCAAGCTTGATAAACGCCTCGGTATCCCTGATATCAGCAGAAGCAACAGGCACAACGCCTTTTCTCTGCATATTTATAACAATAAGCGAATTTCGCGATGTTGTAAATTCGTTATTCATAGCCATAAGTTTTCCGGTAATTGCGGTATACTTCCAGTTTATGCGGTTGAGCGGCTCTCTGCCTGTATACTCCTTTGCGCCCGCTATCATAAACGGATCTTCATTTATAAACCGTCTTACAAGTATCTCGCCTATCGGTTCGTTAAAAGACAACACAGCATCTTCTCCGTCTGACGCTGTAGGGAGCACCGTTATACTTATTCCGACCTTTATGCTGTTTGACACTCTTACAAGCCCGAGCATATCGGTTGCGGTAACTACCGTATCATCAAAAGAAAACACACCTCTTTTACGACATTTTATCCTTCTTACGCGGGTACACTTACTGCGTGGCTTTAACGAGAAAACTCCTGGTATGAATATGTTATCGCCGCCACTTGTCTGAGCGGCTGAGTCCTTTTGATTGAACGCAAGCCAACGTGAAGCGGAAAGCTCCGTTTTGATCCACGGTAAAGCGACAAAACGTCGGTTCTCAACGACCTCGGTCAGCTCAAGAATATCTCCCTCGTAGACCTCGGTCTTGTTTACCGACGCACTGTAATGTATTCCTTTAAGTGCATACTTTCCGAAAACAAGCACCTCAGCGACAACAACTGCCGCTATTACAAAAACGATAGCTGCAAGCTCCATTTAAATCTGCTCCGTAGGAACGGGGATATCCTTTATCATCTTTTCAAGAATATCCTGCTTTGCGCTGTCGGGATCTCTCATAACCGTACTTCTGCAAATAAGCCTGTGAACACATACATACGGTGCGACCGCCTTTACGTCATCGGGAGTCACAAATTCCCTTCCGCGAAGCGCCGCTCTTGCCTGTGACATATTTTTAAGTGCAATAAGTCCTCTGGTACTCAGCCCGAGCTTTATCTCGCTGTTATGACGGCTTGCGTTGCCGATATCGGCTATATATCCTCTTACAGCCTCGTTTACCTTTATACTTTCCACTCTGCTCATCATTTCGAGAAGCTCTGACTTATCGGTTACAGCCGTTAGTGACTCTACAGGGTGAACAGCTCTTGAGTTATCAAGTATCTCCATCTCGGATTTTTTGTCGGAATAGCCTATAGACAGCTTTATGATAAAGCGGTCAAGCTGTGCCTCGGGAAGCGGATAGGTTCCGGAGGTTTCTACAGGGTTCTGTGTTGCAAGAACGATAAAGGGCTTGTCTATCATAAAAAACTCGCCGTCTATTGTAGCCTGCTTTTCTTCCATACACTGAAGTAAAGCCGACTGCGTTCTCGGAGTTGCACGGTTTATCTCATCAGCAAGCAGTATATTCGTGAATATGGGACCTGCACGGAACATAAACTCCTGCTCCTTCATATTGAAGAAGTGTATGCCCGTGATATCCGACGGCAAAAGATCAGGAGTGAATTGTATTCTTGAAAAGCCTGCATCGATACTCTTTGCAAGTGCTTTTGCAAGCACGGTCTTACCTGTTCCGGGAACATCATCAAGCAGAACGTGACCGCCGCTTAAAAGCGCCATTATGATAAGATCGATCTTGTCGTCCTTGCCCTTAATGATTTTTGAAATATTGCCGCGGAGTTTTACCGCATATTCCTGAACTGTCATATATGTACCTTTCGTTGTTTCAACGCAATCCTTTTTATATGTGCGCCGCAGAATGATATTTGTCGTAATTTATAAGCTCGTCAAGCAGCAACGGCAGTTTTTCTTCGATCTCCTCGTCTTTGAACTGGCAAGTACCTACCGCTCTGTGTCCGCCGCCGCCGTACTTAAGCATAAGTGAGCCGACATCAACGTTACTTGTACGATTGAGTATTGAGTAACCAACAGCTACAGAGCAACCCTTGCCGCCTTTGCCGTTCACTATCCAAGCGGAAATATTCTGATGCGGATAAAGGCTGTATATCATAAATCTGTTGCCGGTATAGATAGGATCGACATTGCGCAGATCGGTTATGATAACATCTCCCTCTACCCTGGTATGTTCTCCCAACATCTTTTTGAAAAGCTCTGTTTGCTCATTGTATAGCTTTATTCTTTCTTTGATATCAGGGAGTTCAAGAATCTCCTCAGTGGACATAGTTGCGCAACATACCAGCAATTTTTCCATTAACTGATAATTGCTGATGGTGAAGTTTCTGAAACGACCCAAACCGGTTCTGGGATCCATCAGAAATCCGATAAGTATCCAGCCTGTCGGTTCAAGGATCTCTTCTGCAGTCAGGTTTCCGCTGTCGACCTTATCGACAGCCAGCATAAGATCGTCGAAATTCGGGAAGCACTCTTTACCGCCGTAATACTCATAAATTATTCTTGCGGCACTTGGCGATATCCTGCTTTCGCCCTTATACTTTCCTTTTATCTTAAGCCTTTCCTCTTCGCTTGAATGGTGATCGAACCAAAGTCCGCAACCGGGTGCATACGGTACGTTCGCAAGTACATCATTTTCAGTAACGGGAACAAGTCCGTCCTGGATATCTTTCGGATGAGCAAACATCCAACTGTCCACGACTTTTGCCGCCAGCAGTAATGCGCCGCAGGCAAGTCCGTCAAAATCTGATCTGGTAATAAGTCTCATATTATATTTCCTTTCCGCATTGCAATTGCAGTTTTTTTGCTTCTATCCTTATTATAGCAGATAAAAAGAAATTTTACAACAATAATACCGATTTATTGTCAAATAGTGACTTTCAGCCACATACGCTTCAATTTACCCGAGTTTGCCATAATCAGAACGTAAAGCGTCTTAGTGTACTTGTACACCTTTGCGCGTTCCTCTTCAGTTATATCGGAATTTGAAAATTCCGCCTTTTCTATTATCTTCATTATTTCGACAAGACTTATATCCATGCCGAGAGGGAGCAATTCTTTATCGGCTCTGAGCGCAAATTCTTCGGGAAGCTCT
>OMNP01000828.1_pt1 | contig 11387 bp, 9 predicted proteins | sample 1673811 | NCBI WGS metagenome assembly OMNP01 (sample SAMEA103958127, study PRJEB25191) | human gut metagenome | biome: human-associated habitat [ENVO:00009003]; feature: intestine environment [ENVO:2100002]; material: feces | place: Germany | collected 2013/2015
TTCATGTAGGATTTTCATGCGTTCATCATCTCCTGTTCGTTAAACTGGAATTTGTTTGTACAATGTTCAAGATATAACTGTTATTATGTCTTGATTAGAGTACAAACTCATATAAGAGGAACTTCCTCGGTACTCCAATATCAACATATGTGATTTCAACCTTATCCACATACTTAAATCCAAACGACATATACATTTTCTGTGGAATATCATTTCCCTCTATGCAATCAAGACGAATTGATTTAAGGTTTCTTTCCCTTGCTGTGTCTATTGCGTGTTGAACTAACTGCTTCGAGTATCCACGACCTCCATATTCCGGAAGGACACGCAAGGCATGAAGAACTACTGTCTCGTTATCATTTGCATCAATAAGCCATTTAACTGCGTGATACGCCTCATCACGATCATGATTCATAATATACGCCGCAACAATTCGACCATCTTCAATACCGATAAACTGATTTCTCTCTTTGATTGCATCTTTGATCATTTCATCTGGAGGGAAACCACCTTTATCTCCCTCCGGCAGAAAATCTTTTCCGCTCAAAACTTTACACATACCGTCATAAAACTGTCGCAATTCTATAAAATTTTTCTCTTCTGCATATCTGATAATCATAGAAATCTATCCCTCCAACTTCTAAGTTGTAAGTTTCTTTACTATCATATCTTTAAAACTTGTTTTGCTTTCGCATTAACAAATTGGATAATTGGGCCTGAAATGATAACTGTAATAAGCGTGCATACACCAAACTTTCCGCCAAACAAAACACCTGTAACAACAACCAAAATATCCAATGCCATTCGGACAAATTTAATCTGCCAGTGATTTTTTTCTGCTAAAGCAAAAGTGACTGCCTCATAGGAGCCTCTACCAAGGGATGCCGACACATATAGTCCTGTTCCGACAGCAAACAAAACCACTCCTAACAACATAATTAAAAAATTGATCCACTTATAGGTACTGTAAATATGGCAGTTAGCAAACAAATCTACACAGGTACTGTATACAATCTGGTACAACACAGTTCCTATATGAATCTGACTTTTATCGTAAATGAGCGCAAACAAAATCATTCCCAATGCTACAACAAAAGATGCTGTGCCAATGCTTATGTGAAATGTTCTTGCAATCCCCTGCCACAGCACCGCAAGCGTAGCTCCGCCAAATCCAGCATACAGTGCAAGTGTAATTCCATAAGCCGCAATTATAGAACCTATTACAAGGATTGCCAATTTCTTTAGTGTTTTTTTATTGTTATTTTTCATTGACTTTTAATTCAAGTACATCCGGACGGGCATAATGTCCGATTGCATCATGCTCCATTTTGCAGGCGGCAGGCAAATTCATATCAAGTTCTGCGTAAATGATAGTTTCTTTATCCCAGACAGGTTTTGTCAAATAATGCCCATATGGATCAATAATGCAGCTTCCTCCTCTGCACACAAGTCCTGGAAGTTTAGATACGATATTATACTCCTGCAAATCAGAAGGGTATGAACTGCGTCTGATAATCATATCAGTGTTGATAAAGAAACATTTTCCTTCGATTGCAATATGCTGAACTTTCATGCTAATAATTCACTCCTCGTATAATTTTCTTTGGGTTTAAAGCATCTGAAATCTATATCACTGTATATCCGGCATTTAATAATACAGCTAATGATTTTTCAAAATCCACATCTTTCACTAAAATATAATCTGTGTTGAATGTAGATACCGCAAAAATTCCAATTTTATTATCTGCAAGTATTCCAGACAACTTTGAAAGAATGCCAATGAGTGAAAAATCCAAAATTCCTTGAATACGGAAACCACGCCACCCATCTTCACGTTCTATTGTGTTTTCAGGAACGTCATTTGTTTCACACACAAGAGAAATTTCTTCATCTGTTTTACCAATGAAGTAGAATTCCTTGCTTAAATCTATATCATCAATGTTTTTGACTTTACATACCGTTAGCAACCGTTCTAATTTATTTAATACCAGCAAATTACTCTCCTCTACAAATCCCGATTTTCTGCCCTAAGTATATCACACAAAAACCGAGTTTCAACGCAGGAAAAGCAAATCCCCTGTCCTTTCGGGCAGGGGATTGCGGTTTAACCATGCTATTTGAGATATTCGGCGCTGAGTTGCAAACTCTTTATGGGGGAGTTATCCACCCAGTTGCGGTGGCTTTCCAAAATCACGGCATCTACGCCGATAGTAAGCGCCTGTGCCATCAGGCTGTCGAGATCCATATTGCCGGTACCCAGCTCCATGCTGTCGGTTTTCAGAATCGGCGTCACGGCGCTGCCCGAAATGCGGGTGCCGCGGTCGTTGATATGCCACAGCTTCATGCGGGTTCCCAGACGCTGCATCCACGCAAGCGCATTCGCGCCGCCCTCGGTGAACCAGTAGCTGTCAAACTCAAAGTTGACGAACTGCGGGTCGGTTTCCTCCAGCAAAATGTCGTAGGCACGCTTTTCGGCGTTGACATGACGCAGCTCACAGTTGTGGTTGTGGTACAAAAGCTCCACGCCCTCGGCCTTCAGCGCCGCGCCCGCCTTGTTCAGCCGTGCGGCAAGGTCGTGCATCGTGGCTTCATCGCCGTAATCAAAGCGATACATTCCGGTAATAACGACATACTTAGTGCCAAAGCTTTTGGCTTCGTCCGCCACCGCTTTGGCATCGCGCTCCAGACTGCCCAAATCGGTGTGCAGGCTGACGACCTGCAGCCCCGCTTCTTTGACCAAAGCGTGCCAGTCGAGATTGCCGCCCTTGCCCACGGGCATACCCGCCGCCTTGGTCAGCAGCCGCACCATAAAGCCGATGGGGTGGATCATAAACCCGCACAGCTCAATGCCGTCATAGCCTGCGGCTTTCATGGCGGCCAGCGTCTGTCGTGCCTCGTTTTCGTTGCTTAAAACGGTTCCCAGCATAAATTGCTGGACTGCCTTTGTGGGCATGGTTCAGCCCTCCATCTTGATGATTTTTCCCGTTGTGATGCCGTTTTCGTTGAAGCTGTCCACGCAGACATAATAGGTCTGCCCGGCCATCAGCGTGGAAAGCGTGACCTCATCGGCATCATAGACAAGCCAGCTCTGGTACAGCTTATCTGGTGCAATGCCGTAGCGCACATTGCAGCCCTGCGCGTTCTCGATGTGCTGCCAGCTGATTTTGCCATCCAGCGCATCCACGCGCACGGCTTTGGCGTCGGCTTGGGCAGGGCGGTCGCCCTCGACGTCGCCGAACACCCGCAGCCCGCTTACACGCAGCGTCTGGCCGTAGGGGAGGGCACCGCCCGTCACGCGAATATACCGCGCACGGATACCGCCGGCATACTCATAATAGCCGTTGGAGCATTCGCGGGCGACATCCTCGCGCAGCGTCCAGGTCTCGCCGTCAAGACTGGTTTCCACGGTATAGCAAGAAATCTGCAGGCGCGTCTCGATATGCCGCGTCTTGCGGTCATCGCCGTAGCTGTCGGCAGGAAAGTCCACGACGAGTTTTTCATCGGCCATGTTGACCTGAATCGCGCGGACATCATAATCATGGCCTAAATCCACACACAGCCATTCGCCGGGCTGGTCGCTGCCCGCACTCCACCAGCGGCGGCAGTCCTCGTCCACGGCATTCACCGGGTCGCTGCCCTCAGCGGTGGAGGATGCCGTCACGGCCTTGCGGTAGCTTAACAGCATCCACTTGGGCTGCTGGCTGGCGGCGTCGAATTTGCCTGCCGGAATTTCGTGCGGGTAGTCGGCAAAATTCTGGTTGCAGAACAGCACGCCGTCCTTGTCAAACCCGGCAGGAAACAGCCCCACGCGACGCTCAAAGTCGTGGTTGACCGAAATGCGCATCGTGGACGCGTGCCAGTAGTTGCCGTATTTGTCGGCAATCGTGCTGCCGTGGCCTGCGCCGGTCATAAACCCGCCCGGCTTGGAGGAAAACGGGTTGGACGCTTGCAGCGTGAATGGTCCCAGCGGGGACTTGGAGGTGTACACACCATCGGCGTAGGTGTTGTACTGGGTGCCGGGGCAGGCGTATTGCAGATAATACGTACCGTTGTGCTTTGTCATAAACGCGCCCTCAATGTAGGGCTTGCCGACGGCGTTGAACATAGCGGTCAGCGCCTCGGCGTTCAGCCCCGGCATCTGCGTCATCTGGGGCGGCAGCTCCAGATGGCCGGTTGCCTCGTTATAGAAAGGCTTCATGGCTTTGTAAAGCACGCTTGCCTCTTTATCCACAATGCCGTTGTTACCGGGGCGCTCATAGCCCAGTTCTTCTTCGCGCCCGAAAATCAGTTCTTTCTTTTCCCCGATGGGTGTCATGGTTTCGGGGTCAAGCTCCACACCCCAGATGGGCGAGGTGTTGGAGCAGCCCCAGTAAAAATATACACGCCCGTCATCATCGCAGAACATATCGGGATCCCAAAAGGCGAACGGGGCGCTGACCTCGGTAAACGGCTCGATCAGTGGGTCGGCGGTGCGCAGAATAGGACAGTTGCGCCCCTTGCGGCTGGAAGAAAAATACAGGTAGTCGCCGACTTGGCGCACATCGGGTGCGTAGTCGTAAATCAGCAGATCGGGGTCGGCGTGGAAGTCCCAGTGCAGCAGATCGTCCGAGTACCAGAACCCTGCCGACATAGAAACAAACAGGTAGTATTTGCCCTTGAAGTACACCAGCGTCGGGTCGGCGCCTTCGCGGAAGCCTACGGCGCGCTCACCCTCCTTCATGTGCTGGTAGCGGTAGCCCAGATCCAAGGGGTTGCAGTAGGTTTTCATCGTATTACACATCCTTTTTGATGCCCTGCAAAACGCGGTTCAGCTGCTTGATGCTCTCGGCATCTGCGCCGGCCTGCTTGAGCATTCCCTCCACGGTCATGCGCTGCATGGCGCGCTCCATCATGGCAACCAGCGCCGGGTTATCCTTGACGGCGGCAGCTACATCACCGCGGGCGGCAGCCGCCTTGTCGGTGATGGCCTTCAAGACAGGCCCCACCTTGGCGTCCGCCATGGCAGCGGCCATATTGTCCTTGACGCTCCAGCAGGTTTCGTCCAGCTCGCCGTCAAACCAGTTGTTCACGACCTGACGGTTGGACATGGCGTAAGCGGGGTTCGGCTCGGCAGCCTTGTTGACCAGAATCACGCTGGAATACGCCCCCGCGCGGGCCTCAATGCTGTGCTTGCCGGTGATGGGCACATTGAAAACAAACACTTTGTCGCCTTTTTTTGTTTCGACAAGGTGCCCGTCCTTGTACAGAGAAACCTCCGGCAGGTTGGAGTATACTCTGACCTCGGTCACATCCTCCGTGCGGTCCACATAGCGGCTGCCGCAGGTATGTACAAAGGGCTGCTTGCTCCAGTAGGCCTTGTACAGGTAGAAGGCGTCCTTCTTGATTTTGCGGTCAAAGGTGACAAGTCCTTTCTGGTTCTCGCCGTTTTTGCCGCCCTCATCGCGGCCATCGGCAGCAAAGTCGAACATATTCCAGACATGGGTCGCCCACAGCCACGGGCGGTCGGCAATCATTTTTGCCATGTGCTCGTGGTAGACGCACTGGTAGGTTTCGGTATAGTCGCCCTTTTCGGGGTGGGCGCTCTGGTAGGCGGGGTTTGCGTCCGCGCCGTACTCCGAAAAACCGATGCAACGGTCGGGATATTTGGCGTGGTAGGTATCAAAAAAGTCGTCGTTCTGGTCCAGTTCACCCAGATACCAGCCAAAATACAGGTTGTAGCTGTTCACATCGGGAATTTCCAGAATCGGGCTGGTAATCTCCAGCATAAAGACATTCGCCATCGTGGTCGGGCGGGTCGGGTCGAGCTTGTGCGCCAAATCATTCAGGGCGCGGTGGTTTTCCAGCAGCTCCTCATTGACAGTCGATGCGGCAGTAATTTCGTTGGACAGCCCCCAAACGGCAATACAGGGATGGTTGTAGTTCTGAACAATCAGTTCTTCCATCTGGGTCAGCGTGTTGGCGCGCCCGTTGTGCATATGCATTGTGATGTAGGGGATCTCGGCCCAGATGACAAGACCCTTTTCGTCGCACAGGTCATAGAATGCCTGCGCGTGCTGGTAGTGGGCAAGGCGGATGGTGTTGGCGCCCATCTCCAGAATCAGCGCCATATCCTCTTCCATCATCTCTTTGGTGATGGCTACACCCGCACCCTTGCGGTCCTGATGGCGGGAGACACCGCGCAGGGGATAGGGGTGGCCGTTCAAAATGAAGCCCTTCTGCGGGTCAATCTCAAACTTGCGGCAGCCGAAGCGGGCGGTCTCGGTCTCGCCATTGTCCAGCCGCGCAGTTACGGTGTAGAGATACGGGTCATCAAGACCGTCCCACAGGCGAGCGTGCTCCAGCGTGAACACGGCTCTGGCGGTGCCGTCCTTGACGGCGGCGCTCGTCTGCTGGCCGTCAAGCGTGAAGTTGACGCTCTGCGCGCCGACAACGAACGCCTCAACAGTCACCTCACAGCGGCGCTCGTCAAGGTCAGTCACAGCAGGCGTGACCTTGACGGGCACAGCGCCGTTTTCGGCAAGGGCAAAGTGTGCAGCGGGCACAACATGCAGCGTTACATCGCGGTAAATGCCGCCGTAGAAGGTGAAGTCGGCCTTCTGGGGGTAGACGGTGTCGTTGTCGCTGTTGTCAACAGAAACAATCAACTCATTTGCACCATCGTGCAGGGCATCGGTGATGTCCACACGGAAGGTGGAGTAGCCGCCCTTGTGCTCGGCCACTTTCTCCCCGTTCAGGCTGACAACTGCAGTCATAGCAACGCCGTCAAACTGTAAAACCGCGCGGTCGCCATCGGACAGCTCCGGTTTCTCCAGTTTACGGGTGTAGCTGCAGGTGCCGCGGTAGTAGTCGTTGCCGCCGTCCTGACCGTCTACAGCGTTCCACGTGTGGGGAAGGGTGACCGGTTCGTCATGACCTTCCTTGGTAAAAGTCCAACCGGTGTTCAACAGAATTGCTTTGCTCATAGAATGACTCCTTATGGGTGGTTTTAACTTCAAAGAACCGAAAAGGCTGCAAACCCTTTCGGCTTTGGTTAATGGGCTTACTGAAGCTGCTTTTTATAGAACTCAGACTGCGCAGCAGCCTTTTTCTCGGCAATGCGCTTTTGGACGTTGACCATTTCCTCCTTGGTCAGTGGGCATTCGCGCATGGCAACCAGCGTAATGACCCAGCCGATGAGGGGCAGACCGAACTTTAGGCTCAGCGTCATCCAGAAAATCGCGCTTGTGCAAGGGTCGGTGGGCTGAGGCATCGTGGTGGTGTAGCCCAGCAGTGCAACAGCGCCGGTAGCAATTACAGCGGCAAAGGAGGTGATGAGCTTATCGACCAGGCTGTAGGTGCCGGAGACAACGGCGGGGATATAACGTCCGCTACGGTCCAGCTCAAAGTCAATGGTATCCGCCATATACGAGGTGTTGGAGGTGGTGATGCACATATTGGAACCGTTCTGCAAAAGGGTCAGTACCACATAGAGAATCATGGAGGGGCTGCCCATAACGCCGATCTGCGTGGGGTCGCCAAAGATAAAGAACAGAACCAGCGCGGCGGTGATGGTCATACTGACATAGGTCCAAGTGACGATGCCCTTTTTGCTGCCGTGCTTGCCGACATACTTGGCACCGAACGCCGCAAAGAAGATGGAGGGAACCATGCTGATGACGGTCAGAATGGTGGCCAGACCCATATTGCCGATCAAAATACCGTTGAACAGCGTGTTGATGATGGCTTGGCTGGCCACCTGCTGTGCCAGCTTGTCAGAAGCGTTGGAGGCAATGTAGCACTGCAGGGGTTTGTTGTGCTTGAGAACCTCGACAATGTCGGACATTTTCAGCGGTTCGGACTTTTTGGTGCCGACAAAGGTTTCCGGCTTATCGTAGGCAGAAACGCCCAGACAGACCAAAGCGGTGCCGATACCCGCGGCAAGCAGCGTCATATTGCAGGCAGCGGACAGGAAGGCCTGGTTGTAGGTGCCGCCGCATTTGGGCAGCAGCACAACATTGAAAATCATCGACATTGCCATCGGCACAAGATAGTTGAAGGCGGTTGTCCATACGCCGATGGTCGGGCGCTGGCGCGGATCATTCGTCATGATGGCGGGAATAGTCTGCGCAGTCATGTTGGTGATGGTGTAGCCGATGATGTAGACAATGTACAGCAGGGCAAACACCGGCAGGCCCAGACCCTTGGACGAGAAGCCGGTGAACATTCCGTAGAGGGCGAGTGCCTCAATCAGATAGCCCGCAACCAGCAAAATGCGCAGCTTGCCGAACTTGGTGTTGACGCGGTCATAGACAAAGGCAAGCAGGGGATCGGTGATGCCGTCCAGAATACGGGAGCAGGTCAGAATAATGCCAACGGCAGCGGTCGTGATACCGTAGCCGATGCTGGCGGAATAACTCGCCATGCCGATGAGGGAATAGACACTCATACCGACAAGACCGTTGCAGGCATAGCAGATGATTTGCCAGAGCTTGGCGCGGCGGTATTGTACGCCGTCAACTTCTGAAGCAGTGGGTTTCTTTTTGAACATTTTGTTTTCCTCCTAAAAATTCCGCAGTGATTTTTCTCACTGACACCACTATACCAGAAGCAAAACGGCAGCAGGGGATAAAAATCAGCAGATGAGGAACAAAAATTCACGCATTATTTCAAATAACACGGAATATTGTCCTGCTTTGCTAAATAATGCCCTCGTGGCTTGCGCTTGTTATGTTATGATACAGGTACAGAAGTTTCTTGATTTGCTTTAGACAGCACAGGTAAGGAGAAAATTATGCAGAAATTTGAAAAAGGTTTCTTTGTCGGCGCGGCCACTGCCGCCCATCAGGTCGAGGGTAACAATATCCATTCCGACTACTGGGCGCAGGAGCAGCTGCCCCACACCAGCTTTACCGAGCCGAGCGGCATTGCCTGCGACCATTATAATAAGTATGAGGAGGACATTAAACTGCTGGCCGATGCGGGCCTGAACGCCTACCGCTTCTCCATCGAGTGGGCGCGCATCGAGCCGGAGGAGGGCAAGTTTGACCCTGCCGAGATCGAGCATTACCGCAAGGTCATTGCCTGCTGCAAGGCGCACGGTGTGGAACCCGTTGTGACGCTGCTGCATTTCACCAGCCCCAAATGGCTGATTGCCAAGGGCGGCTGGGAGGCTGAAAGCACGGTCGAATATTTCAAGCGCTATGTCAGCTATGTGATGGAGCAGTTGGGCAGTGAGGTTCACATCGTCTGCACCATCAATGAGGCGAATATGGGTCTGCAGCTGGCGGCTATCTCCAAGCGGTTCCGCCTGATGGCAGAGCAGGCCGCCAAGGCTGCTGCCAATGCAGGCAAATCCGCCGAGGGCAGCGTGCAGGTGGGCATGAACTTCCAGAAGATGATGGAGAATATGAAGTACGCTGCCGCTGAAAACGCCGCCGTGTTCGGTACGCCGCAGCCGAAAATTTTCGTCAGCGAGCGCACGCCGGAGGGCGATCTGCTGGTTCTACGCGCTCACGCCGCCGCGCGGGAGGCCATCAAGACAATCTGTCCTGAGGTTAAGGTCGGTCTGACCCTCTCGCTGCATGACCTGCAGGCCCAGCCGGGCGGTGAAGCCTTTGCCGCCGCTGCGTGGGAGGAAGAGTTCACCCACTATCTTCCTTATATTAAGGAGGATGACTTCCTCGGCGTGCAGAACTACACTCGCACGCTGTACGGTGCGCATGGGCAGTTGCCCGCACCGCAGGGGGCCGAGCTGACCCAGATGGACTACGAGTTTTATCCGCAGGCACTGGAAAATGTAATCCGCAAGGTGGCGCAGGATTTCCACGGTGATCTGATCGTGACCGAAAACGGCATTGCCACCGCCGATGATACCCGCCGCGTGGCGTTTATCGAGGCCGCATTGGCTGGTGTGCAAAACTGCATCGCTGATGGTATTCCGGTCAAGGGATACTTCCACTGGAGCCTGATGGATAACTTTGAGTGGCAGAAGGGCTATGCTATGAACTTTGGCCTGATTGCCGTAAACCGCGAAACGATGGGGCGCACCCCGAAGCCCAGCCTTGCGGCGCTGGGCGGATACGCCAACGCATAAAAACATCAGTGGTTGTCTGTACGGCAGCCACTTTTTTTGGTATACTGGTATAAAATGAGGGTGGTTCGATGGATGCTTTTCAAAATATGGAGCTGTTTTCTGAGCTGATCCAGTGCGGCGGCAACATTTATACATGGTGCTATAATGCCGATGGCAGTCTGCTGCAGAGCAACTGCCCGGAGGCGGGGTTCCTCTCCGGCGCATTTGAGATATTCGGCTGCAAGAAAAAAATGCTGGACTACGGCAGCCGGCACACAACGCCGGTCACGCTCGGCACGGCCATTGGCATGACATGGGCAGCTGCCTTTGAAAAGGACGGCAGTGTGCTGAAACGCGCCTGGGTCATCGGGCCGGTGTTTTATCAGGATGTTTCGCTGCGCGGGATTGAGCAGGGGCTGCAATACTATAACCGTCTGGAAACGAGCGTGGCATGGACCATGCAGCTGTACGAGGCGTTGAAAACCGTCCCTGTGCTGCAATGCACGGTCTTGCACCGCTACGCGCTGATGATGCACTATTGTCTGACCGGCAACCACCTTGCGATCAGCGACATCAACAGCGAGTTTTTGGCGCAGGTGCGCAATACAGTGCAGCAGCCCGCTCACGATCGCCACAAGGTCTGGATGGCAGAGCAGGGACTTCTGCAGATGGTGCGCACCGGTGATTTGAACTACAGGCAGGCCCTTTCCGCCAGTATGGGAATCAGCGCGGGTGTGCCGGTGCGCAGCGATGACGCTTTGCGCCAGAGCAAGACCAGCATCATCGTGTTTACCTCGCTGGTATGCCGTGCCGCCATCGAGGGCGGGCTTTCGCCGGAGGAAGCCTACGCGCTGGGGGACAGCTACATCCAATCCGCTGAAAATGCAAAAACATTGGAAGATCTTGAACCGCTCGGCCTTATGATGTATGACGACTTTGTCCGGCGCGTGCATAAATGCCGAACCAACCCGCATCTCAGCCAGCAGGTGCAAAAGTGCGTGGACTATATTGAGATGAATCTCGATAAAAAAATACGCGCTGCAGATATTGCAGCGCTGGTGGGCTATACGGAATATTATATGACCCACAAATTCAAGGAAGAAACGGGCTTGAGCGTGACAGATTACATAAAATTTGCCAAGATTGAGCGCGCCAAGGTTTTGCTGAAAAGCACCAACCAGACCGTGCAGGACATTGCCGCTGCACTTTCTTTTAGCACACGCAACTATTTCAGCCGGATTTTTCAGGAGGTCACTGGCCAAACCCCAATGGAGTACCGTGAAAAGTAAAGGCAATACCGCATAATTCTAAGTGCCGATACGGCGAGCGAGGTGCG
>OMNP01000856.1_pt1 | contig 11064 bp, 6 predicted proteins | sample 1673811 | NCBI WGS metagenome assembly OMNP01 (sample SAMEA103958127, study PRJEB25191) | human gut metagenome | biome: human-associated habitat [ENVO:00009003]; feature: intestine environment [ENVO:2100002]; material: feces | place: Germany | collected 2013/2015
TTCCCGCTCCCGATTTATTTTAAGTACACAAGGAGAATCAAGTATGGCTAAAATCATCGGCAGCGCACTGCCCAATATTCCGTGGCAGGAACCGCCTGCAAACACCCGCACCCCTTTCTGGCGCTATGATGCAAACCCCATCATCGGTCGTGACGGCAACGCCCGTTCCAACAGCGTGTTCAACAGTGCCGTTGTGCCTTTCAAGGATGGCTTTGCCGGCGTATTCCGCTGCGACAGCCTGTCCATCAGCATGGATATTTTCGCAGGCTTCAGCAAGGACGGTCTGCACTGGGATATTGAGGATACCCCGATTCATCTGGTAGGGGACGACCCGGAGGTCACAACCCGTGAATACCGCTATGACCCCCGTGTATGCTATATGGACGGCAAATACTATGTGACCTGGTGCAACGGCTACCACGGACCCACCATCGGCATTGCGTGGACGGATGACTTCAAGACATTCCACCAGCTGGAAAATGCCTTCCTGCCGTACAACCGTAACGGTGTCCTTTTCCCGCGCAAGATTCAGGGGCGCTACATGATGATGAGCCGCCCGAGCGATACCGGGCATACCCCCTTCGGCGATATTTTTGTCAGCCAGAGCGAAGATATGATTTACTGGGGACGCCACCGCTTTATGATGGGTGCTGTAAAAGGCGATGAATCTGCATGGCAGAGCATGAAAATTGGCCCCGGCCCCATCCCCATTGAAACCGATGAGGGCTGGCTGCTGATTTACCATGGTGTTATCAACACCTGCAACGGCTATGTATACCGCATTGGTGCTGCTCTGCTGGATATTGACGAGCCGTGGAAGGTAAAATACCGCGGCAAGGATTACCTGCTGGCTCCTCATGAGCTGTATGAGTGTGTAGGCGACGTGCCGAACGTGACCTTCCCCTGCGCCACCTTGACGGATGCCGCGACCAGTCGTATTGCGATGTACTACGGCTGTGCCGATACCGTGACCGGTCTGGCGTTCACCACGGTGGATCGTGTATTGGACTATATCAAGAAGAACTCTTTCTGATGTTAAAGGGGCAAAGAGATGCCACAGGATAACATTTTGCTGATACCACGATTTCGGTGTAGATACGTTCCACTAACGCAAACAAAAATGCAAAAAACAGCCAGCTTTGAATTGCTGGAAGCCTCGTTATGAGGGAAAGGAAAGACCTATGCGCACCATTGATTTTCTTGACAAGCGCGTCACAGGTATCTGCAATGAGCTGAAAAAGCTTTCTGTAAAACAGAAGTTTGAAACGAGCGACTGGCTCATAAAGCCGGGCAACTTCCTGCGCCCGGAAGATGCCGATGCAGACCCTGCACCGTTTGAACCCTTTGACAGCCGCACCATGCATTGGTACGGACCGGACAAGCATTACTGGTTCCGCGCGGATGTGGCTGTGCCGCAGGAAATGGACGGAAAACCGCTGTGGATGCACGTCTGCACCCAGATTGATGAGTGGGACGATGCCAAAAACCCGCAGTTCCTGCTGTTTGTGGACGGCAAGGTGACACAGGGCGTGGATATGAACCACCGCGACATCCTGCTGGACCGCTGCGCCAAGGGCGGTCAAAAGTACCGTCTGGAATTGCAGTCCTACACCGGAACCCTGCATACCGAATTCAACCTGATTGTAGACCTGCGGGAAATCGACCCCGAAATTGAGGGTCTTTACTACGATATGGTTGTGCCACTGGAGGCTTTTCCCCGGTTGGAAGAGGACGGCAAAGCCCGCCGCGATCTGGAAAACGTGCTGAACGAGGCTGTCAATCTGATCGACCTGCGCACACCTTATAACGAGAGCTTCTATCAAAGCATTGCTGCTGCCCGCCGGTATCTGGCAAAAGCACTTTATACCGACCTTGCCGGTCATGAGGAAGTCATTGCAAGCTGCATTGGTCACACGCACATTGACGTGGCATGGTGGTGGACTGTTGCACAGACCCGGGAAAAAGTGTGCCGCAGTTTTGCAACTGTGCTGAAACTGATGGACGAATACCCCAACTACAAGTTTATGTCCAGCCAGCCGCAGCTGTATTACTTCCTGAAGCAGCGCTACCCCGAGCTGTATGAGCAGATCAAACAGCGCGTGGCGGAGGGACGCTGGGAACCCGAAGGCGGTATGTGGGTTGAGGCGGACTGCAACCTGACCAGCGGCGAAAGCCTGGTGCGTCAGTTCCTGTACGGCAAGCGTTTCTTCAAGGAAGAGTTCGGTGTGGACAACCGCATCCTCTGGCTGCCGGACGTATTCGGCTATTCGGGCGCACTGCCGCAGATTATGGCAAAGTGCGGCATTGATTATTTCATGACCACAAAACTGGCGTGGAACCAGTTCAACAAAATGCCTTACGACACCTTCAAGTGGCGCGGCATTGACGGCACCGAAATCCTGACCCACCTTGTCACAACGCTGGGGGTCGGTCAGAGCGAGAATGACTTCTTCACGACTTACAACGGCATCCTGCATCCCGATGCGCTGATCGGCGGCTGGCACCGCTACCAGCAGAAGGACATCAACAATGATATCCTGATTTCCTACGGTTACGGTGACGGCGGCGGCGGTCCGACCCGCGCCATGCTGGAAACCTCCACCCGTATGGAAAAGGGCATCGAGGGACTGCCCAAAGTGCGTCAGGCATTTGCACGCACCTACTTTGATGAGCTGGCTGAGCGTGTGAAGGACAACCGCCGCCTGCCCACATGGGAAGGTGAACTCTACTTTGAGTATCACCGCGGCACATACACCTCCATGGCGCGCAACAAGCGTTCCAACCGTAAGATTGAGCTGCACATGATGGACTTGGAACTGCTCAGCCTGCTGGCACAAGCCAAGGTCGCATACCCAGAGGCAGAAATCGACAAGCTGTGGCATGGAATCCTCATCAATCAGTTCCATGATATTCTGCCCGGTTCCTCCATCCACGAAGTATACGAAGTCACCAAAAAAGAGTATGCCGAGATGGAAGCCGAAATCACGGCACTGCGCGAGGAGCGCCTGGATGCACTGACCCCCGCCGGGGAAGGCGTTACCGTGTACAACACTACCGGCTTTGTCCGCAGCGATGTGGTTGAACTGGGTGATTGCAAGGCAGAGGCTTTGCAGGACGAGGCCGGCAATATCTATCCCGTACAAAAAACAGCCGATGGTGCCGTGGCGTTCCTGAACAACCTGCCTGCCAAGGGCAGCAAAACGTTTGCGGTCGTACCGGCACAGGTTTCGGCTGCGCCTTTTGAAATTGCGACCGATGGACATAAGATTGACACCCCGTTCTATACTGTCACCTTTGATGAACACGGTCAGATGACCGGCATCTTTGACAAAGAGAACCGCCGCGAAGTGCTCAAGCCCGGTCAGGCAGGCAACCTCTTCCGCGTATATGAGGATAAGCCCATCTATTATGACAACTGGGATATCGATATTTTCTATACCGAAAAGTTCTGGGATGTCACCGACCTGCAGGACTTCACATGGACGGAGAACGGTCCCGTGCGCGCCACACTGCACATCGAACGCAATTACAGCAACTCCACCCTGGTGCAGGATATCCATTTCTATGCAAAGCAGCGTCGGATTGAGTTTGTTACAACCGTGGACTGGCACGAACACCAGAGCCTGCTGAAGGTTCACTTCCCGGTAAATGTCCATACTGACGAAGCTACGTTTGAAATCCAGTACGGCAACCTGACCCGCAAGACGCACGCCAACACCAGCTGGGATCGCGCACGCTTTGAAAGCTGCGGTCAGAAGTGGATGGACCTGAGCGAAGGACATTACGGCGTCAGTATGCTGAACGACTGCAAGTACGGTCATTCCGTCAAGGATTCTGTGATTGGGCTGACCCTGATTAAGTCCGGCATTGAGCCGAATCCTACCACGGATCAGGAAGTTCACCATTTCACATACGCCATTTATCCGCACGCCGAAAAATGGCAGGCAGCCGGCACGGTGCCGCAGGCGTTCTTCCTGAACCAGCCCGCGTTGGCTGTGCAGGGCGGAAAGCCGGGCGAAAGCTTCAGCCTTGCCGGACTGGATGCACCCAATGTGGTGCTGGAAACCATCAAACGCGCCGAGGATGGCGATGGTGCCATTGTGCGTATGTATGAGTGCGAGAACAGCCTGACAAATGTCACCCTGGACTGGAACCTTCCCTTCCATGCGGCAGAAAGCTGCAACTGTCTGGAACAGCCCGACGGCGAGCCGGTTGAAGTCAAAGACGGCAAGATTACCTTTACGGTAAAGCCGTATGAAATCAAGACAATTCGTATCCGTTAAATAACAAAGTCCGAACATTCTGCACGGGCGGTTGGCAATGCGCCCGCCGCCCGTGCCTTTTTTTGGAGGAAATGATGATGGAGTTTATTCCGAATCCACATAAGATCGAACACCCTGCAGGGGTTCATATGCTGGACAATCAGAGCCGAATCACCCTGTGGCAGACCGAACCCGCCGCGTTGCTTTATGCACAGATGCTGCAGGGCTGCCTGCGGGAGTACGCCGGGCTGGAAGTGCCGTTCACCCGCGGTAAGCCCCGGGCAGGTGACGCCGTACTTACGGTGGATACCGCCCTGCCGCAAAACCGTTACACGCTGAGCATTATGCCGGAATGCATCACGCTGAAAGCCGGCAGCGATGAAGCACTCTGCAACGGTGTGCAGACACTGTGCCAGTATATTGAACAGCACGGAGCCGTACTGCCCGCACTGGAAATTGAGGACTGGCCCGATCTTGCCAACAGAGGCTATTATCAGGACTGCTCCCGCGGACGTGTCCCGAAGCTGGACTACCTGAAACAGGTGGCAGATATTCTCTGCCGCTACAAGATCAACCAATGGCAGCTTTATATTGAGCACACCTATCTTTTCCGTGACCTGAGCGAAGCATGGCGTGAGGATACGCCGCTGACCGCGCAGGAGATCATGGAGCTGGATGATTACTGCGCAGCCCGGCACATTGAACTCGTTCCTTCCTTGTCTACCTTCGGGCATATGTACCGTATTCTCAGCACAAAAACCTGTTGCGACCTCTGCGAGCTGCCTGACTCGGAAAAGATTCCGTTCAGTTATACCTATGCAGGGAATCACCATACCCTGAACGTATCCAATCCCGATGCGCTGGGGTTTGTAAAAGGGCTGATTGACGAATACCGCCCGCTTTTCCGCAGCAGCAAATTCAATATCTGTGATGACGAAACGTTCGATTTGGGCAAGGGGCGCAGCAAGGCACTCGCCGAGGAGCAGAGCGAGCGCAGCCTGTATCTCAGCCATGTGAAGGCGCTGTGCGAATATCTTGTTGCGCAGGGGGTAACACCGCAGTTCTGGGGGGACATCATGTGGCGCTTCCCGGAAAGCTGTGCCGAGCTGCCCAAGGAAACCATCTGCCTGAACTGGGGCTATCTGCCGCATCAGCGGGAAAATGAGATTCGGGATATTGCCGCCAGCGGGATTACACAGTATGCCTGCCCCGGCGTTTGTGGCTGGAACCGTTGGATGCCTCTGATGTACAATTCTTACCTGAATATCCGTACCATGTGCCACCATGCACACAAGTACAACGCTATTGGCCTTTTGAACACTGACTGGGGCGATTATGGTCATGTCAATGACCCGCGCCTGACGATTCCGGGCGTCCTGTACGGTGCAGCGTTCGGTTGGAATGCAGAGCCTGTGGAATTTGACGAGCTGAATGAAGCCGTTTCCCGCCTGTATTACGGCGATGCCACCGGGCAGTTTGCCGGTCTGATGGCAAAACTGCAGGACTATGAAGTTTTTGACTGGCGGAATACCGTCAACTGGATAGAATGTGATGAGAAAACCCGCGCCGAGATCCTTTCCGAGGTGGACTTTACAAGGATTGACGATGCCAACCGCGCCGTAGAAAAGGCAAAGGCGGATATCCTTGCGGACGCAGCAAACCTTCCTGCCGGCAAAAAGCAGATTGTACAGGTACTCTGCCAGACGGCAGACATCATTGTGCTGTGGAACCGTATTGGCGCATGGCTCAATGCAGGCTGCCCGCACGGCCCCGAAGCAGATGCCATGGCAGCTGCGCTGGAACACTGGCTGCAGCGCTACCGTGCGCAGTGGCGTCAGGTCAGCAAAGAAAGCAGCCTGCCGGTTCTGACGAACCTGATCTGCCGTTACGCGGATCTTCTCCGCGGACGCGCTTACGGAACCGTGGAGGCGCCTGCCGGGAGGTAAGCCATGGGCTGGCTTTATCAGCTGTTTTTTCCTGCGCATACACCGACCGAAAATGAACTGGAAATGGGTCGCTACCGGATTATTGCCGAAGGCGCAGTGGCCGGCGTGATTTATGCCGTTGCCACCGGCAACTTTCTGGCCGGGTATTTGAGCAGCCTTGGGGCGTCCGTATCCTTATGCGCCGCAGCGGCCATGATACCGTCTTTCGGGTGCGTACTGCAGTTTATCTCGCCCTTTGTGTTTGAACGGATGCACCACCGCAAACTGGCTATATGGCTTATGTGCGTGGTGTTCAGGCTTTCCATCAGCAGCATTCTGCTGGTACCGCTGGCTCTGCCGGACCCCGGTCATGCCCGCGCTGTGGTGCTGGTGCTTTATACCATCGGCTTTTTCTCTGCGGGGCTTGTTACGCCGGGGCTGGAACACATGGTTTTGGGCATCGCCCCCCAAGGCGGGCGCGGTCAGTTCTACGCCGTCAAGAGCATTATCGGAACCTGCGTTTCCAGCGCGGCAACACTTGCACTTGGTCGCGTACTGGATTATTATCTGGAACAGGGGCAGGGCTATACCGGCTTTCTTATCATCGGTATTGTCAGCCTGTCGCTTACTGTGGTGGATGCCGTTCTGCTTGCTTCGGTAAGAGAGAACCCGGTAAAATTCACCTCCAAAATGCGCCCGGCGGATATTCTGCGCCCAGTGCGCGACCCTGCTTACCGTCCATTGCTTTTTTACTGCATCATCGGCGGGCTGACTGGCGGCTTTGCTTCTCCGTTCCTTTCCGTGTATGAGCTGCGGGTGCTGGGGCTCAGCCACACCTTCATCACATCGGTGGGTGTCGTGTCCGCTGTTGTGGGCATGGCAGGCAGCTGGGTGTGGGGGCGGCTGGCCGACCGCACTGCGTGGAACTGCGTTATTTGGCTTACTGCATTCCTGAATCTTTCCTGCACGCTGGGCTGGTCCTTTGTGCGCCCTTCCTTTGCACATTTGGTTGCGCCGGTTCTGATTGTCGTTGCGGCGGGCTGTGCAGGCGGCGCATCACTGGCAAGCACAAACCTGCAATTTGCATTGAGTCCTGAAAGCGGCAAAACCGCTTACTTTGGCGTAACGGCTGCCATGAGCAGCATTGCCACCTGCACATCGGCCGCAGTGGGAACCGCCATCCAGCCCATGCTGGAAAAATCTATGGGGGACAGCTCAATTTCGCTGCTGTTTTTTGTGGCAGGCATCGGCGGTTTTGCCAACCTGATTATAAATGGGCGAAAATTGCCCTCTGTAACATAAAGGGAGAAAAAAGATGTACCCATACCAGAACCCGGATCTTTCGACAGAAGAGCGCATTAGCGACCTGATGAGCCGGATGACCCTTGAAGAAAAGATCCTGCAGACAGATCAGTATTATTCCGGCGATTTTACAACGCAGGACGAAAACGGCAAGGTTACAGCCGTGGATATGCAGCGGTTTGATGCACTGATGCAGCACAATAGTGTCGGCAGTGTGCAACTGCGCGGTATGACTGCTGCCCAAGCCAATGTTGTGCAGCGGTATGCCATAGAAAACACACGTCTTGGCATCCCATACCTTTTTAGCGAGGAAGCACTGCATGGGCTGATGACAAACAACGCAACCAGTTTTCCGCAGCAAATTGGTCTGGCGGCAAGCTTTGAGCCTGAACTCGGGCGCGAGATGGGACACGCCATTGCGGCAGAGTCCCGGGCTTGCGGGATTCACGAAACATACAGCCCCGTCATGGATCTGATTCGTGATCCACGGTATGGTCGCGCGGAAGAATCCTATGGTGAGGACACATACCTTTGTGCTGAGTTTGCACGCGAAACCGTATTGGGTATGCAGGGGACAGACCTGACGACACCGGACACCGTGGCTGCCGAACCCAAGCACTACGTCGGCTACGGCAACCCTGTGGGGGGACTGAACTGCGCCCCCTGCACCATGGGTCGGCACGATGTATTCAGCGACTGTCTGCCTGTCTTTGAAGCGGCTTTTGCAGACGGCAAAGCGTGCGACGCTATGTGCAGCTACAACTCCATCGACAGTATTCCGGTATCCATGGACCATGAGCTTTTAACGGATGTCCTGCGCGGGCAGTTTGGTATGCCGGGGTTTGTCCGCAGCGACCTGACGGCGGTTTCCCGCCTGTATGACTGGCACTTTATTGCCGAAACGCCGGAGGAGGCCATCCGCCTTGGGCTGGAAGCCGGCGTGGACTTGCAGCTTTACGACTTTCCGCATGATGTCTGGCAGAAAGCGATTGCCCACCTGATTGAAAGCGGTTCCATGAAGATGTCGGTGCTGGATACGGCGTGTCGGCGTGTGCTGCGTATGAAATTTGCACTGGGGTTGTTTGAAAATCCTTATACGGATGAAAAACGCGCCGATAAAATCCTGCGCTGCCCGGAACACCTGACCACCGCGGAAAAAATAGCGGAAAAATCCATCGTATTGCTCAAGAATGATGGCTTGCTGCCGATCAGAAAAGACCTGCGCAGCGTGGCAGTCATCGGTCCGGCAGCTGATACGGTTTCTTATGGCGACTATACCGAAACACGCGGCCGTAAAGGCGGGGTTTCTGTGCTGGACGGAATCCGTGCTGCAGTCAGCCCTGAAACCGAGGTGCTGTATGAGCGCGGCTGCAACTTTTTGGGGCAGGCGCTGCACCCGTTTGATCCGTCCATGCTGCGCGATGAAAACGGCGAATCCGGGCTGACAGGTCACTATTATAACGGACCTGTGCCGCAGGGCGAACCGGTGCAGGTTCGCACGGATCGTACCGTCAATTTCAACTGGATTTTCGCACTGCCGCATCCTGCCCTGGATGCCAACTGTTTCAGCGTTGTCTGGACGGGTTCTGTGGTTATGCCCCGCACAATGGATGGCTGCATCGGGCTGAGTACGCAGGATAGTATGCGCCTGTACGTGGATGACAAACTGCTGATTGATGGCTGGGGCAAGGATAAGAGCGCTGACCAGGCATTGGATTTCCACTTTGAAGCCGGACGCACTTATAAAATCCGCATTGAGTTTGTCAACGACCGGCGGGGCGCCCGCGTGATTTTCGGGTACAGCGCCGGGCGGGAAAATTTCCCCGCAGCAGTGGAAGCCGCACGCAAAGCGGATGTCGCCATCCTTTGCATGGGCGACAACGAGGAGACCAGCGGCGAGAACTTTGACCGCACCGACCTGAACCTGCCCGGCAGACAGCTTGAGCTGGTACAGGCTGTTTATGCAACCGGAACCCCTGTGGTGCTGGTGCTGCAAAGCGGACGCCCCGTTACGGCGAATTGGGAAAACGATCATCTGCCTGCCATTCTGGAGGCGTGGTTCCCCGGTGAGCAGGGCGGCACCGCTATTGCAAAAACACTGTTTGGCGATGCAGCCCCGGGTGGACGGCTTCCCATCACATTCCCGCGCAGTGTCGGGCAGATTCCCTGCCATTACAGCCGGCGACCCGGCGGCGGAAAACGCTATGTGGAGATGGACTGGCTGCCGCTGTATCCGTTTGGCTACGGTCTGACCTACACAACATTTGCTTACCGCGATATGGCCCTGAGCCGCAGCGTGATCGACCCGCAGGACACGGTCACTGTCAGTGTCACGGTCACCAATACCGGCAAGTACACCGGCGATGCCGTGCCGCAGCTGTATGTGCGGGATATGTTCAGCTCCGTCGTAAAGCCGGAGCGCCAGCTGGCAGCTTTCCGCCGTCTGACGCTTGCGCCCGGTGAAAGCCGTCGGGTGGAACTGACTGTCGGACCAAAGCAGCTGCGTACCCTTGGTCCTGATTATGTATGGCGGGTAGAACCCGGAAAATTTGAACTCCAGCTTGGCGACAATGCAGAGAATATTCTGCTGCGCGCCGACCTGACCGTAGAGTAAAGCAAGGAAGGAGAAACGGCGTATGTTGTATCTGGGCGTAGATCTTGGCGGCACAAACATCAAGGCCGCACTTGTGAACAGCGAGGGTGAAATTCTGTGCGAAGCCAACACCCCCACAAACCTGCCGCGCCCGGCGGAAGCTGTCTGCGATGACATTGCAGCGCTGTGCCTGCAGCTGGCGGAGGGAAAGGACGTTGCAGGTGTTGGTGTCGGATGCCCGGGAACTGTGGACGGCGGAACGGTGCTGTATTCCAACAACCTAGATTGGCATGATTTTGCAATGGAGGAATATCTGGCGCAAAAGACAGGTCTGCCGGTTGCCGTTGGTAATGATGCAAATGTTGCTGCACTTGGTGAGATGTGGCAGGGCGGCGGAAAAGGCTACGAAGACGTCGTTATGATAACTCTCGGAACAGGTGTAGGCGGCGGGATCATCCGTGGCGGAAAAATTGTTGCCGGAACAAATGGTGCAGCAGGAGAAATCGGGCATATGCCTATGATAGATGATGAGTCTGAGTGCTGTGGGTGCGGTAAAAAGGGCTGTCTTGAGCAGTATGCGTCTGCAAACGGACTTGTAAATGTGGCAGAAAAATACATAGCTGCACATAGAACCGTGGAGACGGAGCTTAATGCAGGATTTACAGCAAAAGATGTATGCGATGCAGCAAAAGCCGGTGACAAAGCAGGTCTTGCAGCCGTAGAGGAATCAATGAGATTATTGGGAAAAGCCATGGCATCTGTTTCATGTGTGATCGATCCGCAAGTATTTGTAGTTGGTGGAGGTCTTTCAAAGGCCGGAAATATCATTATCGATACAGCTTCAAAATATTACAAAGAATATGCTTTCCACGCAAGCCGTGAGACAGAAATAAAGCTTGCAACACTTGGAAATGCAGCCGGAATGTACGGCGGTGTAAAAATGGTTATAGGGTAACCCGGTATAGGGAAATTAAAATAAGCC
>OMNP01000870.1_pt1 | contig 10959 bp, 4 predicted proteins | sample 1673811 | NCBI WGS metagenome assembly OMNP01 (sample SAMEA103958127, study PRJEB25191) | human gut metagenome | biome: human-associated habitat [ENVO:00009003]; feature: intestine environment [ENVO:2100002]; material: feces | place: Germany | collected 2013/2015
TTGTACTCAATTTCTCAAATATAGAGAGTTCAAGTCAAATAAAAAAAGAAAAGGGAAGAATAAACAAAGTTTCTCTTCCCTTTACAATCTATTTTTTCACTGTTATTCAAATTTTAACGTGATACCTCCTCCATATTCTCCATCAGCCCAAAATGCTTGTGAAGACGGACCTATCAAATCTGTCGTATTCACTTTATTACGAACCGGAGGAATTACTTTCATCAGACTGATACCGGTAACAGGAAAAGTATAAAGCAAGCCGTCACGACCGTCGCGAGGCTGATAAACCCCTACATAATTCTGAGGAGTACGGTTACAAATACTTATCATTCCTTCCTGTGTTTCCAAAGTCATCCATTGCACATTAGCGAAATACCCTTTAAATTCGGGATAAGTAAAGCTTTCAGCAGGAATGGGATCATTATACTCATTTTCCCATACGCCCAACTGCGGGCCATGCAGACGGTTCTGCCATACACGGTAAGGGCCGTCACCTACCCAACGCTTGCTCAACACTTTATCTTCCGGATAATCAAACATCACCCCCATCAAATCCACAACACCACTAAAGTTGTATGTAAAGTCTATAGCAGCGGTACCGTCAGGGGAGATAGTCCATACAGCCTGATCAAAACATCCCAGTTTGTAGTTAGCGGTAACTACTACGTTATTGCCTTCTTCACGCACGCTAAAGCCCGTGAAACAACCGGCATCCTCAAATGTTGTATATTGGGTTTTCTTCTTTTCAGCCTCTTTGTCATCATGGTTGTAAAACTGGTCCATAGAACGGTCCGAACGCTTCGCAGCAATAAAACGAGGTCCATTTGTCAGGCTGATGGTACGGCTTCCAATCTTCACCCCTTTCAGTTGTCCGTCTTTCTGAGAGAAAGTAAATGTACGTCCTCCAGCATCAACCGTCAATGCATCGGCAGTTTCTTTATAAGAAGGCTTGTTTCCGGCAGAAACCTGTTGCAATCCGGCAATGTCTTCCAGTTTATAGCTCCATGTAAAAAGGTCATTCCCATTTTTATCCGTAACGGTCAGCAGTAGAGCATTGGCTCCCTTCATAGCCGCAGGAATAGTCAGTGTACCCACACCGTGAGCAGGAATGTCGGGACAGTTCACCTCTCCCTGTTTCATCACTTTCATTCCCCCCCTATCGGTCACAGAAGGCAATTGTACATATTTATAGGTGAAACGGCAAGTATTCGCATTCAAAAAATCGTACCGGTTCTCTATTCTCAGTTTGCCGTCAAACTGACTGTCAAGGCTATCAACCCTGATTTGAATAGGACACCACACCTGCTTGATGGTAAAATAACTTCCCTCTTTTTCGTGGTGCGGTCCTACAATACCATCAGCTCCATAATTGCCGCAGTTGTCAATGAATCCATTCATATCCACACGCTTCACGCCCTCGTCAGCCAGCACCCAAAGAAAACCTCCGGCACAACGAGGATGTTTACGCATCATTTCCCAATAATCATACAATCCTGCTCCATGGCCCCCATCATACAACCCGTGCAAGAATTCGGTCGGCATAAATATTTCTGGCAGACGCATATAGTTCTGGCTTTCTCCATAAGAACGATAGTGCATAGTTTCATATCCGCTGAAGTTGCCTTGCGGATGAAGCACCGGACGTTTCTGAGGATCATATTTATGAAATTCACCATCCAATTCAGTATTCCAGCCTTTTCATTACCATTGCTCCACCAGATAATACACGGATGGTTTACATCACGGGTAATCATTTCTTTTACCAGCTTCTGCCCGTTGATAGTTTCGTGCTTGCCATGCCAGCCACTCAATTCATCCATTACATAAAGTCCCAAAGAGTCACAAGCTTCAAAGAATTCGGGATCAGCAGGATAATGACTTAGACGAACAGCATTCATGTTCATGCTTTTGATAAGCAATACATCTTCAATATTCTTTGCCTTGCTCAGTGTACGTCCGCTTTCAGGACGGAAGCTATGCCGGTTCACTCCTTTAATCATCACACGCTGACCATTGATATACAATCCGTCACTTTCACGTGTTTCAATCGTACGGAAACCAAATTTCTGATTTTCAACATGCAGGGTTTTACCGGCTTTATCAAGCAAAGTAAACGTAGCCTGATACATAGTCGGAGTTTCAGCTGTCCATAATTCAGGAGATTTTACAGTGAAATTAATCGAAGCATGATCGCTACCTGTACGGACATCCGAAGTATTTTCGGCCACTTTTTTCCCTTTAACATCTGTTATGACAGTATGTATCCTAGCACCTTCTACTGCCATATTCAGAAAACAATCAGCATAGAAATTCCCATCCGCCTTCGCATCTATTGCCAGACGATCGATATTTTGAGCTGGTTTCGCCACGATAAACACAGGACGGAAAATACCTCCAAAATTCCAATAATCAGCACGGCGTTCTGCCAAATTAACCCCTGCATTCGCACTTTCCTTGCTTACAGTTACTTCAAGTACATTCTTTTTTTTCGATCCGAAGAATACCCGGTCACTCACATTATAAATAAAGCGGTAAAAAGCTCCCTGATGCATGGAGCCAGCTTTACGACCATTTATCTTTACCTGCGTATCAGTCATAGAGCCTTCAAATACCAGCTCTATCTGTTTACCATTCCATTCGGCAGGCAACTCAAATTCATATTTATACAAACCTTGTTCATCAGCTACTCCTTCAGGAAAAGCCTTACCATAGAATTTCATGCCATACTGATAAGTACCGAATCCTTGCAGCTCCCAACAAGAAGGTACTCCGATTTTCGTCCATTTTCCGGAATTATTACCACCGGTACACATGAAATCCCATTGTACCATATCATCACAGCCACGTCCTGACAAGTATTGGCGTTCTGTTTTTACGGAAGATTGCGCCAACAAACCTGCCGATAAAGCAAGGAGTGATAAAAAAGTTGTTGTTCTTTTCATTTTGATATTTGATTTTTAATTTAATTCTATTTTTCCGACTGCTTCCCGAAAAGATGTGTCGCTCATTCACACCTTTTGCCATATGTCATTTAATAAGACTGAAACGTACCCGCAAAGTATGAGGTTTCTGCTTATCAATGGCATACTTCTTCAGCACTCCCGGACCACAACTACTGTTTCCTAAACCTAAAACCGCAGCATCCAGGCTGAGAATAATCTCCTTTCGTGGTTTCAAGTCACAATCATGAGTTGCTTTATAAATATCATCCACAGTATAATATAAGGCCGAAAATGAAAATGGCCGGTCTATGGCTGTCACACGGATACCTTTCCCTTCTTTATTGGTAAGGGTCACCTCTGTGACATCCTCGTGATTGCCACTGTCCTGAGGACGGGGGTAATGTGTATATTGACTGCTCACCTTGCTGCTCCATCTGCCTATCAGACAGGACGTCTTACGGTCGGGATAATTTTCCCACGGGCCACGACCGTACCAGGAAAGATTCTCGTATTCTTCTCCCAATACAAATGCACTACCCAGACGAGGCAATTCCGGCAATTCTCCTTGTGGCAGATAAGTCTGTTCCAAATCCACCGTTCCATCCACATATATTTTATAATGGGAAGAGACACGGATGCTACCTTTGGCATAACGATATTTCACAACCGATTTCCTCGATACGGTGCCATTCGTTTCCTGAGTTTCCGTTTCGGGAGTAATCACCTCTACTTGAGGAGCATCCAATCTCTGATTCTTCCAATCTTTGGCCAACCAGTTACCGAAACTTTTATCATTATCCGTCGGAGCACGGAAAGCCTGAAAATAACTATCTTTCCATAAATCCAAAACAGAAAACTTATTTTTACGTTTACCCGGTTGTACACCGTTAGCCACCGCCATCAAATGATCATTCAAGGCAAACTGTTCCTTTAAAATCTCATGCCCGGCTTTCGCCCATAAAGCATCTTCTTTCAATACTATACTTACATTCAATCGAACATCAGCCTGCTTATTAATCTTGACATCGGGCAAAGCCATCGTTCCCGTTTCACCGGGTGCCACCAATGGAAGCGCCAGTTCCCCTTGTTCCATCTTCTTCCCATTCTCTATCAAAGTCCACAGACAGCGATATCCTTCCAGACCAATGTGGTGATTGCGGTTCGTAACTCTTAATCCTTTGGGCAAAACATCTTGTTCTTTTACTAAAAGATCTTGTTCTTTTGGAAAAACCTGAAGATCTTTTTCCATTTCCAATTTAACCGGGGCATATACTTTCTTCACCTCCCAATATTTGGGCGTAGTTTCGCGGTCACTCATCACCACACCATTAAAACAAAAAGCCTTTAAATTAGGCTGATCACCAAAATCACCGCCATACGCCACCATCTGGCGGCCATCCGGCAATATCTTATAAATACCTTGATCCACCCAGTCCCATATAAAGCCGCCCAGCATACGTGAGTTACTATAAATCTCATCCCAATATTCCTTGAAATTACCTAAAGCATTTCCCATGCAATGTGCATATTCGCTGGTCATCACAGGACGGTTATCATTCGTGCGTTCCGCTATTTCCAACAGGCGTTCCCAACGTGCGTTCTCCGCCCGTTCCTTGTCTTCCCCTTCGGGAATGCCGGGATTCAGATACTCCTGTTTCACACGGGTATAGAAACGGCTGATTACATCCACCGTTTTCGGATCGGGTTCTCCGTTCACTCCCTGAGCTCCTTCATAGTGTACGGGACGTGTAGGATCAAAATCATGCAGCCAAGCCGAAATAGCAGCAAAATTAGGTCCGTAACCACTTTCATTTCCCATGCTCCACATCACTACCGAAGGATGATTTTTATCGCGTTCCGCCATACGTACCGCACGATCCAGAAAAGCGGCGTACCAATCGGGTGTACTGGCCAATGTTCCACGCAATCCGTGCTCTTCTATATCCGCCTCATCCATCACATACAGTCCCAAGCTGTCACACAGTTCGTACCAACGGCTCACATTGGGATAGTGACTGGTACGGACTGCATTCACATTGGCTTGTTTCATCAATAATATATCCTGCAACATTCTCTCCTCACTCATCACGCGTGCCGTATACGGATCGTGTTCATGACGGTTTACCCCACGAAAGCGGACAGAATTACCGTTAACCAACATTTGTCCGTCTTTTATTTCAATACAACGAAAACCTACCGGCTGTTCCACTTGCTCTATGGTCTGTCCGTTTACATTCTGTAAACGAAGCTCCAACTTATATAAATAAGGAGTTTCGGCTGTCCAACGTTGTGGAGATTTTATAACGGCGGACATACGTCCCATCTTACGTGGACCACGTTGCGGATACCATTCATTCATCCGTGCCGCCTTATGCTCCAAATCCAAGATATCTTCCACATTGCCAACCATATTCACTATTTCTCTTCCATCCGCATCCTTCAGCACTGCCTGCAACGTATAGCCTTTACCGTCCATTCCCTGATAAACGCTGAACTGCGGATCAATCAGCAGTCTGAAATCTTGATAATTCCCCTGAACAGCAGGGAGGGTACGCACTACATAGTCACGGATACGGATATCTGGAGTATGCACCAAATGAATACTGCGATGAATACCTCCAAAACGCCAAAAATCCTGATCTTCCAAATAAGATCCGTCACTATACCGATAAACCTCTAAAGCTATTTGGTTCTCTCCCGGTTTCAACCAACGGGTGATATTGAACTCACTAGGTTCCATACTTCCCTGGCTATACCCTATACGTTCACCGTTTATCCATACATAAAAAGCGCTCATCACTCCTTCAAAACGAAGAAAAGTCTGCCCATCCGCTTTCCACCCAGCCGGTAAAATAAAAGTACGCCGGTATTGTCCCACCGGATTACGTTCCTTGTAGGTGGTATACGAAGCTTTAGGCTCCCCCATTACCCGTGGAGGATCTATTTTAAACGGATATCCTGCCGATACATAAATAGGTGTTCCGTATCCGTTGATTTCCCAATTGGCAGGAACCGGAAAACTTTTCCAATCCTCGTCATTAAAGTCCGTACGGTAGAAATCCGCTATCCGTTCGGAAGGCACAGGAGTCCACCGGAATTTCCACATCCCGTCCAGACTCATCGAACAATCCCCCTTCTGCTTGGCAAAAGGCACAAAAGCAGCCCTTGCCGGTTCCCGATTAATCTGTAATACATGATGATTCTCCCAATCATGTATTTGTTGGGCCTGTAAGGATACCGTCATCCATCCGCACAGTAACAATCCATATATTCTCATATTTTTGCTCTTTCTTTTCAAATGAAGACGGACGAAATATGATTTTGTACCATATAAATTGTAAAAAGAAAACCCTTCTCTCCGATATCATCATCGAAAAGAAGGGCAAACTTAACATGGACAAAACAATTATCTAGGATTTTGAACTATATTCGGATTAGCATCAATTTCAGTTTGTGGAATAGGAAGTGCCACCCTAGGGTCTGAAGGAGTAATGACACGAGCATCTTCAGGCATAGTCAGATGCCAGCCTCCTGAACGGTCCACTGACTTGCCATTACGCATATAATCAAAGAAAGCATGACCTTCACCTACCAGTTCTTTACGTCTTTCTTTCAAAATGCGCTCCAAGCTGAGATCAGCAGATGTTACGGATTTCGCTGGATTGGCACGGGTAACTATCGCATTCAGATATGTCAATGCTTTTTCCGTATTGCCGATTTTAAAAGCAGCTTCCGCAGCATTCAAATAGACCTCGGATAAACGGAGAATACAAAGATCATTATCCTGTGGATTGACTGTAGAAACAGCATCGGTCACACTGCCCGATTTCCCCGGATATTTAATCAGATATTTCGGTTGACCTTTGGCAGCTACGGGCAATGTATCTGCAACTGCATTTTCCGGCAAATGAGGAAATACATGGCGCACATCTTCAGGGTCTTCATTCAGCAAATCCAAATAAGCCTTTGTCAGAATCAGGTTATTCCAATCTTTCACATTATCGGCATACACCATCGGCGCCCCTTCTCCTCCCGAACCGCCTGAAGGTTCAGACATCGTAAAATAGAATTCAAACAAAGACTCTGAGTTGAAGTCTTTTCCCCATACAGAAGGATATTCATCATGAGTAAAAAGCCGGTAAATTCCCCCATTGTCATTGATTACTTCTTCTGCACATTTCAATGCATTTTCATTGTCATTCATATACAGATACACCCGGGAAAGTAAAGCTTTCACACTCCAATAATTCATATAGGCATCATGTTTTTCTTTTGTCAGTCCTCCCAACGCATCGTTCAAGTCCTTTAGCACTTGTTCGTAACATTGTGCCACTGTGTTACGTTCCGGAGCATGATCCTCCAAGGTGGTCTGAATCTCAATAGGAACTCCCAAAGAAGCCCCATTATCCAAAGTATAAGGCATACCAAATAAACGGGTCAGATCAAATAAAGCCAGTCCTCTCATTGCCAGTGCCTCCGATTTAATCCGTGCCACTTCTTCCGGCTTGGCATTCCCCGCATTCCCCGCATCCAACTTTTCTATCAGACTGTTAGCCTGATGGATCACTTTATAGGGTTGGTTCCAGACAAGGGTTATATTAAAATTATCATCCGCCGTAACATCAAAGAAATAGTAAGGAGAAACCCTGCGGCCTGCTCCTTTATTAATACGTGCCTGCACATCTTCTCCACGACAATCAGCATAATAAAGATAATTATCACCATAATAACTATGTGCGGATGCTAATCGGTATATACCATTCAATGCCACCTGTGCATCATCTATATTTTTAATGGCATCATCACTAGGAACTGCCGTAGAAGGATCTGTATTCAGCCAATCAGCAGTACACGAAACAAACATCAATGATACAGCCGCAACAATCGATAAATATATTTTTTTCATTTCGTTCTAATTTAAAGGAAATTCATTAAAAAGAGACTTCTATTCCAAAACTGTAAGTACGCATAGGAGGTGTTTCACAAAATACTTCACCGGAAACAGGCACTTCCGGATCATACTGGTCCCACTTTGCCCACGTCAACAAGTTACTGCCTGAGAAATACAATCTTGCTTTACTGACACCCAGTTTGGTCAACCACTGATCTGGCAATGTAAAGCCCAAAGTCAAGTTCTTTACACGTAAATGATCCGTGCTATGTACATAACGGGATGAATTCTGCGGTCCTGCTGCTTGGCCAAGTACAAATCGGGGTACATCTGTCACATCACCCGGCTTTTGCCAACGATCCAATTCATAAATGGGCAAGTTATAGTTCTGCTCTTTTGCACCGTCGGTTTCATTATAAGTTCCGGTTTTGTCAAAAGAATATCCTCCTAAAGAATAAGTCAATGTCAATGCTAAATCAAACCATTTGTAATTCACGATATTGGTAAAACCTCCTGAAATCTTCGGATCCACAGACTTATAAGGAATTGCCTGTGCTGCAGAAGCGTCAGTAGTAACTGTTTTGTCATAATTGCCATTTGCATCCTGTGTATTCATATAGTACAAAGCTTTTCCTGTTTGAGGATCAACCCCCGCATATTCTTTCACATAGAAGGTAGAATACGGCAACCCCACTTTATGGATAAACCAGCTTCCCTCGATAGACTGTTCCAATTTACCATCCAATGATACAATCTTATTTTTATTGTGGGTCATATTCAAAACAGAAGTCCAATTAAAGTTGCTACCGGCAAAGTTTATGGTACGCAGTTCCAGTTCCCAACCTCTATTATTCAGTTGTCCCAAGTTCCCCAAATAATTTTGGAAACCGGTAGTGCTACTGATAGGACGATTGTAAAGCAAATCTTTCGTATCGCGATTATAATATTCCAAGCTGACAAAAATACGATTGATAAATGCCAGGTCGAGTCCCAAATTCAAGTTATAGTTCTTTTCCCATTTAAGGTTCGGGTTCGGTAATGCCGATTCATAAGATCCACCGCCTCCCATATAATTCTGCCCGTAGGAATAAAGTCCCATATATCCGTAAAGAGCACCCGGTTGATTACCATTCACACCATACGAGGCACGTATCTTTAAATCACTCAGCACACTCTTTATAGATTGCATAAATTTTTCCGCACCTACATTCCACATACCGGATACAGACCAAAAATTTCCCCAACGGTTCTCGGGTGACAGGCGTGAACTGCCGTCACGACGAAAGCTACCAGCAATATAGTAACGGTCATCATAATCATAGTTGATACGGGATACATAAGAAATCATTCTTGAATCCTGAGTAGAAGACACAAAGCTGTTCAATGATGCTGCATTATCCGGTTCCACCAAATAATCTGAAGGAAGTTTGGATTTATCCCCCATTGCTTTGTCAGTCTGATAATTTTCAATTTCATAAGCTATCAATGCGTCCACATGGTGCAACTGTGCTATAGTCGTATTGTATCCCAATGAAGTGGAAGAAATCAATTTACTATATTCTATAAATCCCTTTGCCGTCTGTGCATCACTACCACTTTTAGCTCCGGCTCCACTCAACGGATTCCAATAACGGGAATCTTTCTGAATATTATAATCATAGCTAAGCGTTTCTTTTAATTTCAACCCTTTGATAATATCTATCGAAGCATAGCCTGTAGAAAACATACGTGTCATGCGGGTACGGTTATAATCTGTACGGATATCACGCAACGGATTCACATTGCTACTGGGATATGACCCTACATAATTCCCTTCAGCGTCACGTACCGGAAAAGACGGAGTGGTGTTCAAAGCCACACAAAGGAAAGGATTAATAGATGATCCACGCTCCTCATTCATTTCCTGATTCAATTGAGAGAACATCACATTGGCACCCACTTCCCCACGGGAACCTACCTTCTGGGTTACATTCAAACGCGCTGTATATCTATCTAGATTAGAATTTTCCACCAAACCCTCCTGACGGTTAAAACCCAATGAAGAATAGAACGTAGTCTTGTCATTACCTCCCGATACGGACGCTTCATAACTTTGATGATGTGCCGTACGCATTAATTCCTTTCTCCAGTCAGTATATCCCAGTTCCGGAATGGAGGCATAATCATTGATATGTAAATCAGCATACTCTGTGGGCGACGCCAATCCCGCCTCCGGATTCTTGGCTATCTCATCTTGCTGAAAGTTCATCAAACCTTCATAAATTAGCTCTCTACGCTGCTCCCCATTCAACGTTGGACGGAATTCCACAGCAGCATTAGAAAAGCCACCATCAATTTTTAATGTAGCCTTAGCACGTCCCTTTGTACCTTTTTTAGTGGTTATCAGAATCACACCGTTTGCCGCACGTGAACCATATAAAGAAGCCGCTGCCGCATCTTTTATGACTGTTATATTTTCAATATCCGAAGGGTTCAGCGTACTCATTATATTCGTTTTAGAATTATTCATGTAAGCGGCATCTGCCGAGCCACCACTCAAGCTTCCGGAAGTCACCGGTACTCCGTCAATGACAAACAAAGGTTCTTTCGATGCATTGAATGACCCCATACCGCGAATACGTATACTTTGATTAGCACCCGGCTGACCGGAATTTCCCGAAATGGACACACCCGGAGTCATACCCTGCAACTTCTGTTCTACCGATACAACCGGAACGTTCTTCAACAAGTCCCCCCGTAATGTATTTGCCGAACCGGTAAATGAGGATTTGGAAAAATTACCATAGCCTGTCACCACAACCTCGTCCAATCGTTGTGTATCCGGACGTAAAGATACATTCAGTACCCCATTGGCAGGTATCTTCGCCGTTAGTGTACTCATACCTAAAAACTCAATCACTAATGTTTTGTCTTTGTTGGGAACTTCCAGAGAGAAATTGCCATCTATATCTGTCACCACACCGATAGATGTACCGGGTATTTTGACAGTAGCTCCAATTAATGGTTCTTTATCCTCTGCTGAGAGAACACGTCCTTTCACTGTTCTATTCTGAGCTTGCACGTACAAACCGAATAAACAAGCCAAAATGAAAAAAACATACCTAGATTTATTCATGATTTATATTT
>OMNP01000872.1_pt1 | contig 10953 bp, 12 predicted proteins | sample 1673811 | NCBI WGS metagenome assembly OMNP01 (sample SAMEA103958127, study PRJEB25191) | human gut metagenome | biome: human-associated habitat [ENVO:00009003]; feature: intestine environment [ENVO:2100002]; material: feces | place: Germany | collected 2013/2015
ACAAAAAAACAGGAGGTTCAAACACATGAAAAAAGGTTTGCGATCAGTGCTGTTCTCCGTGCTGGTGTATGAGCTCATCGGCCCGTCTCTCACAAAGCGTTCCCTGCTTGCCGCAGGCGAAATCAAGCCCGAGGGCAAGACCAGCGCCCGCGAGGAGAACAAACCTGTAAAGCCCATTACCCTCAAGTAATTTCATAGAATACAAAACGCAGGAAGGCAAAGCGCTTTCCTGCGTTTTTTCGAAAAAAGGGAGTAAAGTTGACGAATGTCAACTTTACTCCCTTTTTAAACGTCTGATGAAGTGAATTTGCTTAATTTAAGCGTATGTAGAAAGAACAACAGTTAACTTAACATTTCCGTTCTTTCCAGCGTTTGAACTGGCATAAATTTCAAATGATCCCGAAACGTTTTTCAAAACAAACGAAGCGGCACCACCCAAACTTATTGTGCGCGGACCAATTTTGTTGCCAGCACTATCAAGGGCGTATACAGATATTGAGGTTGGCCCTTCAGAAGAAGTAAAACGAACAATGACAAGTTCCTCGCCAAACCAATTGCCGTCACTCATAACTTGGCGCGTTGAAGAAGTTAGATATGTTGTGTATTCTCGAGTAAAAGATTGAGGCTGAACTTCCGAGTTTGGAGAAGGAATGTCAACCGTTTGTGCAGAAATGGAAATCGGCAGTGCAATAACAAAGATGATCGCTAAGAACAGGGATGTCATTTTAATTTTAAAATTCTTCTTCATAACTTTACCTCCAAATGAGATTTTGTGATATTCGATGTACGATTCATGTGGTGAGATGGATTGTGTATTGGAATCACTCCTATCTTAGAAAAGACAAAATTAAATTTTAATTATGCAGGTGTTGAGTATATAGAGCAATAACAAGTGTGCCGGGTAGGCGATATAATGAAACCATTGGCAGTAAGCTTTTCCTTTTTTTTCGTTGTAACTTATGAGCAACAGAATACCAATTAGTGCACATGCACATTCAAGGAAGAAAGATGAGGTGTCATAGCGAGGATTTAGCCATTGGAACGGAGCGTCTAAAGAACCTGTAAATTGTTTGATAAAAGCATAGTATATAACAATAAGGATACCTAAAGAAATAACGGAAGCCGTTTTGTTGTGACGCCGGTAAAGAACATAAGGGATGATAATGCAAATAACAGCAAAACCTCCACCCTCAACGTTTAGAATTTCTGCTAAAAATACAAGGAGTAGAACGGGAATCCAAGCTGCCCATGAAAAAATTTGCTTTTTAATAAAATCATAGAGTAAGCAACAGACAGCACCGAGTAATAGAGTAAAAAGAATATTGTTGAAGGCGAATTTTACAAAACCATATCGCAATGTGAGATTATAAGGAACTTCGGCAATGATAGCAAATACTAAAAGGCGGAGACAATAAAAAAGTGCATTATCCGTATGTATACAGCCTTGCGCTATACCGAAAGCATAAATAGGAAAAGCAATACTACCGATACATTGCAGCGCAGTGACAACGGGGTAAGAAACATCAGGTTCTATTTTGAAATAAGTCAAGAGTATAGTTTGAACAGGTACAGCCGCGTAAATATGCCCTAAAATCATTGAAAATAAAGCAGTCCATTTCAATTTACTCCAAGTCACGAAAAAGCCTCCTTTTGCAAAATTAGGAATTTATTTATTCTGTGTATTTTATACCATAAAAGAAAACTTTTGTCAATGATTTTAAATAAAGTAAAAAACTTTTATTTAAATATTCCAAAAATCAATATAAACAAAATTGATTGAAGCTAAAAATTTGCCTTGAAAGCAGGGAACAAATGTGCTATTATGATGAAAAGAAATTCTTAGGGGGCGTTTTGAGTGCGCGTTGTGATTGCGATGGATTCGTTTAAAGGCAGTTTGTCTTCCATAGAGGCAGGCAAGGCCGTAGCAGAGGGCGTACGCCGCGCAGACGGCGCAATCGAGTGCGTGGTGTGCCCTGTGGCGGACGGCGGCGAAGGCACGTCTGCAGCGCTCACAGAGGGCCTGCACGGCGAAACGGTGCGCGTGCGGGTCACGGGCCCGCTCGGCGAGAAGGTCACGGCGGAATACGGCGTCAAAGGCGACCTCGCCATATTGGAAATGGCACAGGCAGCGGGTCTGCCGCTCGTACCCCAAGATAAGCGGAACCCCATGAAAACCACCACCTACGGCGTGGGCGAAATGCTGCGCGATGCAATTAATCGCGGCTGCAAGCGGTTTATTCTCGGCATCGGCGGCAGCGCAACGAATGACGGCGGCGCAGGCATGCTGCAAGCCCTCGGGTTCGATCTTTTGGATAAAGACGGCAACCCCGTCCCGTTCGGCGCAGAGGGGCTGCGCGTGCTCGCGAAAATCGAGAACAAAAATGCCCTGCCTGCGCTCAAAAACTGCGTCATCCGCGCGGCGTGCGACGTCACAAACCCGCTGTGCGGCGAAAACGGGTGCAGTGCCGTCTTTGGTCCGCAAAAGGGTGCTACGCCCGAAATGATTCGCGAAATGGACGGCTATATGCGAAATTACGCCGCATTGACGAAAGAACTGTATCCCGAAAGCAATCTTGATACCCCCGGCGCAGGCGCGGCGGGCGGCCTCGGCTTCGCACTCGGCGTGTTCCTGCATGCAGAGCTCATGCCCGGCATTGAGATCGTCATGGAGGAAACGCGCTTAGAGGAAAAAATCAAAAATGCCGATTTCGTCGTGACGGGTGAAGGCAGACTGGACGCCCAAACCGCCATGGGCAAAGCGCCCGTAGGCGTGGCGAAGCTTGCTAAGAAGTATCACAAGCCCGTCATCGCGTTTGCGGGTGGCATTGGAAAGGGCGCGGAAGCGTGCAACAAAGCCGGCATCACGGCGTTTTTCCCCGCCGTGCGCGGCGTGACGACATTAGACGAAGCCATGCGCCCCGAAACCGCGGCGGAAAACCTCGCCGAAAGCGCAGAGCAGGTCTTTCGGCTTCTTACCCTGCGATAAGGAGGTACGGTATGCACGATATTTGGAACCCGTGGCACGGGTGCGTGAAGTGCAGCGAGGGCTGCGCACACTGCTATATGTATTTTCTCGACAGTCAGCGCGGGCATAACGGCGCGGAAATTTACCGCACAAAAACGGGCTTTCACTATCCTTTGAGCCGCGACCGCGCAGGCAACTACAAAATAAAAAGCGGCGAGCAGCTGCGTGTGTGCATGACGTCCGATTTCTTTTTGGAGCAGGCCGATCCGTGGCGGTGTGAAGCGTGGGAGATCATGGATCAGCGGCGGGACATCTCGTTTTTCCTGCTCACAAAGCGCCCGGAGCGCGTAGAAAAATGTTTGCCGTATAACTGGGGTGACGGTTGGGAGCACATCTTTTTCAACGTCACATGCGAAAATCAGCGCCGCGCGGACGAGCGCATTCCCATTCTGCACAGCCTGCCGTTTAAGCATAAGGGCATCATGACAGCGCCCTTGCTCGGCCCCATAGAGATTGAAAAATACCTCGCGATGGGGCAGATTGAGCAGGTTATCTGCGGCGGCGCGCCCGTGCGATTACGACTGGGTGCGCTCGCTGCACAGGCAGTGCGCAAACCAAAACGTCACGTTCTGCTTTATCGAGACGGGCACAAACTTCATCAAGGACGGTCGGCGGTACTTCCTGCCGAATAAGCGCGTGCAAAGCGAAATGGCGTATAAATCCGGCATATCGTATCAGGGCAAGCCGATGAAATTCAAGCTCGAAGACGATTACGGCCTGTTCGACGCCGGGCGAAAATACGAAAAATACTTCGGCCCCCAGTGCGAAAAATGCGGCAGCCGCATGATCTGCAACGGCTGCGCAAGGTGCGGGAAATGCACTGTGCTGGAGGGGAAATAGAAAAGAGGGTTTAGCTTTGTGTTGCTAAACCCTCTTGATTATTTACTCAAAGTGATTTCAAAATCACAAGGAGTAAGATTTTCACCCGCGTACTTGACTTTAAGAATGACATAACCATCAGGAATAGTTTTACAAACTGGATTACTTTTTGAGTAGTTTTCGGGATAAATGGTGATGTCTTCATAGCATCGATGTTGAACGTCGTTTGCATCATAGACAAGCAAAGAATAGAGCAGGGAAGAATTTTCATTAAATTTTGTTTCGGGTGAAAGACAGACAGATAAAAAACTGTGGTTACCGATTTCAATTTGCTCTGATTTACCGTAATAAACAGTGGTATATTCTGAATGTAACTCACAATCTGAAATCTGTAATGTTTCAGACATATTTGTGGATTTGCAGCTTGTCAAAAAGCAAAACAAGAGTAAGGTTAGAATAAAAACCGTCTTTTTCATATAGATAATTTCCTCCCTTTGAGTTTGATACCTTTAAACTAGTTTTCGCTAGTCCCATGTCAAATCAAATTCCCCATCAGTGCCATCAGGTATACTAATGCCGTTGGAAGACAAATTTTCATATTCATATTCGCAAACGGTTTCCTGTGCAATGGGTTTTGAAAATAGAAAGAATAGCAAAATTGCAAAGGAAACACCGATTAAGAAGCCTAACAAGAGGACAACAATAAGATGCGCGGGACGTTCAAAGAAACGTTTCTTTATTTTAAAAAGCAGAGATTTGCGAGAGGAAAGCGGTTCGGTCGAATGTTCGGTTGATAATATCGATTTATCAAGTGATGATGTGTCGAGTGGTTCAGCTTTGGGTTCGTTTAATAAATAATCAATAGGAACTTGATAGAGCTTGCTGATTTCAATTAGACGTTTTGAAGGTGGAACACTTGTCCCCAATTCCCAGTTAGAAACAGTTTGTCTGGAAATTCCAAGCTTTTCTGCCAATTCTGACTGAGTAAAGCCGGATTTCTTCCGTAATTGATATAGTTTTTCGTATAATTCCATGTTGTCTTTCCTCGCTTTAATTCTGCACAAAATCAGCCATAATGTAAACCAAATTTAAATGGCAGATGTGCAAATTTTACTTGCGTTTGTGTTTTTTAGCGAAAAATAAGTTGTATATGCTCGGATAAAACAAAAGGGATAAGAACTTTGTCGTTCTTATCCCCGGTAATTAACCGTTTACTTCACTTTCCCCGTCTTCTTCCGTCCCGTAAAAATCGAAACGCCGAAGATGACGAAAAGCAGCAGCACCGCAAAGCACATCCAGCTCACAAACACCGCCGTGCTCTTGCCGCTGAACATATCGTAGTAGCCTTTCAGGTAAATGATGACCACAATCAGAGGCAGAATGTACTGCATGTAAAGGCGGATCCAGTGCGGGAACTTGATGCCCTCGCCTTTGTTCGCTTCCTTGAGGAAATTCTCAAAGCCCCAACCGTTTTTGCGCACGCAGAACAGTACGAACACAAGGCTGCCCAGCGGCAGCAGATTGGAAGAAACAAGGAAGTCTTCCATATCCATAATGTTGCTGCCCTCACCCAGCGGCTGAATGCCGGAAAGCACATTAAAGCCGAGAATCGCCGGCAGGGAAAGCACCGTGATCAGCACAAAGTTCACGCCCACAGCCTTTTTGCGGCTCCAACCGCCGATATCCATGAAGAATGCGAGAATCTCCTCGAACACCGCAATGATGGTCGAAAGCGCCGCAAACGACATGAAGATGAAGAACAGCGTGCCCCAAATTCTGCCGCCTGCCATATTGTTGAAGAGCGTCGGCAGCGTGATGAACAGCAGCGACGGACCCGAGCCCGGCTCCACCCCGTAGGCAAAGCACACCGGGATAATGATGAAACCCGCCATCAGCGCAACAAACGTGTCCAGCAGCACAATGTTCACCGCTTCGCCCGTAATGCGCTTTTTGCGGTCCAGATAGCTGCCGAAGATCTCCATGGAGCCGATGCCGATGGAAAGCGTGAAGAACGCCTGCGACATCGCCGCAAACACCGCGTTGCCGAAGCCTTTCTTTGCCACTTCACCGAAGTCCGGCACAAGGTAGAACTTGATGCCTGCCGCGGCATTCGGCAAAAATGCGGAGTTCACAGCCAGTGCAATCATCAAAAGCAGCAGGGCAATCATCATGACTTTCGTCACTTTCTCAATGCCCTTTTCCAGGCCAAAGCCGCATGCACCGAACGAAATAACAATGGCGACAATCGCCCAGAACGTCAGCGTGCCCGGATTTGTCAGCATATCGCCGAACACGCCCTCTACCGCCTTGCCGTCCAAGCCGACAAACGTACCGGTTGCCTCCATAAATGCGTATTTCAGCATCCAGCCGCCCACCATGGTGTAGAACATCATCAGCAAAAAGCTGCCGAGAATGCTGATCCACTTCATGCGATGCCATTTCGTGCCCTTCGGTTCCAGTGTATCGAGCGCCTTGCCCATGCCCATGCGGCTGCCGCGGCCCACGGTGAATTCGCACACCATAATGGGCAGACCCAGCGCCACAAGGAACACAAGATACATCAGGATGAATGCCGCGCCGCCGTATATGCCGGTAATGTACGGGAATTTCCACACATTGCCGATACCGATGGCGCACCCGGCCGAAACTAAAATAAATCCCAACCGAGAACCGAATTTTTCTCTTTCTTTCATACGTTTTCCTCCCAAATTTTTTCCCCTGTATATTTTAAAGAACGCATTTTTGCGTTCTAATCGGGCGAGGTTATGTGCGGAAAGCGTTTCTTTGCCGCACAACTTCATAGAACATCACGGTCGCCGCAATATTCCTCACTGCATGTTTTTCAGCATGGCGACCGCATCCCGCACGTATTCCGAGAGCGTCTTGTCCTGTACGCCCACTACGCTTACGGAGCAGCGGTTGACGGGAATCAGGATTTTCTTAGCAACGCATTCGGAAACGGCCGCCGCCATTTTCGGCGTGATCTCGCCCCAAAGCGCGTTTGCTAAAATAATGCCGATGGGTCCCACGATGACGTCTGCCCACGTGCAGTTTACCACAACGGGGTTTTCGCCCGTGGCGGCAGCGTCCGCACCGGCGCGCAGCATGGCGCTTGTGGCAAGGCTGTTCGTGCCCACGGCAACGACTTCCGCGTCCGGCATGTTCTTTTTAATCTGGTCGGTCAGTGCCGCGCCCATTTTGCCGCCCTGACCGTCAATCACGAGTATTTTCATCAAAATCAACCCTCCGTAGGTTCGTTTGTGTCGCCGTCCAAAACGGCGGAAACGGGAAGTTCGCCGTACATCAACGATGTGCAGTTGATCTGCATATCGCCCACGGTGACGGGCTTGCCGTCCGAATACACCTCAAGATTAGAAAGCGTCATGCCCGCGGCTTCATAAAATGCACGGAACGTCTTTGCAATGGCTTCCAGAGAAGACGTGGAGCTGGCGGAGTCTAAATATTCCTGCAAAGCGCCGGAAAACTGCAAACGCACCTCCAGCATTTCGCCGCTCTTCATCGTGGAGACAACCTCGCCGTCTTTAATGTAGTCGAGCGCGTCCAGCGTCACATCCTCCGAAAATGCGCCCTTTTCTGCCATTTTCTGCACGAGCACCGCACCGTCTGCGGGCAGGCTCTTGTAGCTGTACTGGTCAAGGCCGCTGTCGCTCGGCACAAAAATCGAAAGCGACATGTTCACGGCTTCGCGCGTGTCTTCGGAAGCGGACGGCTCCGGAGTCAGCGTCACGTGGCTCACTTCGCTTTCCGCGGCGGACGAGACCGGCGTGTCGCTCTCTAAAATCACGTCCGGCGTGCGCACGTATTTCGTGCCGAACCACCCCGCGCGTACGGCGACAACGCACAATAAACAGATTACGATGACGCCTACGGCCGCAAACGGCATGGCGCGGTCTACATTGCGCTTCAGACGCTTTGCGCGGCTGTTCGCGGTAAAATGCGGGTCTTTCGATTCATTCAAAACAGAATAATACACGCGGTGCAGAAGATCGTCCGGCGTTTCCAGGGTTTCTACCCATTCGCGCAGGTCGTCCTCGCTCATGTTCGCGGCTTTTTTGGCTTTTTCCAGCTGATTTTGCACGGCAGAAGCGGATTTCCCGGTCACGTGGCCGATAAAGCGCGTGTTGTCACCTGCACCGTAGTGCAGCGCCACCGCCGTCAGCAGCGTGTAATGCAGGCGTAAAATGTCGCAGAGTTCTTTCGGCGTTTCAAACGGCATGTCTTTTGAGCGCTGTGCAATCTGCTCGTCCGTCAGCTTTTTTCGAATTTTCTGTGCATAATAGTCCATGCAGGTCTTGTGCGCTGTGCGCAACACCCAAAGGCGCTCCTCGCTTTCACTTTTAAAGGTTTGCGTGTCTAAAAAGTACTGCATAAATACATCGGAAAGCAGCGTAAGCGTCTCTTTGCCGCTTTTTGTGTGCATATAACAGATGCGGAACGCGTCGTCGCCAAAGCGCATCACGGCGCTTTGCAGGGCGGTTTCACTTCTTGTCTGTGGTTTTGCCATTTGCATCGTTTCCTTTCTCTGAGATGAGTTTGCGGCGGCGACGTTCTGTTTTCAGGTCGGAAACATCGCGGTTGATGCCGCTGTGCTGCAGCCACATGGCGATCTCACCGCCGATGAGCAAAATAAACATGCAGGCATACAGCCATACCATTAAAATGACCAAAGCGGCAAGGCTGCCGTAGATGGTGGCGTAGTTTGCGAAGTTCTCCACGAAAACGGAGAAGATAAACGAGAATAAGACCCACCCGGCAGAAGCCAGCGCTGCGCCGAAAAACGCGTTGCGCAGGGATACCTGCTTGCGCGGAATGGCAATGAACATCAACCAGAAGAAGAACAGCAGCAGGACATAGGACATGATGGGCTTAAAGCGGTTGATGAGCGTCGGGAACGCCGGCGGCATCACCGTGATGAGCCATTCATACAGCATGTCGCCGAAGACCATCAGGCCCATGCTGACAAGCAGCGTCATGACGAACACGACCGTGTATAAAATGGCTAAAATACGCATAAAAATATAGTTGTGGTTTTTGGAAACGTCAAAAACGGAGTAAAGCCCCTTGATCAGCGCCACCATAGCCGTGGAAGCGGACCAAACGCAGGTGATAGCCGTCATGGAAATGAGCGTCTGCGGCGCGTGCACCTCTTGAAATAAGTAACTGACAACTTCTTCCACCGGCGGCGGGAGCATTTGAACGAATGCCACGAGAAGCGAGGTGTCTTCAAACCGAATGACCTGCAAAAGGGCTAAGACCAGCATGAGGAACGGAATGAACGAAATGAGGATCCAGAACGAAACCTGCGCCGCGTAGGAGTCGATGGCGTCGTTATTCAGTTTTTCATAAAACCAGCCGAAGTGCTTTTTCAGCAGAATTTTCACGGCGCTTTCTCCCTTCTCACGCTTTCCTTGCGTCTTATCGCGCAATTTGAGAACAGTATAACACAGAAATATAGAATTTTCCAGTGAAAAAACACTTGACAAAAGAAAAAATGTGTATTATAATAAACTACGCTACATTATAGAGCAGATATGGCGGCATAGCTCAGTTGGCTAGAGCATTCGGTTCATACCCGAAGTGTCGATGGTTCGAATCCATTTGCCGCTACCATCTGGCCCGGTGGTCAAGCGGTTAAGACACCGCCCTTTCACGGCGGTAACACGAGTTCGATTCTCGTCCGGGTCACCAGAAAAAAGAGCCTTGTCAAAAAGACAAGGCTCTTTTTTCAACGAAATAAATCCCTTCGGGATTTGTGAAATTGCCCTTCGGGCAGTGAAATGTTGCTGCGCAACGTGAAATACCTGTGGGTGAGAGAGGATTTATTTCATTTCAATTGATGCGTAGCATCAAATTTCACATTTCGCAGCGCGAAATATTTCACTCAAAAATGTCGAATCTTGTCAAATAAAACACGCCGTCTGCGAACCGAAAGCGGTTCGAGGACGGCGCTTTAAAATTTATTTATAAATTACACAAATAATCATTCAAAGTCGTGGGTGTAAATTTCGCTGCCGTCGCCGTTCAAGTAGACGAGGCGGACGTGCACGCCGGAGAGGCTTGACCATCGACCGTTTTGTAAGCTTATTATGCCGTTCGGGCATAAAGGCTGTGTTAAGCAAGAGGACTTTGGGGCGATTGAAACAGCAAAAGACTGGCTTTTACAACGCGGTTGACAAAATGGATCATTTCCTCTTTGCTGTACTTGTCATAGCCCTCCACAACGACATGCATCAAACCGTTTGACAGATGGGTATACATCATCTCAAGTTCTGTTTCGTCGGCATGGGGCAGCTCTTTCCGCCAGTAAGCAATGCTTTCCTCCTTGGCCAAAGCAATCATCCGCATGAGGACCGTTGCGCTTGTATTCCCCAGAATCAAAACCCGGCAGGCGGCCTGATTCTGATCGACCATATCGTAAATGGCTTCGATCAGTGCCGTCACATCAAATAAATTGACATAGCGAAGGGATTTCTCAAAGGCATCGATGAGTTCATTCTCAATGCTCTCCATCAGGGCAAAGCAATCGCTGTAATGGGCATAGAAGGTGGCGCGGTTAAGCTGCGCCAGCGCACAAACCTCCTTCACCGTAATTCTGTTTACGGGTTTTTCCTTCAGCAGCTTCAGAAAAGACTGCTTGAGCACCATTTGCGTATAGCGTTTCCTTGCGTCCATTTTCTCCATATAGAGCCCCTCCCAAAAAAGTTTACAAAGAAAAGCAACACTTCAACAGACAATGTTGCTTTTCTTTCAGTCGTATGGCAAGTGCTGATTGTTTCCGTCTTTCCTCTCAAGTATACTGTACTTGTGAAAGATAATCAACACTTGTATGCTTATTTGAGAGGAGGCTTTTGTATGTTTGATCAATATCTTGTTACAGGCGCTACCGGCTTCCTCGGTAGGGCTGTTGCGGAGGAGCTGGTACGCCGCAGAGCGCAAGTGCATGCGCTTGTGCTGCGTGATGACCCCTATGTCAATTTGCTCCCCAAAGAAGTCCATACCGTTATCGGTGATGTGTGCGTGGAAAGCTCGTTGACAGACTTCTTTGCGGATGCCGACAGCCGTACCTGTGTGATTCACTGCGCCGGTAT
>OMNP01000882.1_pt1 | contig 10869 bp, 2 predicted proteins | sample 1673811 | NCBI WGS metagenome assembly OMNP01 (sample SAMEA103958127, study PRJEB25191) | human gut metagenome | biome: human-associated habitat [ENVO:00009003]; feature: intestine environment [ENVO:2100002]; material: feces | place: Germany | collected 2013/2015
ACTATTTTTCTTTTTATTGCATTGACAAACTTTTGTTTGCAATATATGATGTAAATATATTATGATCTAACCTTACAAGTATAAGGAAATGTTAGTGTGAATTTTAATTTAAGTGGAGACAAAATTTATTAAGAAAGGAGAAGAATTTTTGTAATAAAATTAGGCTAAAGTAACAAAACATTACGCTTTAGTAAATAAAAAAATGTAGGAGGAAACTTAAATGGAAAATGAAATAAAAATTTTTTTAATTTTAGGTGCGTAGTTTTGCTTTTTTCTGTACCTATATAAGTGAACGCCCGTTTTAAGACTTTTTTGAAAGGAGTGTTTTTGATGATGGATACCGGGCAGCGTGTGAAGCTTGTCAAAAGCCGAGCGTGGCAAATACGCCGCCGACAGGAAAAGCACATCACCGAACGATTGTCGCTTGTGTCTGTTGCGCTTTGCTGTTGCCTTATTTATGCGATGGGACATTTCCCCGGCCGGTCGCCGGGTGCGGTGCAGGGCTTAAACGGCGCAACGATGCTGCTGGAAAACGCAGGCAGCTATGTGTTGGTTGGCGTTATCTGCTTTATTGCGGCGGTGGTCGTTACCGTGTTTTGCACACGATTGAGGAAGGAAAACAATAAACAGGATGAACAAACCAAGGAGGGTGAGGAAACATGAAGAAAAGATTTATAGCGGCGCTGCTGTGCCTGTGCATGACGCTCACGCTGCTGCCAACTACGGCGTTTGCAGCGGTGAGCGATTCGCTGGGCAACACACCCGAGGAAAATCAGGCGATTTTGGAGCAGCTCTCCGCCTTGACCGGCGGTAGCAGCGACCAAGTGCTTTCCATGCTGAACGCTTTGGGGCTGCTGGATGAAGCCGGCAATTTAAAGGTGGATCAAACCATCACGCTGGACGGCCAGGTGTTGACACTGGCGGCTGTCATGGAGCTGCTGGAAAATCCCGCCACGGATCTCACCCGTATAGCCGACGTGGATGGGACTCCGGTGGCGCTGGGCGATTTGAAGACTATGATCCAAATCGAACAGGAGCTGCAGCGGATCAAGGACACCTATTTCTCCGACAAGGAGTTTACCGGGGAAGCCCTGGAGAATCTCAATAGCCTGATGGAGCAGCTGGAGCTGCAGGGCATCAGTTTGCAGTATTCCGCCTCTGCCACAGCGCCTGTGGGCGTTGAGACGGTGGATATGAGCGGCATGATGAGCCAAACGCTGGGGGCTTCCGCAAACAACAGCTGGAGCTCCGGGACTTTTACTGTATACGGCGGAAAACCGGTCGGCTTTTCCTACCGCATTCAAAAAGGCCAGCTCAGCGATTATATCACCGATGTGAAGGTCTCGATAGGCGCGGTGAGTGGGGTCGAGCAAAGCGACGGGTCCTACAAGCTGACCTATGACGTAGGCTCAACTTTCAGTTTAGGTGGTTGTAAAATCACTGTCGAGGTTACAACCAGAGGAGGGAACCCAGCCTGGCTCGAGAATTCTTATTCCTATGGCGACCTGCTGGGGATGATTGAATTTTACGATGCGGAAAATCTGGTGTTCTATGACGGCGCCAGCTATGCCGACCACTGTCAGCTCAAGCTAATAAAGACGGTTGACGACCCCGCAATAAAAACAGAAATGACCGCGCCGAACTATGAGGAAGAACTCAAAAATACAACCGTATTATATGATGATTTGTTTATTCCTTTGCTGGCAGAAAAATACACTGTCGCCAACGGTGCCAACAATCCGGACTTCGTTGTGCTAAGCAATACCATCGGAATTCTGGAGGGCGCCCGCAACTCGGTGCTTTCCGACGGCTCCGCCTCATTTTATCAGCCATACCAAATCGACGCCAGCATCGAGTTTAGCTGGAGCAGAGACGACATAGCTGCCTATACTGGCCCTGCGCCGTATGGCTATAATAGTACCACACAACACTATGCCCCGTTCTATCTGACGGAGTACAAGCTCGATGGAACAGCTCTGAATCTCAGCGGCGACAGAACGAAAGCGCTGGACTGTACGATTAACAAGGGCAGTACGGTCAGCATCTCCCTGCAGTCTACCACGCAAAACAGAAGGGCACAGCAGTACTTTCTGCCCTTCCAACTGTTTCTGAAGAATGTAAATAGAGATATCCAAAATTCCACCACCACCGCCAAGACCAGCAACGTCACCGCCAAGCTGTTGGACTCGGACGCCCCCATCATTCAAAGCGTCACGGCCACGGCGGGAACCTATGCCAGCGGACAGCACGTGCCCATCACAGTTACCTTTAACGAGTTCGTGGATCTTAGAAACGCCAGCGTGACCATCAACGGCAAAGAGTATAGCGCCGCTGAGCTTTCCATGAACGACTACGGCGTCACGGCAATGCTCTGGTACCCAGTTCAGGATGCGGATGGCACCACGGTCACCGTCAATGGTATGACCGGTGTGAAAGATGTTTTCGGTCATACGCTGGATACCACACAATATCCAAGCGAGCCGATTACCGACGTTACGCTGAAGAGCGTCTTGATGCGCAACGCTCCCACCGCACTGACCGCCGACTACGACAACGGCAAGGCATCGTTCACGATGAACGCCAACATGGAGCAGGCCTACAAGACCGTATACAGCAATTATCACACCCCGGAAGGAACAGAGCCGAAGGAAGCCCCTTTCCGCCTCGAACTGAGGTACGACTCCACGGTTGAACCAATCCATCTGCAGGTCTATCTGGACACAGAGAAGGAAGCCTTCACCATTAGCGACTATGCAATCGCACCCGCGGCTTACACGCGCACCTACACGGTGACGCTGCAGGCCAACGAGGGCACGAAAGACGCTCCTAACTGGGTGAATGTGCTTCCCCTGACCCGGCAGTTCACGGTGGCAAAGAAAGTTTCCGCGCACACGGTGAACGTCGTCCCGGAAGCGGATTCCGCCAACTATACGATTTCCCTCGCCGAAGCCGCCCGCCCCACGCTTAAGGCCGAGGTTTTGGGGAAAAACGGTGAGCAGGCCACCTACACCACCGGTAAATGGAGCAGCAGTGACCCGCTCATTGCCACCATCAACGAGGATACCGGCGTTGTTGCCACCACAGGAACCAAGGTGGGAACCGTCACCTTTACCTTTACGGCGGACAACGGGACTGTGGACACTGCCGATGATGTGACGGGCCAGTCAAAGCCCTATACCGTGACGGCAGGCGATTCCCTGGCACTGGTGATCCCCGACGGCGCGTCCATCGTGACGCGGGTAAATCAGCCCGCCACCGTGCTGTGGAGCTCCAACGCCGCGCTGATGGCGCCGAACAAAGAGTTCAATTACAGGATTGACCTGTATGAGGGCAACTACGCGAATGAGGCGGCGCTGAGCGGCCTCAATCCCGTTGCGACTTATTATACAGCCAGCAAGGATAAAAACAGCGTGCGGATCGGGGAGAATGTGCTCTCCAAGCTCTCCAACGGCAATACCCCTGCCTACACGGTATTGGTCTCCATGCCGCACCCCAACGCCGAAGGTGAGAACGTCCGCCTGTCGGCACTTGCCTGGATCATCGTGCAGGCACCACCTGCCACAGCCAAGCTGACACCGCCCCAGAGCATTTACCTCAAGGATACCGACGGCGCCGTCAATATCGACTGGTCGGTGGAAAACACCACTGAGGGCGCCCCTTTGCAGCCCACGCTGACCATTACCCGGGTCACAGAGGACAAAAACACCCAAGAGGTGGCCAGAGAGCGCCTATTCGGTACCTCCGGAAGCTTCTCCCTGCCATTACAGAGTGTGAAAGCCGGCAATCTAAAGGACACCTATCAAGTGGTTTTGAGCGTGGAGAATCCTGGTGAGGAATCTCCCAGCACCGACTCCTTCCCCCTGTATGTCTACGATGCCGACGCACTGAAGGTGCAGGACGACAAAGGAGACACGATTTCTAAGCTGACCATGGACAATACCTCCAAGGTCAGCGGCAGCCTGCCCGCCGATACAGCTAAAATTTTGCAGCTGCGCCAGGAGTTGGGGCTGATCGAGTACATAGGCATCAACTATGACGAGTACGGATGGAACTCCTTTAAAGACGGCATCCGGTGGCTCTCCAGCAACAACAATGCCATTTCCGTCAACTACAAGCAGGGCGGACTGTATGAGGACATCAGAAACTTCTCCTTTGATTCCTACCTTCCCGAAACCAAAATGGCGCTGTCCGGCTTGGCCAACGGCACCGCAACCGTCACGGCTACCCATGCCGCCACGGGCATGAGCGCCGCCGTACAGGTGACAGCGAAAACGCTGCAAAATAAGTTCTATCTCTTCCAGCTGACGCCTGCAGCGGAAACTACGCTGCAATACACCGACGGCAAAGGTGTGCCCAAAACGGTCACGACCAACAGTGAAGGCGTGCTGGCGCTTTACGAACCCAACGGAATCGCCAGTGAGGTGTCTCTGCGGTCCGGCTCCGGCGCGGATATTTATCTGGGCACCATCTATAAAGAAAATCTGCGTTCCGGCGAGCGGGATGCCACAAAACTGCAGCTTTATCCCTTGAATACCTTCAGCCTTCGTCGAGTCGCCCGGGCATCTGTGACGCTCATCACGCCTGGCGGTAATCCTCTGGCGAACAAAACGGTGACCGTTCGCGGTGGCGTTTATAAAAACGGAGGCTACTGCGAGACAGCTCTGCTGGGCTCCAGGGCAGGAGCACTTGTCAGCGGCATCACCGGCGACACCTATACCACGGATGCGGCGGGAAATATAACCGTCTATCTGGATTCCACCCAGTTCTGGTCGGCCGAAAAGGGCGAGAGCAACACCACGGCGCTTTCCGCTCTGGATCAGCTGGAGTACATTCTGGAGATCAGCGCAATTGACGGCGACAAGTACTATCCGCTGCTGCTGACCGTCAACGGCAAGCTGGGCGTGGACGATGTAATGCGCACCGCAGAGGGCGTTGTCTCTCTGGAGCGCGTGCCGGAGGGGGAGGAAAACAAACCCTTCATTGTGGCGCAAAGCGTTGATTACGGTCTTGCCAACGGTCAGAAGGTGGATGTCCGCAACTCGACTGGAAAAATTGGCCCTAACAGCAGCTTTAAAACAGCAAGCCTGCACACCACCATGTTCCTCTGGGGCGAGAAGATTGCCAATGCGAAGAATTACAGTCTCAAGCTGGCGGACGAATACGGCGTTCTTCCTGCCGCCCAGAGCAGCAGTACCACGCAGTATCCCTTCTCATCCATCCCCGTAGCGGAAAACGATCTGACCCTCACCGAGGCCACCATGACCACCTCTGGATGGATCGCCGACGGCAAGGATGTGGGTATGAAAACGCAGCTGAGCCTGAACGGCAGCCTGCTGCAAGAGAAAATAATGCCCTTCCGGGTCGTTGATCTGACCCGAGTGCCCAAGGTGACAGAGGATGACCGCGTCACCGGTATTCTGCTGACGATGAAGGACTCCAGTGGAGTGAATGACGTTGACTTTGGCGGAGTGGGCGATAGTAACATTCTCAAGGTGCTGACTGGACGGCTGGATGATCTGAGCGGTCCGGTGGACACATCCGTGTTCAAAATGATTATCACCCCTAGCGAAGATCCTTCCGTGTTCCGTGCCATGATTTGGGCCGGGTACAATACGCTGGAGATGGAGGACATGGACTATTCTGAGGACGGCGTGGCCTTGGGTGCGAATGTGCTGACGCAGAACCTGGAAGTGGGCGTGCCCGGGACCGGAGATCTGAGCCAGATGGCCAAGGGTACCTATAATCCTAAGGGAGAGTACAAAGCCAACTCCATGGCCGGCAAGGTCACCAACACGGATCTCAACTTGCAGTTGGAGGGCTTTTACGAAGCGGAAATCCGCTATAACGCCGAAAAAAAGGAGTGGGAGGTTTTCACCGTAGGCGGCGGCTTTACCGCCGGCGTTGGCGTGGGATTCTCCTTCAGCGTGAACGCCATGGCTGGCCCCGTGCCGTTGACAGCAACCTTTGAGCTGGGTGGTGCCATTCAGCTGGATTTCCGTACCGCAGTGCGCTACGGTCAGCAGGGCGAGGGTACAGAGCTTGCCTGGAGTGATCCTACGGCCACGGCAGTGAATGACTTTTTGACCACGCTGCGTATCAACGCCTATGTCCACGCGTTTGGCGGCATTGGCTTTGACTATTCGGTCGTGGCGCTGAAGATCGGTCTATTCGGCAATTTGGATGTGGACAGTCAGAATAAGTTCCTTTCCCGCACCTATCTTGCCGACGAGACAAAGCGCCAGATCAACGGTCAGGCCCTGGGAATCCAAAGCGAAGTGGGAATCAAATTTGTGGCCAGCTTCCTGTTTATCTCCTACGAGGCGGTGATCGCCTCCGGAACCCTTGGAGGCACCAAGACTTTTAATGACTGGAAAACAATCGACAACTACTGGAATAACGCCACCAGTGGGCTGAGCCTTGCCTCGCTGCGGATGGCGGCGGCCCAGAGCGGAATGCAGGTGGCTTCTGGAAGTGCAACGCTCCAAAGCCGGGACTATCTGGAGCAATATGCCCGTACTTGGGGCCAGCCCCAGCAGCGGATGAGACTGTTCTCTCTGAACTCCACCAGTGGACTGGAAAACATCCAGACCAATGCCAACCCAACATCCTATCCACAGCTCAGCGATGACGGGAAGGTATTGGCCTACATCAACGACGGCAACAGCAGCAGTATTTACGACAGCCGGGCGCATTTCTCCACCCTCAATGGCAGCGGCTATTCTGTCTCCAGCAAAATTGACAATCCTACAGGATTCTCCGGCTACGGCGACACGAGCGTTTCTTTGTCCGGTACTGACAGCTTCGCGGCGGCTGCTTGGGTTCGCATGGGCACCGACCTGCCGGGTAAAAATGCCGGTGATCCAGTGACATTGGAAGAGCAAAACCTGCTGATGAACAGCACGGAGATCGTAGTGTCCGTCTATAACGGCACAACCTGGACTTCCACCCGCCTAACCAACGACGGCACGCCGGATCTGGCACCAGTCACGGCAGTGGGCGGCGACGGCAAGGCCATCGTGTTCTGGCGCAGCGTCTACACCCCAGATCCTGGTACGCAGGGCAGCAACTTGCTGAACTTCACGACCAGAGATTGTATCATGTACAGTTGCTATGACAGCAGTAACGGCGACTGGAGCAATGCCCAAATGCTTTATAACGGTGCTACTGGCAGAGTGAAGGCGTTGCATGCGGCCATGCTGCCCGACGGAACCGCTATGGCGGTTTACTCGCTGGACCGCAGCGGAACCGGAGATACCTCCGCCTACGAGATCGCCTATTGTACCGTGGCTGCTGACGGAACTCCCGGTACAGCCATGCTGGCGACCCGTGACAGCAATCTTGACGAAAACCCCCAGGTCGTTGCAGCCAACTTCGGCAGCGGGGATGACCGATTTGTCATCGGTTGGCACAGTGTCCGAGACGGCAGCAGCGATATCCAGCTGTTGGCTGTGGACGGCAGTGGCACCATGTCCAACAGTTTCCCTGGCTCTCTGTCTGCCCTGACTAACAGCGGCAACGCCGTCGTGGGCGGAGACTTCCGCTTCGCTTCCCTCAGCAGGGATCATCGCAGCCTCAATGATCTTACCATCGTCTGGAATGAGACTGTCAATGACGTCAACGGCGCGGTAGATCACGGCATTTTGAAGGCGGCCAAGCTGCGCTATGCCACAAATACCTATACTCTCTCCGCACCATTGGAACTGGCAGAGCTGCCGGATCGCACGCTGGCTGACCACTTTGATGCCTATGTCAGCGGCAGCAATCAGGCGCAGGCTGTCATTCAGGCCACCTTCTATGACGATGAAAACCCGCAGGTAATCGGCGGCGTGACCGTTCCGGGTGAGAAAACGAACCTCTATACCGCTACCTCTGATTTTGTCACCGATGCGGTGGCAGTGGAACAGATCGGTGTGGATTATGCAACGCTGGCGCTGAACAGCCTGACACCTATTAGCTTTACCATCCGCAACACCGGGCTGAATGATGTGACAAACCTAAAGGTCAGCATTGGCAGCGGGGAAACCGCCACCCTTACGGAAACACTGCTGCCAAATGAAAGCACCACCCTTACCGTCTGGCACCATGTGGGGAACCACGTGACCAACCCGGGCTATACCATCACCGCTACCAGCGGCATCAACGAAAAAGGCACAGTGTATCTGGATTATCCCGACATTGGCATCTCGCAAATGGAAGTGATTGCGGAGAGCGCCGGCAAGCGCACGGTGCGCATGACCCTCTATAATTCCTCTGCCGCCACTCTGACCGGCAAAAATGGTCGCGAGGTGAAGCTTGCGTTCTATGCCGATGATCTGCATACCAAACATGCAGAGGTAGCCTGCACCACAAACGGTGTATCGGTTCGCGATAATGAAATTACAATTTCCGAAGACAGCGCCCTCGCCCGCATCGATCAGGGAACCTTTACACTGGACCTGACCTATGATCTGGGCAAGTATATGAACTCCATTGGCAAAACAGAGATCCCAAATGTGGGTACCTATCTGTACGCTGAGGCGTGGGCGGAAGGTCAGATCGGTGGAACGGGAAGCAATCAGCGCCTGCCGGAGTATGACGGCAGTGACAGCGAGGCCAGCGTCCATATGACCGGCGCACTGGCCCGCACCGGAGAGCGGATGACAGTGGATGTGACACAGGGGAACGACGGCAACGGTCACAGCACCGCCGCCATTACCCTGCGCAACAACTGCCTGCAGTCTCAGACCAGCGCAGCGCTGGTGGCCACGCTGCTGGATGCTGCCGGGACCGTTCTGGAAACGAAAAAGACCAGTATTGGCGGTGCCATCTCCGGGGAAACCTTCCAGACGGAAACCGTCACCTTCTCCCAGCTTGGTACCCGCGTAGTGGTGCGAGCCACAGTGCCCGGTAATGACCTTCTGACCTTTGAAGGTCTGGCAGTGGGGCTCGGCGATTTTACCGCCAACGGAACGAACTATACCTATACGCTGCAAAATGATAGCGGAGCAACATCTACGCTAGTCACAGCGGTGTCTGGAAGCGGCGAGTCCGTGAGCATCAACGGACAGGATCTGTCCACCGGCGGCAGCGCAACCGTTGCCATCCCCGACAGCGGCAGAACCGACATTGTCGTGAAAATCGGTGCTAAAACCTACACGCTGACGATTCTGCGCAATAGCGGCACAGGCGGCAATGAAGGCGGTGGCGGCAGCGGCTACAGCTACTACACCATCAAGGCAACTGCCGGGGCTGGCGGCTCCATTTCTCCCTCCGGCAATGTCAGCGTCCGTGAGGGCCGGGATCAGACCTTCACCATCACCCCGGATAAGGGCTATGCTGTCGCCAACGTCAAGATCGACGGCAAGAGCATCGGCGCGGTGAAGTCCTACACCTTTGAGAATGTCAGCAGAACCCATACCATCGAGGTCATCTTTATGAAAGCCAACGGCAACCCCCAGACCGGCGTGTTTGTGGATGTAGCCACCGGCAGCTATTATGAGGACGCTGTGGATTGGGCAGTGGAAAACGGCATTACCAAGGGAACCGATGATACCCATTTCTCCCCGGACGGCATCTGCACCCGTGCGCAGGCCGTGACCTTCCTGTGGCGCACCGCTGGCAGTCCCAAACCCGAAAGCCGCACCATGCCCTTCACCGACGTTCCAGTGGGCAGCTACTACTACGATGCTGTGCTGTGGGCGGTAGAAAACGGCATCACCAAGGGCACCAGCGACACCACATTCAGCCCGAACATGACCTGCTCCCGCGCCCAGATCGTCGCGTTCCTGTGGCGTTCCGAGAAGTCCCCGGCAGCGGGTACAGCCAATCCCTTTGCCGATGTGAAGTCCACCGCCTACTATGCTGATGCGGTACTGTGGGCGGTCAAGGAGAACATCACCAAGGGAACCACCAGCACGACATTCAGCCCCAATGCGGATTGCACCAGAGCGCAGATCGTGACCTTCCTCTGGCGCTGCAAGAAGTGACCGGCTGACATACGGCTAAACATCAAAGCCGCTGGCATGACCCCATAAGCGAACATCGGACAGCGCAGCGGACGGGCATCTCGCCCTGAAGCTGCGCTGTTCTCTTTTCGCTACAAGAAACAAATCAATGACATTTTGAGCTGCGCCGCTATCCCAGCGCGGCAAGGAGACAGCATTATGAAAAGAATCACAAGAATCATTCGTCCGATCATCTGCATGGCCGTCCTTCTCTTTGCCATGACCACGGCAGTCATGGGCTGCTATCAGAAAGAGACGGAGCCTATCGACATTCCCGGCAGAACGCCTTCCGGCACATCTGCGCCTCAGCCATCAGCGACTCCCGCGGGCGAAGTTATCCCCTCGGTGGACAGGCAGGCAGAGTTGGCGGAAGCCAGAGCGAAGAATCCCGACACCGTGGCATGGCTGTATATTCCCGGTGCGGAGGTGGACGACCCTGTGATGCAGGCGGAGGACAACGGCTATTACCTGAAGCTGGATGAAAACGGTGAGTATGCCATGTGGGGCTGCTATTATGCCCATTGTGAAAACGAAATCGGCGGCAGGGATAAGCTGGACAAAAACACCACTGTTTTCGGTCACTCCGCCAGCAACTGCGACCCGGACGGTGTGCGGTTCACCAAGCTCTACCGTTATATGGACGCAGACTTTGTAAAGGAGCATCCGTATATCTATCTCTCTGTGGATGGCGAGGACATGATTTTCCAGATCACCGCGCTATTCGTCACGGATATTGGTTTTGACTATATTGCGCCTGATCCCACGGGAGATGATCTGACCAGCTTCTTTGAGACGATTGCGCGGAAAAACTGGCTTGACTTTGATGGCGTGACCTTCTCCGAGGAAGATACCGTTCTGACCCTCTCCACCTGCTGCCGGAAGTATG
>OMNP01000889.1_pt1 | contig 10821 bp, 9 predicted proteins | sample 1673811 | NCBI WGS metagenome assembly OMNP01 (sample SAMEA103958127, study PRJEB25191) | human gut metagenome | biome: human-associated habitat [ENVO:00009003]; feature: intestine environment [ENVO:2100002]; material: feces | place: Germany | collected 2013/2015
ATGGGACTTGTTGACTATCTTGATATTCTCCTGCTTGCCTATTTTATATATAAAGGCATAAAAATCATCAAAGAAACGCGTGCAGAGCAGCTTATCAAAGGTATTATACTGCTTGCAATACTTTTCTTTGTGGTCAATCAGTTTGAGTTCAAAGCGATGAAGGTAATTATCGAAACCTTCCTCAATGTCGGAATTATAGCGATACTTATTGTGTTTCAGCCGGAGCTCAGACGAGTTCTTGAAAAAATGGGACGTACTACAAAGGTAAAGAAGCTTGCTCTTAACTTTGAGGGAAAGAGCGATGGCGCATCAGCCGATATACATAACTGCATCGAGGCTGTCTGTACGGCGTGTGAGCAGCTTTCGCAGACGGCGACCGGAGCGCTTATCGTATTTGAGCGTGAAACAAGACTGGGCGAGCAGGTAGATACGGGTACGATATTAAATGCAACACCGAGCCCCGAGCTTTTCGGAAACATATTCTTCCCGAATACACCGCTGCATGACGGTGCTGTGATTATCCGTGACAGTAAGGTATACGCCGCAGGCTGCTTTTTACCAAAGCCCCAGAAGGAGGAGCTGATATCGAAAGCGCTCGGTTCACGTCACAGGGCAGCTATAGGAATGAGCGAAGTGTCTGACGCTGTCATTGTTATCGTTTCGGAAGAAACCGGTACGATATCGGTTGCCGAAAACGGCAGTCTTACTCGTTTTTATAATAAAGATACACTGCGCAAATTACTGACTTCAAAGCTTATTCCCGAAAAATCCGAGAACAGGAAGAGCAAGGAGAAATCAGCAAAGAAGCCGAAGAAGGACGCACCCGACAACCAAAAAGACAAGGGGGCGGATAAATAATGAAAGAATGGATAAAGAACTTTTTTCACAGCTTCGTTAAAGACCTGAAGAATATTATATTTGCGCTGGTGATAGCGATAATCGTCTGGTTTGCAATTTCAATGCAGATATTTCCCGATGTGACTACTCATGTAGGCGATATACCTGTCGAGGTGAAAGCGACCGATTATATGACGCAGAACAACCTGTCGGTGACAGACGGTTATGTAGACAAGGTTTCTGTTCAGATAACAGGAAAGCGCTACGAGGTCGGTAATATGACCGCAGATGACTTCACGGCGAAAGCCGATTTATCGGCGATCACGTCAGACGGAGAGTATACCGTTAAAGTAAATGTTGCTCCTGTAAAGGAAAACAGCTGTACGGTCGATGACGAAAACATTACTCTCAGACTGAAAGTCGAAAAAACGGAGTCAAAGACCTACAGCGTTTCAAGCGGCAACATGAAAGCTACCGCAGACGGAGTAACAGCTACCTCGGGTATGAAGATAGACAGTGTCACAGCCGAACCGTCAACTATAACGTTGACCGGTGACAGCGCCGCGGTAGATGCGGTAAAGGCGGTTGAGATACGTTCGGTATTTGCAGGTGAAACGACCGAATCGGTTACCTCAAAGGGGCAGATAGTACTCCTTGGGGCTAACGGAGAGGTGATCGAAAATCCCGATATCAAATATGACAACGAGAGCTTTACTGTAAAAGTTACTTTGTATAAGCAAAAAACTTTACCGCTCACCGTGCAGTTTACCAATGTACCGTCGAACTTTGATCTAAGCAGTCTTAAATACAGCATCTATCCCGAAACTCTGACAGTTTCTTCACCTGACGATTCGCTTGATTCACAGGAAAAGTTCGAGGTGGGAACGATAGATCTGAGTCAGCTTACAACTAAATATCTGCAGAAGCTGACATTGCCCATAACACTTCCTGAGGGTTATAAGAACATAAGCGGCAATACCTCCGCTATGGTTTCGTTTGAGGATGCCGAGAATTACACCTTCTTAAGTTATGCTGTGCAGAAGGATAATATAAGAGTAATAAACGTGCCCGATAACTTTGATGTTGAGGTTCTCACAAACGAACTCAGTGTGAATGTAACCGGTCCTGCCGATGAGATAGCGGCACTTGCCTCTAAGGATATATATGCTACGATAGATCTTATGGGAACTACGCTCACGGCGGGTCTGAAGGATATCAATGCCGAGTTTACCTTGCGTGGCACAAAGGTGAAGAGCTGGGTCACAGGTGAATACAAGGTGTCTGTAATGGTTACGGAGCGTGCAGAGGATAAGACAAGCAGCAGCTGACAGGGGTGATAATATTTGAGTCTGACAATGATAACGGAAGCGGTCGGAAATACTTCCGATCCGTTGGGAAATGCACAGGAGCAGATAAAAGAAGCTGAAACATTTTTCACTCATTTGTGGAATGCTTTTATCGGCTATCTGCCTACGCTTCTTGCCGCAGTAATAATTCTTGCGGTCGGACTTATCGTTTCTAAGCTTGTACTCAAGGTTATGAAAAAGGGTATGAAACACGATGTTGTAGATAAGACGATATCACGTTTCGTTTATTCACTTGTAAGAATATTGCTCTATGCGTTGCTGGCAACCATAGTACTTGCGGTTCTCGGTGTTCCGATGACATCAATAATCGCTGTTATCGGTACGGCGGGTGTGGCTATCGGTCTTGCACTGCAGGATAGTCTTTCAAACATTGCCGGCGGCTTCAGTATAATGCTTACAAAGCCGTTTAAGGTCGGAGATTATATCAAGGTCGATGATGTCGAAGGCGTTGTTGAAGCGATAAATATCTGGTACACAGAACTTCATTCGTATGACAATAAAGCTATATTCTACCCAAACGGACAGATAACAGCAAAGAAAGTTACGAATTTTACTTCACTCGGAATAAGACGCGTGGATATGGTTTATACGATTTCGTACAATGCCGACTTCAGAAAGGCTATTAGCGTTCTCAAAAGTATTACAGATAACCATAAGCTCATACTCAAAGATCCCGAGCCGAAGATAAGGATAACCGAGCTTGCGGACAGTGCGGTAAGGATAACCTGTTATCCTTGGGTCAAGGCAGAGGATTACTGGACAGTATATTTTGATCTCAACGAAGCTGTCAAAGAGCAGTTTGATGCGAATGGTATTGAGATACCGTATAATCAACTCGATGTACATCTTAAGAAAGATGAATAATAAGCTAAAGCGGAGTGCTGACACGGCATTCCGCTTTTAATTGTAGCTTTAGCAAAAATAAGCCACCGCTTGAAGCGGTGGGAAATAAAAGACCTTAGTAAAAAGCCATCTTATGATATCATAACCTCAGACACAAATCAGCCGATAGCGGATTTTGCTGTGCTCCGCACGGTCGGCGGCACACCGCCGGTCTGAGAACATTTTAACATAAAAGCTTTTGCCGAAAGGCAAAAGACGGCTTACGCCGACTTGATTTTATGATATAATAAAAGCCGGTTTGGCGACCTCATAATATCGAAAGAGGGACTGTCAAATGAATGACAATCATAGTTTATCACATTCAAAAAGACATAACCTCAACCCGAAAATCAGGACACTATTTCTTTGTGTTTTCCTCTAATTCCAATATATACTTATCAAAGTCAGACACAAATAGCCTATCCTGAATAACACTCGGCACGTTCCGCAATAAGTTCTGCCGCCGTATGACCGTGAACAGCAAAATGCATTTTATTCTGAACTGTAGCCATCATCTTCTGCGTCAGCCATATATTCTCATCCTCATAACGCATTTCAACGCTATCCGCCTGATCTCCCACAGAGGCAACATAAGTCAGATATTCCGCCGCACTTGAACGGATAGTTATTTCATCATTTTTCTTTTTCAAACAGAATTACATCCTTTTAGTTGCAATTCAATAAAGACTTGCTTAAATCAAATTACAAAATCTCTATTTCAGCGAATTTCCTTACAACAGCATCTTTATATTTAATACTGTAAGTGATGAAGTTTCAATTCCCGTACGGGTCACCATTTTAAACTCTCGGAAACAGCGTAATATCGCCGTTTCCGAGTTTTTCTTTTATACTGAAAATGTGCTTTGTCCGCTACTTGTCCGCTATTGTGATTTTGCAGCGGACATTCTTGTTTTATCTTGTGCTATCCTGCGGAAGAAAACTGAACGCTCCGTCCATCGCCTGAGCCACTCTCGCCTGTGCAGTCTGGAACATATGAGAATAAATGTTCAAAGTCGTTCCTGAATTGCAATGTCCTAACGCACCCGATACTGTAACTACATCAAGCCCCGATGAAATGAGGGCGGAAGCTGCGAAGTGTCTGAAACTATGTATGCCATAAAAAGGCATATCGTTCTTCTCGCAGAACTCTTTCAGCCAGCCGTAAGGGGTCTGATTGTTCATGGGTTCGCCGTTCCACTTGACAAAGAGCCTGTCGCTCTCCACCCACTTGTCACCCAAGCGGAGTGCTTCCTCGTCCTGCTCGTCTTTCAGCTCTTTAAGGATACCCATAATGTAGGGACTGATCTTCAATACACGCTTTGAACGCTTAGTCTTTGTTGTATCAGTGTAGATGCCACGCTCGGACGTGTAATTGCTCGTTCTCTTGATGCTGATGATATTGTTCTCGAAGTCGATGTCTTTCCATTCCAGACCGAGCATTTCGCTCCTGCGGAAACCGCTGTATGCGATCAGATAGAAGAAAGCACGGTACTTTGTGTCCTCACCGTTGATAGCCGTCAGGAGCTGTGCCATTTCCTCCTGGGAGTAAATAGGCTTCTCCTTGACCTCACCTTTCGGGATAGTCACTTTCCTGCACGGATTGTCCGATACCAAGTCCATACGAACAGCGTAGCTGAACACATCTGAGATGAAACTCAGGTTATGGCGTATCGTTTTCGGTGCGAGGGGCTTGCCCGTCTTTTCGTTCGCTCCCTCTTTGGCGAGAGAGTTCACGAAGCCCTGCAAATGCCTTGCGGTTATCTTGTCGATACGCAGATGCCCTATCACAGGATAAACACGGTGGGTGAGCTGGAGCATTCTCTCGTATGTAGTGCTTCTGAGAGCGTTCTTTGCGTAGTTCTCGAACCATTCCTCCGCAAGCTCCTGAAACTTCATAGCGGAAGTCTTGAAACCGTGGTTGACCGATTCCTCAAACATCACAGCCTGACGGTTAAGCTCTTTCTCGATCTGCTTCTTGGTCATACCCTCGTCGGGCTTCCAGGTCATGGACTGCTCCTTGTGATTGCCGTTTATATCATAGCCGCAGCTCACTCTGATAAGATAGCTGTTGCCACGCTTCTTTATTGTTGCCATAGATTACCTCCTAAGATCCATGACATACCCTTGTACATCTATGATTGTAGCGCAATAAATCGCCGTTGTCAAGGGGCTTGACGTACTTTTTTCGGGTATGCCATAAACTACTTTCTTTTATTCTAACGTTTTCTTTCTTGTGTTGCTGTTATACTTGTACTGCTGAAAATCGGAACTCAGTCCGCAGGCAGAAATGAAAGCCTTAGCTTTTCTCAGCTCACGGGACAGTTCGTCCTCACGGCTGATTCGAGCTGCTTCTTTTTTCAGCTTCTCACGTGTGAACAAGCCGCCCTCTTTTTCTTTCTTTTTGTAAGCGGAAAGCTCCTCGCTTGCGGTATCATACTTGTCTTTCAGTTCATCGTACTTCTGCACAGCTTCGTCACGTTCCTTTTTCAGTTTTCTGACCTGCTTAGTTGATGCGACCTCACGCTTTGCAAGAGCCGTGATATTCTCCCAGTCATCTTTTGCGACTGTGACCTTACCCCCGAACATTGTCTTGCCTGTATCGAGCTTGTCTATATCATCGAGCTTCACACGCTTCTGAGCGATCTTAGCTATCACACCGTCAAAAAGCTGGTGATACGCTTCGCCCAGATCTTGCTGTTTGAAGATGATATTATCGGGCGTTCTGGATGGGTCGATATTCTTGGCAGTGAACTCTCTGTTGTTGTGCGACAGGCTGCCTTTGCCCTGGCACATTGAAATAGTTTTACTCAAACGTAACATCTCTCTTTCTAAGTTTTGTTTGAATGGTTAGCGAACGACTCCCTTACGGGAGGATCCCGACAAAGTCGGGAACGATGCAGGAGCATCGTGCTGACCCTTATGACCGGGCAGCATAGAACGCTGCGTAGCAGCGGAATTTACTTTCGGTGCAAAGCGCCGCCAGTAACCCCAAAGCACTTTTGACAGCCTACTCGGACTATCAAAAATGCTGTCGGAGCAGCCGAAAATGTGGACACAGTAATGTAAAAAAACGCATTACATAAACTCAAAAAATGCGGTTAGCAAAACTGCAAAAATCAGAACGTCGGCTCTTCCTCAACACCAAAAGTTTCGAGGAGATGATCTATCTCTTTTCTGTAAGTCGTAAGCTCATAAGAATTGAGATAGAAAAACGAACGAGCAACTGCTTCACGAACATCAAGACCGCTTCTTTCTTCAAGCAGAGAAGTCAGCACTTTTACTTTTTCCATATCGACCATTTTTCACACCCCCTTCCCGTTGAAATAGGCGATCAGGTCAGCCTTGTTCACAAGGATTTTTCCGTTCCTGCCCTCGCCCGTTCTTACGGACTTCACTTTGCCCTGCTTCACAAGCTGACGTACTGTGTGTTCAGAAAGTCCGCTGATGAGTGCGGCACTCTCCTTGATAGTCAGCATCTCGACCTTATCTGCGGACAGTGCTTTTGCGGACTGCGGAGCGGAGTTCTCTCCGTCCTCGGTGAGCTGAATGAGCAGCTCCAGAATGTTGTCTACGATCTCTTTTTTCTGTGTTGTAGTCATAAATTAAACCTCTTTCTTTCTACGGTTTGTGTTTTATGGATTTTGGGATTTTTGCACCTTTTGCATCTCAAAAAACCCAAAAGGTGCAAAAGACAGATTTCCTTAACTGAAAACGTGCGGATTGAGCTCAATATCGGTCACGGTCTTGTTGTTCGTCCCCTTGCTTGTAAAACGGCGAAGATAGCCGTATTCCTCCAGCATATCGATCGTTTCGTTGAAGTCCTGAGCGTTCTTAAACAGGGTGCATCTGCAAAGGTGGTGCAGGTCATTCTGTCTTATCTTCGTGATACGCTTTGAGCGTATCTTGCCGAGGACACGTTCAGCCTTAACGGTTGCAAAGTCAGTGTCACCCAAACTGTAAGCATATATCGCCTGCTCTCTGAAATACTCGCCGATCTCAATTGCGTTGCAGAATGTGTCAATCGTGACACGGTTCTCCACAGGTTCAACACCGTTCAGCGCACATTTAATGCAGTGAATTATACCGCACAAACGCAGGATAAGTCCGTGATATTTTCCGCCCCAGTCTTTGCAGAAAGCCATATCGGTGACAAGCTGAGGCTCGATATAGTTGTTGTAATAGTCAACGAACTCGCCGTAAGCCTTGCCGTCGAAGTGGAGATATTTCTCCATATCGCTGTGAAAAGTGAACTTGTCCTGCAACAGCTTGTAGACCAAATTCTTGTAGTTCACAATAACAGCTTCAGGGACAGCCTGCGTGTCATATTTGCGAGTGCCGATATTGCTTTTCGGAAAGCAGTACAGGAAACGTGCGATAAGTCCGCTGCCACGAAACGCCGTGTTGTTTATCATACTGTCAAAAACATAGGGCTGACACGCAAGGCAGACCGACATATATGGCTTTTTCAGCACGATACTCGACCTTGTGGCTCTGTCGCTGATGAACGTTTCACCGTTCCAGCACTTCAACAGCAGGTCAATGTTGGGAACGTTGTTGCTGTAACGTCCGCTGAAATTACCGAGCATACCTGCCTCGTCCGAGATCATCAGGAGCGTCCCGTTTTCTTCAAGCAGACGTACCAGCGATTCGGGAGTAACATCGTCCACCGCTATCCTGCGAAAATTGCTCTGAGGGATATTGCTGAGGTCGGTTTGCAGCTTGGCTATCTCATCGGCGGTCACATCATCTTTCTTTTCAAGAGCGAGCATTTTACTCTCCAACAGCTTGCGTTCAGCCTGCGACTTGAAAATGTCATGCTTGTTGCTCTCGTTCCAGTCGTGGGCGAATGTTGCGTAGGGACGCTTCACCAAAGAAATAACTGGCGATTTCTTGAAGCTGGGTTCAGCAACGGTTAGGGAGTAAAGCACAAGCGGCTCGGTGTGGTCACGCTTGGCGGACATTCGGTATACTCCCGAAAAGCAGTAGCTCACTGCCGAGAGTATTGAAGTTCCTGCCATTGCAACGTCCGTTGAAGTGGTTGTCGCAATTGCGTCCGCCATGTCTCCTATAATAGGTGGGAGGGCGTTCACAGGGAACGGCAGGAGTTTCGTCCCGTCGGGACGGAGGGGTGTGGGTGTCAAGAGTAACATGGTTTACACTTTGTGCAAGCACATGGTTTACATGTTATCAATAACAAACGAACATAAAAAATGAACTTGAAATGAGGGCGAAGCCCGAATGGAAAGTTCATTTTTTATGTTTCGCCTCGGCGAAACGTGGGTCGTTTTCAATTAGATAAGCTTTTTTAAAGGTAAACACTCTCTTGTCTATATCTATCTGTCCTATTCTGAATTGTCTGAAATAGAGATTTATGAGATGCTGTCCTTTATTGGATTCTTTTACAGCAATAGTTTTTCCGCCAAACGCCTCGCTTAAATAATAACCTTGATTTCTTATGGTGACATATCCGCTCTCTTTTACCTTTCTTATTTTATATTCATCGCTGTATTCCCATTCTGATATGTCGGGCGTGTATGCCCGTTCGCTCGGATGGTAATGTTTTGCCGGTGTGTCAAGATTTAATGCGTAATGCGGACGTTTTGTGTTGTAGAAATCACGGTATTTGTCAAGCTTTATTTTTGCGTCTTCAAAATCTTCAAAGCTTTCATACTTTAAAAATTCTCTGGTTAATGAGCCGTTGAACCGTTCTTCCTTGCCCTGTGTCTGCGGATGGAATATGCGCCCGTGTAAAGTCAATATTCCCAGCTCCATAAACCAAACTTCAAATCTTGAAAATCCCGTAGACTGAGATGTTCCCCATGGTGTACCGTTATCACAAAGAAATGAAAACGGCATGCCGTATTTCAAAAAAATACGCTCCATTTGCCGCCTTACCTCTATGTATGTTTCCCCGGCAAGCGGTGCACAGCAAAGGCTGAATCTTGAGCAATCATCAATGATATCAAGCGGATGACATCTTGCTCCATTTCTCATGGCAAAATGTCCTTTAAAATCAGCCTGCCACATTTCATTGGGTTTACTTTTTTCAAATTTGACATAAGGCGTTGCAATCTGACTTGCTTCCTTTGTTATCAACCCATTGCGTTTAAAAATATCATTGATGGTTCTTGGACAAGGAATATCCGTTATCCCCTCATCACGAAGCATACGGTGTATTTTAGTTGCACCTATCGCAGGATACTTTTTCCTGTATTCTACAATGAATTTCTCTACTTCATCATCTGTCTTGTTGCCAACAATATGTGGCGCTCGACTTTGATCACATAGCGGTTGACCGTTCAGGTAACGTTCAATCCATTTGTCACCGGTGGGTCGGCTTATTCCATATTCCCGGCACAATTCGGCTTTGCTTTTTTCGTGTGACAACACTCTTTTTACAAATTCTTCTCTCATAGTTACTATTACTTTCTCTTCCCAAGGCATAAACTTTGACTCCTTTCGAATTTTATGCCTCTATTTTATCATAAATATGTAAACTATGTCCTTGCACATTCTGTAAACTATGTTATCACACTATACACATACGGTGGTTCTTTTTATAAATCTCCCGGTTTTGTCTTGAAATCTTCCCGATAAAGTGCTATAATCATACGTCGAGTGATCAAGAAAAGAAGGTTATTTTTTGGCAGAAAAAGCAAGATCCGTTTCCCCTGAATTTTTCGGAACAGAAAGCGTGTGGAAGATAATGCTCCGTATCGCTCCGCCAATAATGCTGGCTCAGCTGATACAGGCAATGTACAATATAATCGATAGTCTGTTTGTCGGACAGTATTCCGATGACGGACTGACCGCCCTGTCGGCTATCTATCCCGTTCAGCTTATTATAATAGCTCTTGCGGTCGGCACTGGGGTAGGAACCAATACGCTTATGGCAAAGCAGTATGCGCTGAAAGATGAAAAAGGCGCCAACCATACGGCAGGTGTCGGAACTGTTCTTGCTGTGATAATGTGGGCGCTGATTTCCGTAATATCAATGGTGTTTATGGGATCGTACGTTGCAATATCGGCTCAGTCGCCCGTTGCAATGCAGTACGCAAACGAATACGGTATGATAGTAAGCATAGGAAGCATAGGACTTTTCCTTGAAGGAAACTGGACAAAGGTGCTTCAGTCGGAAGGCAATATGAAACTGCCGATGATCGCTCAGATTGTCGGAGCGGTAACGAATATCGTTCTTGACCCGTTGCTGATTTTTACCGCAGGACTTGGGATAAAGGGTGCGGCAATAGCTACCGTTATAGGTCAGATAGCCGCCGCAGTTATCGTCGGTGTAAAAGGCGCACGAAAGCCGCCCGAAATAAAGCGTATCCCGTATATCGCCAAAAGCATATACAAGCTGGGCTATCCGTCAATATGTATGCAGGCTCTTTACACTGTCTACATAGCTATCCTTAACATTATTCTTGCAGGATTCTGCGATGAGGCGGTGACCGTACTCGGTCTTTACTATAAATTACAATCGTTCTTCTTCATACCGCTTCTGGGATTGCAGACGTGCATCGTACCTGTACTCAGCTACAATTATACATCGGGAGATTACTTAAGGTGCAGAAGAATCTTCCGCAGTTCACTGATAATATCCGGCGTATTTATGATACTCGGTGTGCTGTCCTTTGAGCTTATCCCCACTCAGCTTATAGGGCTGTTTACTCAGAGCGAAACGGTAAAAAGCATAGGCGCAGTGGGTTTCCGACTGATAGGAGCAAGCTTTATC
>OMNP01000896.1_pt1 | contig 10772 bp, 7 predicted proteins | sample 1673811 | NCBI WGS metagenome assembly OMNP01 (sample SAMEA103958127, study PRJEB25191) | human gut metagenome | biome: human-associated habitat [ENVO:00009003]; feature: intestine environment [ENVO:2100002]; material: feces | place: Germany | collected 2013/2015
GCGTATTTGAGTGAACGGCGCGAATCGAAGGTGCAGATTGTTGTGCCGCAGAAGGGAGACAAGAAAAAGATCTTGGATCTGGCGGCAGAAAATGCGAGATTGGTACTAGCGCAGGATATGGAACGTGTGAAGCGGCAGGAGAAGCGGACAATCGGAGCGGCAAATGAGATTGCGGAGCTTCTTGGAATTCCGTCGGCGAACCGGATGGAGGCGTTTGATATCTCCAATATCTCTGGCGTATTGTCAGTGGCGTCGATGGTTGTGTTTGAACAGGGAAAGCCGAAGAAGAATGCGTATCGTAAATTCCGGCTGCGGACGGTAACGGGTCCGGATGATTATGCATCCATGAAGGAAGTGCTGTCGAGACGATTCACAGATGAGAAGATGGATGTTTTGCCAGATGTCATTATGATGGATGGTGGTAAAGGACAGGTAAACGTTGCATTGATGGTATTGGATAGCCTGGGGCTTGACATTCCAGTGTGTGGTATGGTAAAAGATGATCATCATCGAACGAGAGGACTTTATTTTGATAATATTGAAATACCAATCGACACCAACAGTGAAGGATTTCGCCTGATCACAAGAATACAGGATGAGGCTCACCGTTTCGCAATAGAATATCATCGATCGCTTCGAAGTAAAGAACAGGTTCATTCTGTTCTGGATGATATTCCGGGAATCGGCGAACGGAGACGAAAAGCTCTGATGCGACGTTACCGTTCGATAGAAGGAATCCGTGATGCAACGGTAGAAGAACTTGCAGAGACGGAGTCAATGAATATAGGAAGTGCAAAACAGGTGTATGAATTTTTTCACCCGAATAAATAAACATTAAAGGAGAACACATTATGAAAGGTGTATTGATGACAAAGATGGTACAGGAGCTTAACCTTACAAATCTGACTCCTGAAATTGATCTGTCCGAGATGCGGATCATGACGGCGGAAATCAACCGTCCGGCACTGCAGCTGACCGGTTATCTGGAGCATTTTGCAAATGAACGTGTTCAGATCATTGGTTATGTAGAGTACACATATCTGATGCAGCTCAGTGATGAAAAGAGAATGATGAAATATGAACGTTTTATTTCAAGTAAGATTCCATGTGTTATCTTCAGTACGATGACCAAGCCATCACAGGACATGATCGATATGGCAATCAAATACAATGTGCCGACATTTGTTACAGAGAGAACCACTTCCAGTCTGATGGCAGAGATTATCCGCTGGCTTGGTGTTCAGCTGGCTCCATGTATTTCCATTCATGGTGTGCTTGTAGATGTTTATGGCGAAGGAATTCTGATCACAGGAGAGAGCGGTATTGGTAAGAGTGAAGCTGCACTGGAGCTGATTAAACGAGGACATCGTCTTGTAAGTGATGATGTTGTAGAGCTGCGTAAAGTCAGTGATGTCACTCTGGTAGGCTCGGCACCGGATATTACCCGTCATTTTATCGAACTTCGCGGCATCGGCGTTATCAATGTCGCCAAGCTGTTCGGCATGGGCGCGGTCAAGGAAAGCTCCAACATTGACCTGATCATCAATATGGTCCCGTGGCGCGACGGCGAGGCATATGACCGCCTTGGCATGGAGACGCAGTATACGGAGATTCTGGATGTCAAGGTTCCGTCCATTACGGTGCCTATTACGCCGGGCCGAAATCTTGCCGTGATCTTTGAGGTCGCCGCCATGAACAACCGCCAGAAGCGCATGGGCTACAACGCCGCTGTAGAATTTACCGAGCAGATGAGCAAATACTTTACGGCCCGCAACGATGATTGAAACATAAAAGAGGAACCGGTTGGCTGGTTCCTCTTTTATTTTTATTTGAGATGTGCTATGATAGAAAAAATTATCCACCCGGAGGCGTTTATGTGGAGTTCTGAGCTTCAGCAGACCATCATCCAGAGGTGCAAAGCGGTTCAGTACCGGCTTCAGGAGCCGCTGAGCCGCCATACCTCCTTCCGCATCGGCGGCCCCGCGGCAGTCATGGCGTTCCCCAAAACCACGGAGGAGCTGAAGCAGCTGCTGCAAGGCGCTGCCGCAGCAGGCGCGCAGCCGTATATTCTCGGCGCAGGAACGAACATTCTTGCCCCGGATGAGGGCCTTGATGCGCTTGTGATCTGTCTCAAGGATGCGCTGTGCGGCATCCGCCTCCTGGATGAGGCGCGGATCGAGGCTTATGCGGGTGAAAGCATGGCGAAAGCGGCAGTTTTCGCAAAAAATCACGCGCTGACGGGTCTGGAATTCGCGCACGGCATTCCGGGGACGCTCGGCGGCGGCGTATATATGAATGCGGGCGCATACGGCGGAGAACTGAAGCATGTCGTGGAATCGGTCACGATCCTGACCATGGACGGCGAGGAGAAAACGCTGTCCGGCGAAGAATGTGCGTTTGGCTATCGCACAAGCGTATATCAGAAGCTGCCCTGCGTGATCGTTAAGGCCGTCCTGCGGCTGCATCCGGGCGACCCAGAGGAAATCGGACAGACCATGCGCACGCTGATGGAAAAGCGCAGGGCCTCGCAGCCGCTGGAGCTGCCGTCCGCCGGAAGCACGTTCAAGCGTCCGACAGGATATTTTGCAGGCCCCCTCATCGAGCAGGCAGGACTCAAGGGCTGCGGTGTGGGTGGCGCGGAGGTGTCGAAAAAGCACGCGGGTTTCGTCGTGAATACCGGCGGCGCGTCGGCTGATGATGTAAAGAAGACGATCGCAATGGTGCAGTCGCGCGTATGGGAGGCATCCGGCGTCCAGCTCGAGCCGGAGGTTCGGATCTGGTAAAAGGAGAAGACTATGCAGTTTGTTATCATTTCCGGTATGTCCGGTGCAGGAAAGAGCAGGGCCGCGTCCGATCTGGAAGACCTCGGCTTTTACTGCGTCGACAATATGCCGGCAGAGATGATCCCGCAGTTTGCTCAGCTGTGTCTGGCAACGAAGGGACGATATGAAAAGGTCGCGCTCGTGACGGATATCCGCGCGAGCATGACGTTTGACGCGCTGTTTCAGGCGCTGCAGAAGCTGGACGATATGCATCTGCAATATTCGATCTATTATATTGAAGCGTCTACAGCGGTCATCATCAAGCGCTATAAGGAAACGCGCCGCCTGCACCCCCTGATGAAGGATGGCTCCACGCTCGAAAATGCCATCGCGCGCGAGCGCGAGCTGCTGGCCCCCGTCCGCAACCGTGCCAGCGCCATCATCGACACGTCCAATCTCTCTACTGGCAAGCTGCGCGGACAGCTCATCGATCTGGTCGCGGGCGGAATGCGGGAGCATTCAATGGACGTGCGCGTCGCGTCCTTCGGCTTCAAATACGGTCTGCCGCTGGAGGCCGATCTGGTCTTCGACGTGCGGTTCCTGCCGAACCCGTACTATATCCCGGAGCTGAAGCACCAGACCGGGCTGGACGAGCCGGTCAGAAGCTTCGTGTTCAAATACCAGCAGACGCTGGATTTTGTGACAAAAACCGAGGATCTGCTTTCCTTCCTGCTGCCCAACTATCTGGACGAGGGCAAAACAGATCTCGTGATCGCCGTCGGCTGCACAGGCGGCAAGCATCGGAGCGTCTGTATCGCGAAGGAGCTGTTTGAGTTCGTATCCAAAAAGGGCTACGCGGCCACGCTCAGCCATCGCGATATGGGCAGAAGGTGATTGCTATGACGGATTTTACAGAACAGATCCGGCTCTATGAGCCGCACCGCAGGCAGCCGCGCATCGCGGCCATCGGCGGCGGACACGGGCTGTCCGCCATGCTGCGCGGCCTGAAGGCCTATACGAGGGATATCACCGCGATCGTGACCGTCGCGGACGACGGCGGCGGCTCCGGTATGCTCCGGGAGGACCTCGGAATGCTTCCGCCGGGCGATATCCGCAACTGTATTATGGCGCTTGCCAATACGGAGCCTACCATGCAGCAGCTGCTCAATTACCGCTTTACCGATGGGAGCCTTGCAGGCCAGAGCTTCGGCAACCTGTTTTTGGCGGCCATGAACGGCATTTCCGGCTCCTTCGACGAAGCGGTCCACCGCATGGGGGACGTTTTGGCCATTACGGGCCGTGTTCTCCCTGTGACCAATCAGGACGTGCGTCTGGAAGCGGAATTTCACGACGGCAGCCGCATTCTTGGCGAAAGCAAGATTTTTTACGCGAAAAAGATCAACAATTCCCGTATCCGCAAGGTGCGCCTCGTGCCGGAACGTCCGGCGGCGCTGCCGGAGAGCGTCCGGGCGATCCGCGAGGCGGATATTGTTGTGATCGGACCGGGAAGCCTGTATACCAGCATCATCCCGAACTTTCTGGTCAGCGGTATTGCAGACGCAGTGCGGCAGAGCCGGGCCTTGAAGATTTATGTGCTGAACATCATGACGCAGGACGGCGAGACGGACGGCTATGACGCCGACGATCACGTCCGCGCGATCCTGGAGCACGCGGGTCCCGGCGTGATGGATGTGTGCATTGCAAACGACGCGCCTGTGCCGCCTGAGATCATGGAGCCATATGCAAAAGAGGGCGTTTCGCAGCTTGAGCTGCGCCGCGAGGATCTGGAGCAGATGGGCCTTGCTGTGCGCACGTTCCCGCTCCTTGAGCCGGGACGCTATATCCGCCACAACTCCGACGCGCTGGCACGCGCGATTTTGTCGGTGTGGCGGGAATTCAGAAACTGAAACAAGCGAGGAGGCAAACGCCGTCATGTCTTTTTCATCCAACGTCAAGCAGGAGCTGTGCCGTCTGCCGATCAACCGGAAGCTGGAAGCCGCCGCAGAGCTGTACGGCATTTTGCTCTACTGCAACGCGTTTACCGCGGATCTTGTCCGCATCACGACAGAGTCGCGCGATCTGGCTGATCGCCTGCCGCGCCTGATGAAGAAGGTCTTCGGCTTCTCCTTCGACCAGGAGCCGGAGGAGAGCGCGGGAAAGCTGCTGTTCGTGATGGAATCACAGGAAAAAATCCATAAAATGTTTGCGCAGTTCGGCCTCAGCGCGGCCAGAGACGTGACGCTGCACGTCAATTACGGGATGCTGGAGGAGGACGAAGAGCGGCTGGCGTTTTTGCGCGGCGCGTTTCTGTCCGGCGGCTCGGTCACGGACCCGGCCAAGCGCTACCACCTGGAGCTGACGACCTCTCACTATAAGGTCAGCCGCGAAACCTGCGCGCTTCTGCTCGACGCCGGATTTTCCCCGAAGGAAACGACGCGCGGCGGCAACAGCATTCTGTATTTCAAGCAGAGCGACATGATCGAGGATTTTCTGACGGCCATCGGCGCGCCGGTGTGCGCAATGGGCGTGATGGAGGCGAAGGTCGAAAAGGATCTTCGCAACGGCATCAACCGCCGCGTCAACTGCGAAACGGCAAATCTGACCAAGGTGGTCGACGCGTCGATTGGGCAGGTCGCAGCCATCCGGAAGCTTCAGAAGCAGGGACGACTCAAGGAGCTGCCGCCGAAGCTCCGCGAGACGGCAAAGCTCCGTCTCGATAATCCGGAAGCAACGCTGCAGGAACTTGCCGCCATGCAGGACCCGCCCGTTTCCAAATCCGCAATGAACCACCGTATGCGCAAGCTTGTCGCGCTTGCGGACGAAAGCTGAGAGGAGAAAACTGCCATGGCCTTTGTGCATCTGCACGTCCACAGTGAATACAGCCTGCTTGACGGAGCCTGCCGCATCGGCTCCATGATGGACCGGGTGCAGGAGCTCGGCCAGAACGCCATCGCCCTGACCGACCACGGCGTCATGTACGGCACGATCGACTTTTACCGCGCAGCAAAGAAGGCCGGGATCAAGCCCATCGTCGGCTGCGAGGTCTATGTCGCCCGCCGCACGCGCTTCGACAAGGTCCACGGCGTCGACAAAGAACCCTACCATCTCGTCCTCCTGTGTGAAAACGAGACCGGCTACCGCAATCTCAGCTATATGGTCTCGCTCGGCTTCACGGAGGGCTTTTATAACCGCCCGCGCGTGGATATGGAGCTGCTGCGCGAGCATCACGAGGGCCTGATCGCGCTCTCCGCCTGCCTTGCGGGCCGTATCCCGCAGGCGATCATGCAGGAGGATCTGGACGCGGCGGAGCAGGCCGCGCGTGAATACGCGGAAATTTTCGGCCCGGGGCATTTTTATCTGGAACTGCAGGATCACGGCATTCCGGAGCAGCGAACCGTCAACGGACATATTCGTAAGCTTGCTGAAAAACTGAACCTCCCGCTTGTCGTGACGAACGACGCACACTATCTGCGCAAGACAGACGCAAAAATGCAGGACGTGCTGCTCTGCATCCAGACCGGCAAGACCGTCGACGACCCAAACCGCATGAAATTTGAGACGGAGGAATTCTATCTCAAGAGCGAAGAGGAGCTTCGCAGCCTCTTCCCGGACGTGCCGGAGGCGTTTGAGAATACGGTCCGGATCGCGGAGCGCTGCAATGTGGAGTTCACGTTCGGCAAGTATTTCCTGCCGGAATTCAAGCTCCCGGAGGGCGTGACGAGCCTTTCTTATCTCAACCAGCTCTGCAAAGAGGGCTTTGACGAGCTGTACGGCACGGCGCACCCGGAGTATATGCAGCAGCTGGAATATGAGATCGACATGATCGAGAAAATGGGCTTTACGGACTACTTCCTCATCGTGTGGGATTTCGTGCGCTTTGCAAAATCCGCCGGGATCCCGGTCGGCCCCGGACGCGGCAGCGCAGCAGGCTCGATGGTGACTTACTGCCTGCATATTACCGAAATTGACCCCATGAAATATGGCCTCTATTTCGAACGCTTCCTGAACCCCGCCCGCGTGACCATGCCTGATATCGATATGGACTTCGGCGATACGAGAAGGAGCGAGGTCGTCGACTATGTCCGGCAGAAATACGGCGAGGATCACGTCGCGCAGATCGTCACCTTCGGCACCATGGCAGCCAGAGCCGCCATTCGCGACGTGGGCCGTGTCATGAACTTCACGTTTGCCGAGACGGACGCCGTCGCAAAGCTCGTGCCGACGACGCTTCATATCACACTCAAGGACGCACTGAAGCAGTCCCCGCAGCTGAAGCAGATGTACGACGGCGATGCGCGCGTTAAGGAGCTTGTCGACACGGCCATGGCCCTTGAGGGCATGCCGCGCAATACCTCGACACACGCAGCGGGCGTGGTCATCACCAAGCTGCCGGTCTACAACTATGTGCCGCTTGCGACAAACGACGGTACCATCGTCACGGAATACACCATGACAACGCTTGAGGAGCTGGGGCTTCTCAAGATGGACTTTCTCGGCCTGCGCAATATCACCGTCATTGACGACGCGATCCGCGATATCCGGAAGACGGAGCCGGATTTCTCCATGTCCCGCGTGACGGACAACGACCCCAAGGTCATGGATATGCTCACGCAGGGAAGAACAGCCGGTGTGTTCCAGATGGAATCGACCGGCATGACAGGCGTCTGCATGGGTCTGAAGCCGCAGTCAATCGAAGATCTTTCCATTATCGTCGCAGCCTACCGCCCCGGCCCGATGGAGTCGATCCCGCGTCTGATCGCCTGCAAGCAGGACCCATCGCTTGTCAAATACAAGCATCCCATGCTGAAACCTATCCTTTCCGTCACCTACGGCTGCATTCTCTATCAGGAGCAGGTCATTGAGATTTTCCGGAAGCTTGCCGGATATTCGCTTGGCCAGGCGGACATGGTGCGCCGCGCCATGAGCAAAAAGAAGGTCAAGGACATCGAAAAGGAGCGCGGCGCCTTTATCCGGGGCGACGCCTCGCGCAATATCACCGGCTGCGTCGCAAACGGCATTCCGGAGCAGACGGCGGAAGCCATCTACAACGAGATGTACGACTTTGCGAACTACGCGTTCAACAAGGCGCATTCCGTCTGCTACGCGGTGATCGCGTACCAGACCGCGTGGTTCAAATGCTATTACCCGCGCGAATATATGGCGGCGCTCATGACGTCGGTGCTGGGAAGCTCGGTCAAGATCTCCGAGTATATTGCCGAGTGCCGCGCGATGGGCATTGCGCTGCTGCCGCCGGATATCAATGAATCCAACGACAATTTCACCGTCGTGCCGGGCGGCATCCGCTTTGGCCTGGCGGCGATCAAGAATATCGGACGCGGCTTTATCCAGAAGGTCATGAACGAGCGAGAGCAGGGCGGGAAGTTCACCAGCCTTGAGGATTTTGCCTCCCGTATGTACGGGACGGATCTCAACAAGCGGGCGCTGGAAAATCTCATCAAGGCCGGCGCCTGCGACGGCTTTGGACTGAACCGCGCCCAGATGCTGCGTATCTATGAGCTTGTGCTCGACGCAGCGGCCAGCCAGAAGAATAAGAATGTCGACGGCCAGATGGGTCTGTTCGATCTGCTGTCCGGCGAAGACAGCGCCGCTGCCATGCCAGCTGTGCAGGCACCGGATATCCCGGAAATGAGCGTGCAGGAGAAAATGAGTCTGGAAAAGCAGACGACCGGTCTGTACCTGTCCGGCCATCCGATGGACGAGTACCGGCCGCTGCTGCGCGGCATGGATGTGGTTCCAATCGGTGAGATTCTGGAATGCTTTGAAAACGGCGGCGATGCCTATCAGGACGAGCAGATCGTGAACATTGCCGGAATCGTCGAGGCGGTCAAGATGAAGACCACGCGCTCCGGCTCCATGATGGCCTATGTCACAGTGGAGGACGATACCGGTTCCATGGAGCTTCTGACATTCTCCACGATCCTGGGCCAATATGGCTCGCTGCTTTATGAAAACTCGCCTGTTATCCTGAATGGCCGCATTTCCGTTCGCGACGAAAAACCGCCGCAGATGGTCGTGAACCGCGTGGTGCAGATCGGGGATATGAAGGATCTTGATGCCGCGCAGGCCGCGCGTCAGACAGCGGCGCAGGCGCATACCGTCTATCTCAAAATCGAAAGCTCCGCGCAGCGCTCGGCAAAGAAGGTCCTGCCCATTCTCAAGATGTTCCCGGGAAAAGCGCGGGCCGTGATCTATTTTGCCGACACCGGCGCAAGGATGGGTGGAAGCTGTGCGCTGGACGAGCGGATGCTGCAGGAGCTGCGGGAGCAGCTCGGCGAAAAAAATGTGGTCGTGAAATAGTCTTGTTTTTTACAAATTCGCTACACTTTTGTAACCTGACATGATATACTATAAAGAGTTGAAAAAGGAGTTGGAACGATTGCACGGAAAACGGGCGGGGCTTGCGCTGCTTGCAGCAGCGCTGACGCTGCTGCTTTCAGGCTGTTTTGTCAAAACAGTTGACGAGTTATATACGCTGCCGCGGCATTCTGATGAATATGACCGGCTGGAGCTTGCAATCGATGCGGTTCTGAGCGGCCAGAGCGCTGTCTATTCTGCGCCGGTGTCCGGCCCGAATCAGCAGTCTGTGCAGCTGGCCGATCTCGACGGCGACGGACAGGAAGAAGCGATCGCGTTTTTGAAGGCAGCAGGGGACAGGCCGCTCAGAGCCTGCATCTTTTCCCGTGTGGACGGCGATTACCACTTGACGGATGTGATCGAGGGCGACGGCACCAGCTTTGCCAGCGTCGAATACGTCCGGCTGACCGGCCAGCCGGGCATCGAGCTTGTCATCGGTCGGCAGCTGTCCACCGACGTGCTGCAATCGCTCAGCGCATATTCCTACTCCGACGGCCATGTGGCCGAGCTGATGAATGCCAATTACTCGGAATACCGCGTAGTCGACCTTGACGGCGACGGCCGGAAGGATATTTTCCTGCTCCGCTTTGAAGCAGAGCAGCCGCAGGGCATTGCAGAGCTTTACCGCTGGCAGGCCGGGCAGATGGAGCGCGAGAAGGAAGCGTATCTAACTGCCGGAGCGTCCCTTGTCAAGCGTATTCTGACCGGAAATCTGATGAAGGACATTCCCGCCGTCTTTGTGTCGAGCGCATATGAGGATACCGGACTTGTGACAGACGTCTTTGCGTTTCAGAACGGCGTGTTCCAAAGCGTCACTATGCGCGAGGCGGAAAGCCCTGTTTCCACTGTCCGCAGCTACTATGTCTACGCCTCCGATATTGACGGCGACGGGCTGATCGAGCTGCCGCAGATTTTGCCGCTTCCGTCGGCAGAGGGATCCGATGAGAACGATTCCGCGATCAGCTGGTACAACCTTGATCTGGACGGACGCAGCCTGCCAAAGCTGACGACCTATCACAGCTTTTCAGGCGGCTGGTTCTTAAAGCTTCCGGACCGCTGGCAGAACCAGTTCTGCATCACGCGCGGCGCAGAGGCGGACGGCGTGCATGGCTATGCATTTTCGCAGTGGGAAGACGGGCGGCGCACAGAGCTGATCTTTACGATCTACGCGTTTTCCGGAGAGAATCGAAATGAATCTGCATCCGCCGACGGCAGGTTCATTCTGGCCGAAAAAGGCGATATCACCTATGCGGCGAAGCTTGGAACAGGGAAGTGGGCTGAGGAGCTGTCTGCGGACAGGCTGCGGGATATGTTCCACTTTATTCATATTGACTGGAATTCGGGAGAGACGTGAGGAGCGTAATGGAATGAAGAAAGTAATGATTCTGGAAGACGAGGTCAGCATCCGGAGCTTTGTGGTCATCAACCTCAAGCGCGCCGGCTACGAAGTCGTGGAGGCCGGGACGGGCGAGGAAGCGCTGGAGCTTCTGAAGGCCAATCCGGACGTCGGCGTCGCCATTCTGGATATTATGCTGCCCGGGATCGACGGCTTTGAGGTCTGCCGCAGCATCCGGGCGACGGATAAAAAGATCGGTATTATTATGTTAACCGCAAGAAGCCAGGAGATGGACAAGA
>OMNP01000901.1_pt1 | contig 10703 bp, 7 predicted proteins | sample 1673811 | NCBI WGS metagenome assembly OMNP01 (sample SAMEA103958127, study PRJEB25191) | human gut metagenome | biome: human-associated habitat [ENVO:00009003]; feature: intestine environment [ENVO:2100002]; material: feces | place: Germany | collected 2013/2015
CGTCTTCCCGGGTGGATTCCGGCCCCGTCTGTTTTCGTTCCCCGCCGGCATCCAGCTTCTGGGGTTCCAGATTGATCATGCCCAGGATATTGGTTGCCCCGATGCTGCCGCTCAGGGAGCCGGCATGCACGCAGGCTCCGGATGAGATGGATTTCCCCGCGGGTTCCGCTCCATTCGCGTACGCGACAAAATAGATATTGTGATTGGTGGGAATGTCCTTCAGGCCTCGCGCCGTCTCCAGCAGCAGAGCCGTTCCGCTGCCGTTGTTGCGCCGTCCGCTGGAATCATAATTGGCTCCCACGACGATGCTTTGATTGTTGGAATACAGGCCGGGCTTGTAAACCAGGATGTTGTAAATGGCCGCTCCTTTTTTCACGTTTCCTCCGGATACGGGCTGCATGGTGACGGCGTACCCCATGTCCGAGAAATTCCCGGCGATGTATTTGGCGGCGGCTTCCATGGATTTGGGCTGGCTGGCGTTTCTTGCCCCGATGTCTTTTTGCAGGACTTCCGTGTGTTTTTCCATGCGTGCGCCCAGGGTCCGCGGCGTTTCCTGCCCCCCGGAGGAAAACATGGGAAGAAATGTGCAGGAGGAAAGACCGGTGGACAGCAGCAGGAATCCGGAAGACAGGACGGCGGAGGGATGCATGCGGGGCATCATGGCTTTACAGGGTTTCAATATAATGCAGTTCACGGGCAATCTGGGCTGCCAGGGGGATTTTCATGTGGTCCGGCAGGACGCTCCAGGTATAGGTTTCCACTTCCAGATGCGGCTGCGGGCCTTTGCGGGATCGGAGGAAATTGCGTGTTTTCAGGATGAATTCTTCCGTACCTTTCAAGGGTGTTTCCGGTGAAGCGTACAGGGGAATGTGGTAATGGATGCGCCATTGGGAATCCCGCATTTCCTCCGCATAGTCCCGTCCATAGGCCAGGGCATTGGGCAGATCCGGGAAAAGCATGACGCCTTCCCGGTGGAGGATGCTGGTCTGATGGAAATAAACGCCGTCGTCAAACTGCCGGAGGCGTTCCAGGTCTTCCTCCCCGCATATGCGGCATTCCAGGGCGTTGGAGAATTGCACTTTGCAGAGGGCGATGTTGTTTTCCTCCCAGGCGGAGAGGGTGAATTCCGGTTCTTCCCGGAGAATGGCGAAATGGCAGGTATCGTATGTCAGCCCCAGGTGGCGTTCGATAAGTTCGGGACGGCGGGAACGGTTGCGAAGGCCGTTGAAAAAACGGATGGCTCCATCCGTATCGTGAAAATGGCCGAAGGGTTCCGGTTCCAGCCCCAGCTGCATCAGGCGGCCGGTCTGCCTGCCCAGCACATCCAGGAATCCGCTCATGGCGTCCAGCCGGGAAAAGATGCGTTCTTCATCCGCATGAAACCAGCTGTGCGAGGCAGGGAGCGTGCTGACGGTCAGCCTGTCAGCCTGTTCGTCTCCAATGAGTGCCAGAATGCGGAACAGGTTGCAGGTGTATTCAAAACGTTCCGGCGTAGTCCAGTCCGGCTGGAAAACGCGTTCTTTCACGCGCTGCCCGTGGAAATTTCCGTAAGGGAACCCGTTAAGGGTTTCCACGCGCGCGCCCTGGTCTTCCAGCCATGATTTCAGGGTTTCCACGGCGTGCGGCGTTTCCAGAAGCTCCGCTGCCGCCCTGGCGGACAGGCGCAGGCCGATGCCCAGGGGGAGATCCTTCAGAGGGGAGTCCATCGCCGCGAGTTCCTGCCTGATGCGGGGAACGCAGGTGAAAAGAGCCTCCCTGGTTTCCGCCCAGGATTCTGCGGGATGAATATTAGTACAATAGGAAAGCATGAAGGCGTGTGCGATGTAAGGGGAACGGCGTTTTGCCGCAGGATGTTTTTCTTGCCTGAATACGGTTCCGCGCAGAAGGAAAATTTCATGGAGTTCCGCTTTTTGGCGTCATCCGGGAGCTTTTCCGGGCAAGTGGAGCGCCTGCAGCGTCTTTCAACGCCTGGAATAGAATGTGTCATTGGAGCAATAAAAAACAGGCCGCCTGCAAGCTGGGCCTGTTTTTGGAAGAGGAGGCATTTTGCCCCGGCCCGGAAACACGCCATGGAGGCGCAAAAGCTTCGGGCCGGGGAAGGTTGCCGGCTGTTACTGGACGATGCCCAGCGGAGCAGTCGTTTTCCAGTCTCCGCGGGTGAAGTCCGGGAATACCTGGGGCATGCCGCCCTGGGCCACGGAGTATTCGGAAAGTTCGGAGACGGAGGACCAGAAGGCACCTTCATAAACGTTCTGGTCCATCGGTTCGCCATTGCGGAGGCATTCGATGATGCGGAAGAGCATCACGAAGTCCATGCCGCCGTGGCCGCCCATCTTCAGGGCCAGCGGCCCGATTCTCTTCCAGAGCGGGTGATCGTACTTTTCAAAAATGGGGGCCAGTTTTTCTTTGCCTTCAATCCATTCATGATAGTTTCCGTTGCCCAGCTTTTCCCCGGCTACGCGGGTCGGGAAGCCGGCCAGGGTGCCCAGGGTGCCCTGGATGAGATTCAGGCGGGAGTAGGGGCGCGGACTGGTTTCATCCCATTCCACCAGGACGGTGCGGCCCATGGTGGTCTTGATGATGGAGGTATTCATATCGCCGCAGGCAAAGTCCAGCTTGTTCCACTTGTGATCCGCCGGGAAATTTTTCCTGGCGTACGCGGCGCGGCCCAGGGCCGGGCTGGAGAAGGACACGAGCCTGCCGAAGCAGTCGTCCTTGCGGGCCAGATTCATGTACTGGGCAATGGGGCCGAGGCCGTGCGTGGGATACACGTTGCCGTTGCGCTTGGCGTAGTGATAGGTTCTCCAGGAACCGGTGCCGCGTTCCGCCTGCTTCATCTGTCCGCGCAGTTCATGGATGTAGGCGGCTTCTCCGTACAGCAGGTCGCCAATGACGCCCTGGCGCACCATGTTCAGGTACATGAGTTCCTCACGTCCGTAGTTGACGTTTTCCATCATCATGCAGTGCTTCCTGGTTTCTTCGGAGGTATCCACGATTTCCCAGAGTTCCTTGATGGAGACGGCCATAGGCACTTCCACAAAGGCGTGGGCGCCCATCTTCATCACGTCGCAGGTAACACGGCAGTGCCATTCCCAGCTGGGGCAGACGATGACGGCGTCCGGCTTGACTTCCTTCATCATGCGCTTGTAGTCTTCCGGTCCTTTCGTGAAAATGGGGGGGCGCTTGCCCGTCTTCTTTTCCACGACGTCCGCACTGCGCTTGGCCCAGTCTTCATACAGGTCGCAAATGCCGACAATTTCCGCACCTTCTATAACGGCCATCTGGCCCACGTGCATGGAACCGCGTTCACCCACGCCGACAAAGGCCACACGCACCTTGTCCAGCTTGGGAGCCCTGAAGCCGCCCATGTAGATGGCGCCGGGCTTGCGCGGGGGCCACGTGGTCATGGGGCCGATGTTATTCGGGTCCGGAATGGTGATTTTCCTGGGAGCCAAGGGGGCTACTTCCTGGGCGTTGGCAAAGGAACCGGCAGCAAGGGCGCCAGTGGCCAGGCCCAGGGTCTGAAGGAAACGACGGCGTGATGATGAATTATCCATGGATGGTAATTGTATGAAGGATTTGAATCCCTAGTCTGCCATAAATACTGAGGCTTGAGAAGCTTTCTTTCACAGATGATGAAAAAATGCATTCCTCTGTAAAAACGGAATATCCCTGATTCCTGAAGAGAATCAGGAGGGTATGCCGCCGCCTTTTGAAAATCCCGGATATGAAAAAGCCCCGGTCCTGCCGCAGCGCGGGAAGGACGGGGCCTGTAAGGGCATCATCCGGTTGTGCCGATGTTGCATGCCGTTGCTTGGGAATAAAACAGGGGAGCGGGCGTATCGCCGCTCCGCGTTCCGAAGGATCGGCCCTGCATCGGAGGACATCCGGAGGGTGTTGTTTGTTGCCGCCGGCGCTGGCTGCCGTTTCCGTTCCCGGCGACGGGGAAGATCATTCCGTTTCCTGCGGCTTCTATTCAGGGGACCCTGGCAGGGGGCCGCGTGCCGTGGAATCGGGATTATCTTCCCGGTCATCCGTAGATGGTCCGGTTATTGCGCCATGCCGGCGGCGGGAAGTTTTGGCGCCGCAAGCCTGGCATAGGCTTCATTCAGAGCCTTGCCCAGCCTGGGGCGGAAAGCGGTGGTGGCAGGCAGCTGGGTGCCTTCCATGCCGCAGGAGCGGAGGATGTCCGGGATGGACGGGGCCAGAGTGCGCTTCATGATGTTCGTGCAGTCTTCCAGGTCCACTCCGTATTTTTCCTCCATCAGGTTCTTGATGCGGTCCGCCATCTTTCTCATCCTCTCAATCTGTTTTCTGGACATGATAGGCTGGATGATTTCATTCGGGTCGGGGACGTAGCCAGTCAGCATTCCAATGGCCCGTTTCAGATCTTCCGGCAATTCCGTTACATTGCCGCTATTAAGGACCTGAGCCAGAACCTGATAACTGCTGGTGGCGTTTTCGTCGTAATCATGAATGCCCGAGGCCAGCGCCACGCCTGCGATGCTCTGCACGTAGCGGGCTACTTCCGGGGAATAATTTCCTTCCACGAAGGTGGAGGGAACGTCATCCGCGTAAGCCTGCATGGCGGCCTGGCAGGCGAGGGAACCGACGGTGCCCGCGCATAGTGTCCTGATGATGAACGAGGTTATTTTCATGATTGAAACTCCGGTTGAAGCTTCCCGACTGGAACGATCAGGAGAACCGTTTGCAGCAAGTGAGACCGCGCTGACTTCAATTCCGTTCAAAAGTTTTTTGAATGATTAAAATCATGCTTCCGCGCTTTCCGGACCGTTTAAAAGTTGTTGAATAAGGAGCAGGGAGAATGCGTCCGTTTCGCCGGTTCCGGTTATTGACGGGAAATGGAAAAACCGGCGGGAAAAATTTCAGCTCAGCCAAAAAAGCCGTTCTGGTTGATGTTGAGGCTCCTGCGTTCATACTGGCGTTCCCTGCCTTTCCAGAAGAGAGCCGCGTGTTTTCGTCCGATGGAATCCATGTTCATATACCGCGTTCGCAGCTGTCTTCCGTCCCGGTGGCCCATTTCCCATTGAAGAGCGGTATAATCCCGAAAGGCCGCAGCGTGATAGCTGGCGAAGGTATGGCGCAATATGTCCTGCGCCCAAGGGTGGTTTTTGTTCCAGCCCGCCCGTACGCGCACCTCTCTCCATTTCCTTTCCCAGCCTTTCGGGCAAATGAAGGTATCCGGCGGAACGCGCCGGAATGAGCGCAGGAAGCGCAGGGCCACCGGCTGCAGGGTTACCAGCCGGGAGCCTCCCGTTTTGCTGTGCGTTGACGGAATGATCAGTTCCCCATTCTCCAGGCGGAGATGCCGGAACCTTAATCTTCTGACCTCCTGCGGGCGCACTCCCGCGTACAGCATGAGCACGGCCGCCGGCAGGCACGCGCCGTCATATTCCTTTTGTGCGGTTCTGATCAGTCGGCCGCATTCTTCCGGCATCAGGACAGGGATTTTTTTTTCAATGACGGCCGGGGCGAACGTGCCCTCCACGGGGTTACCTCCTGCCCAGCCCCGGCGGCAGGCAAACGCGCAGATGCCGTGCAGAATCACTCTGGCTTTCCGCATTCCGCCCGGTGTCGGGAAGCGTGACAAGATGGCCCGGCAGTCTTCCGTACGCAGGCTTCTCATCATTTTCCCCTGCAAGGCAGGCCATTCCCTCATCATGCGCGCGCTCACGGAACGTATTTCTCCCAGGGTGCGCGGTCGCCGGTGCGCTCTGGCCTTCAGAGATTCCTCCACGCATGTCTTAAAAGAAACCGTTCTTTTCATCTCCCTCCAGGCCTGAATTCCCAGTTCCACGCATTGTTGCCTTCCCCTGGTTCCTCTTGCCGCTCTGCGGAGCATTTGGGTTGTCAGCATCAACTCCGCGGGGGAAAGGCGCGTTTTTCTTATCCATTGTATCAAAAGCGTTTCTTCTTCCGTCAAGTGCATCTTGTTCATGGATGTAGCATAAGCAACGGATTCCCTATCCGTCGTCAATCCTAAAATGTTGTCTTATTATTATATTGATAATGAATGTTTTATGTTTTGGTAAATTTGTCGTCCCACTTCGTGTAAGAGAAAGAAGTCCCCTTTCTGGGCATTTAATAAATGCCTCTTGGCGATTTTGGGCGTAAAAATCAGAAATGAAATATGTTGTTGAGACACTAGATGTCAGAATTTCAGATTCATGAACATCTATAATTATTTGGAAAGTCGCTCGATTGACGGATAGGGAATCAGCTAGTTTCAAACGGTGAAGAGCATCAAGGAGCTGTGTGTATTGAGGGAGGGCGCTTTGGAGGTCAGAGTAGGGGAACAGATTGAGAATTTGGAAGAAGACATACGCGGGACGGACGGGAGAGCGTTTTTTGCCGGAACGTATGTGACGCGCGGGCTGGAAGAGCTGGTACGCAAGGCGGTTGCCCGTCTGGCGGGCCAATCCTCCTGCGCCGGGGTAGTTCTGAAGCAGGCGCTGGGGGGCGGCAAGACGCATTTGATGAAATGCGCGGCTCTTCTGGCGGCGGATCCGGAGTTGAGGCGGGAGGTGATGCCGGGCGTGCCGCATATCAATGACTTTGGCGCCGCCCGGGTGGCGGCGTTCAACGGGAGAAACCGGCCGCCGGGCTTTTTCTGGGGAGAAATCGCGCGGCAGCTGGGCCTTCCGAATGCTTTTACGACGCTGGAAGCCCCGGACTCCGGCGCCTGGAAAAATCTGTTCCGCCGGGCGGGAGGCCCCCTGCTGGTGATGCTGGATGAAATGCCGCCGTACTTTGAATATTACGCCACGCAGCCCTCCGGGAACGGCACCGTGGCGGACATCATTTCCAACGCGTACACCAACATGCTGGTGGCGGCGCGGGAAACGGGGCAGGCGTTCATGATCGTCTCCACGCTGGAAGGGGCGCATGCCCGCGGTTCCCGTTTCATGAACCATGCCCTGCGGGATGCCGTTAATGACGGGGAGAGGCGCATGCTGGATTCCGTCACGCCCGTGGAGCTGGAGGGGAATGAGATTTACGGAATTCTGCGCAGGCGCCTGTTCCGGTCCCTGCCTCCGGAGGAAGTCATTGCCGGAGTGGCGGAAGACTTCCGCCGCAGTCTGGAAGAAGGGGTGAAAGCCGGCGTGCTGGATGCCGCCGCCCTGCAGGACGCGGATTCCATCAGGCAGACGTATCCCTTCCATCCCTGTTTTTCCAAAATCGCGGCGCTGTTCAAGGATAATGAGGGCTTCCAGCAAACGCGGGGCCTGTTGGAGCTGGCCTCCCGCCTGCTCAAATCCATCTGGCAGGGCGGTTCCGGGGACGCGTGCCTGGCGGGCGCCCAGCACTTTGACCCCTCCCTGGCGGATGTCCGGGACAAGTTCCGGGATATTGCCAGATTGGACGGCGCCCTGGCGCGCGACATCTGGAATGAGCAGGGGGACGCCTTCGCGCAGGAGCTGGACCGCAGGAACGGCCATGCCTGCGCCACCCGGGCGGCCATGATGCTGATGATGAGCAGCCTGGCGGAAAACGCCGGGGCGGAAACGGTGCGCGGCCTGGCTCCCCGGGAACTGTTCCGTTACGTGACGGCGCCCGGCGCGGCGGTAGCCCCGTTCCGGGAAGCTCTTGAGGAGCTGCGCGGCCGCGCGTGGTACCTGCATGAGGAAGACGGGCGGCTTTATTTTGACCGCAATGAGAACCTGACCAGCAAACTGGCCAGTTACGCGCGGAACGCTCCGGCCGCCCGCATCCGGGAACTGCTTCGCGAACGGCTTCTGGAAACTTTCGCGCCGGCGGAAAAGCTGGCTTACGCCTCCGTCCTCTGTTTTGAGGCTCCGGACAGGGTGCGCGCCGCCCTGGCGCGCGAGCGCGTGCTGTACATCGCCATGCCGGGGGACGCGCCCACGCCGGAGGCCTGCATGCGGGCCCTGGGGGATTTCCCGGAAAAGAACAACCTGCTGCTCCTTTACGGCTCCCGCGGCATGGGGAATCTGGATGAAGCCGCCCGCCGCGCCGCCCAGACTATGGGGAACGGACATCCCCAGTACGCGGAACTGCAGGAACGCCTGAACAATGACGAACACAGCTGGAACGCCGCCGTCCTGGCCACGTTTGACTCCCTTCATTATTTCCATGGCTCCCGTTTCACGGTGAAAAAACTGGATACCTCCGGGAAAGACAACGGGGAAATCCGCGTCAGAAAGGCGTTGGAGGCTCCCCCCATCAGGCTGTACGCGGATGTGGAAGCCCATGCGGACATGCTCTGTTCCCGGGCGGAAGCCTGCCTGTTCAATCCGGACTCTCCCGTAATTGCCGTTACGGAATTGCGTTCCCGCCTCAAAACGGTGACGGAAATGCCGCTGCTCCCCGCCGGCCCTCAGGGGCTGGATGAGTTGAAACGGCAGGCCTTCCGGCGCGAACGCTGGGAAGACCTGGGCAACGGCTCCATCACCCGCGAGCCGCGCCCCCGCCGCGCTTCCCTGCGGTGGACGCGGGAATACGGCCCGGATGACAGCGGGCTGGTTCGTCTGGCGGTAGATCCCGTGGACGGAGGCCCCTGTCCGGAAATCCATTACGAGGAAGACGGCGCCGTGACGGAGGAGAGCCCCTGCCTGACGTCCGACAGGCTGGAAACCCGCGCCCTGCGGGTGGAATTCCTGGTCAAAGACCCCACGGGCAAATTTGAGACGGGGGCCCCCCAATGCTGGCGGAATGAATTGCGCCTGCGCGTCAACCGCAGGCCGGGAACGGGGCTGGCGGAACTGCTGCTGGCTCCCGCGCGCCCGGATATTCCCATCCGCTATACGCTGGACGGCAGCAATCCCAGAGACGGCCTCCTTTATGAAGGCCCGCTGGAGGTAGGCGCCGGGGAGGTCCGGATTGAGGCCTTCGCGGAGCATGAGGGGCTGGAAACCAGAGAAAGCTTTACGCTGCCGGCGGAACGGAAGGGGGGGGCGGTCAGCGATCCCATGGCCGTTTTGAGCCCGGACGCTCCGGCGCGCCTGGATGCCGCCGGGGGGTATAAAAGCCCCGGCGTCAGCGCGGCGAAGGCGCTGGACGTGGCGGAGGAGTGCGGCGTCACCTTCCGGGAGGCGCAGCTGCTCTTCGGGTCCGGGGAGCAGAGCGTCCAGTTGAAGCTGGGGAGGCTGGAGATACCGGCGGGCCGCCTGAAGGGCCTGGCGGCCGCCATCCTCGCGCCTGGAGACGGCGGTAAAACCCTTCTTCCGGATTCCGCCGGCATGGAATTGAGATTCAAGACCTGTCTGGCTCCTGCTGCCCGGGAGCTGGAACGCTTTCTGAAAAATGCCGCCATTGCTTATCAACCTGAAGAATTGAGACAGGATGCCTGAATGGATTGACTTTGGCGCGCCGGCGGCATGCGGCGCTCACCGTTTCCGGTTGGAAATTCCCCAGGCTTCCCGCGCGGCGGTTACCCTGTATGAGGACATGGGCTTTGCCGGTGACGGCAGCCGCCCGGAGGGCGCCCTGCTGAGGGCGCGGGTGAAGCGTTCCTGCTGGTCCGCCGTCAGCGAGCTGGTGATGCGGGAGTTCAATGAGCGCCTGCAGGCCGGGAAGCAGCTGCCCGGCAGGTGGCGTACGGGCGGCGTGTGGCTGGAACGCATGCTGGGCCGGGAGCTGTGCGTGTTGTGTTGGGCGCTGGAACACGCCGCCTCCGGCGCGGAGGCGCTGCGCATGGCCAACGCGTGGCAGGGGTTCCGCCCGGAGGAGCGGCTGTGGCTGTTCGGCAGAACGGCTCGTTTCGCGCCCTTGGCGGACGACTGTCAGCGCGGCTGGCGCAGGGCGCTGGCGCTGATGATGGGAGAGGCCGCTCCCTCCGCGCGCCTCAGGCGGCGGGAGGGCGCCGCCGGGCGTGGCGGGGAAGAAGGCGCGCAGATTTTTTTGAAGCTTGAATCTTAATTGTTTGTATCTTTATCACCTGAACCTGAATTCATCCTTATGATTGCTCCCTTCAGTTTACAGAATGCCCCCTCCCTGATGGAGGTGATTTTTCCCGTGCAGCGTTTGTCTGCGGAAGTGTTTCGGGAAAAATCGACGAGTAGTCAGATATTAACCTCAATCGGAACATATTGGAAGGGGCGCAAGCCGCTCATTCTGAACAAGGCATGCGTGCTGGGGACGCTGCTGCCCGCCACGGGGGACGATGTGGGGGACCTGCGCCTGTTTGAGCGCCTGATGGGGATGGACCCGCAGGCGCTGCAGGCGCGCCTGCGGGCCGCGCTGCCCCGTTCCCGCGCGCCTCAGGCGGCGGAAATGGCGGAGCGTTACCGGCGCGGGGAACTCAGCTACGCGGATCTGGTACGGAAAGCCAAACGGCCGGAGGAAATGGGGGAGGGGTTTTGGGAGGGCGTCTGGGATGAGGTGAACGCCCGCCTGGGGACGGAGGCACGCTCCTTCCCGGAGCTGGTGGAGCAGCTGGGCGCCGGTGAGGTGGTTTCCGGCGTCATCGATATCGACCACGCCGACCATGCCCTGCGCCGCGTCCCCTTTGATGCCGACTGGATGAACCGTTTCCTCGGCATCTCCCTCACCCGTGAGGAAATGGTGGAATCGCTGCGCCCCCTGGAGATCGCCGTGGTGGGCAATGAGTGCATCGTCCCCAGCTACCGCGCTGATCTGGAGCAGAAGGCCGATATCGCCGAGGAAGTAGCCCGTATGTACGGCTACGATAAGATCCCCACCACCGCCCTGCGCGGCTCGGC
>OMNP01000906.1_pt1 | contig 10665 bp, 8 predicted proteins | sample 1673811 | NCBI WGS metagenome assembly OMNP01 (sample SAMEA103958127, study PRJEB25191) | human gut metagenome | biome: human-associated habitat [ENVO:00009003]; feature: intestine environment [ENVO:2100002]; material: feces | place: Germany | collected 2013/2015
GAATTTGCTCCATATTTCCTCTAAAATACAATCGGTTGCCCGGTAATGCAGCCCTGTGCCGGAGAACAGATCCAGAACAGCCTGCACACGCTCACTGTCGTACGGCGCCGAAACTTCGCCGAAAATGATGCCGAGCGTCGCCTCAGGGTTGAAAACGTAGCCGTCATTCTCTTTATGAGAAGCTACTTTGATAACAGCATGAAGCAGATGCTCCGCACCGGCTTTTTCCGCGATGATCTCCTCGCTGTCCACGCCGTTCATCAGACTCATGATCACAGTATTCTCGCCGGTAACGGCAGTAATATCGTCAAGAGCCCCCGGCAGTGCGCCGTATTTGAGCGAGACGATCAGAAAATCCACGCCGTGTGCCTCTTCCGGTGTCCATACCTCCGGGTGATAAACCGTATCGTTAATTTTGCATCCTTTGTTTTTCAGACGCTTCGCCCGTTCCCCGGACGCGATAACGCCAAGCCGGATGTCCTTTTTCTCCGAAAGCCCCCAGATCACATAAGACCCAACCGCTCCGGCGCCCAGAACAGCAACTGATTTTATTTTCATAATAGCCTCCTTTGTAACTGTTTGAATTATCCTTACTATAACAAATTTTGCGGAGATCCTCAATTTGTTTTTCAAAATAGAAAATTTCGGAAAAGGAAGCCTAAATGTGTTGACGGAGCGATAAGGTACATTGTAGAATGAAAAATATAAAAGAAACGCGCAGATGCGGCAAGAGGAGATGGCAGAAACACATTACCACATTTCCAAATCGACGGCCTGCTTCATGCTGGATCTGAACGATCTGAAAATGTACGAAGACAAAATCCGGACGAAAGAAGAACAGAAGGCAAAAGAAAAACAAGAGAAGAAAAAATGGTATGGCATTTGTGCAAAACGCATAAAAGAGCAAGGGAAAATATATCCATTTTAGCAAAAATGCAAAAAACATATTGCATAATCAAAAAAAAGAGTTTATACTTTAACCATCACATGAAAACGTTACCGAAACTGTTATCGGTACTGTTTTCGAAGGTATTTTCATCAAAAATTAATAGGAGGATGTAAGATGAAGAGAAAAGTATTATCAATGATGTTAGTACTCTCTATGGCAGCAACATTATTTGTGGGCTGTGGAAATTCTGACAAATCATCAGGGGACTCAGCAAAAAAAGATGATTCCAAGGGTTCTGTTTACTACTTAAACTTCAAACCGGAAGTAGATAAGCAGTGGCAGAAAATCGCAAAGGAATACACAGAGGAGACTGGTGTAGAGGTTAAGGTTGTAACAGCGGCAAGCAACCAGTACGAGACGACACTGAAATCTGAGATTGGAGGAAGCAATGCACCGACTCTGTTCCAGATTAACGGACCGGTAGGTTATCAGTCATGGAAAGATTATTGTTTGGATTTATCCGACACAGATTTATATAAGAACCTGATTGACCAGAACATGGCAGTAAAAGATAAAGATGGCGGAGTTTATGGTATTCCGTATACAGTAGAAGCATATGGTATTATCTACAACAACGCAATCATGGAAAAATATTTTGCTATGGACGGTGCAGTAGTTCAGAGCGTAGATGAAATCAACAGCTATGACAAATTAAAAGAAGTTGTAGAAGATATGACAGCTAAGAAAAAAGATTTAGGTATCGAAGGTGTATTTGCATCCACCTCTCTGAAAACAGGTGAGGATTGGAGATGGCAGACACATTTGGCAAATCTTCCGATTTACTATGAGTACAAAGATAACGGTGTTAGTGATATGGATAAGATTGAGTTCAAATATTCTGATAACTACAAGAAAGTATTTGACTTATATCTGGACAATTCCGTAACGGAAAAAGGTCTCCTGGGTTCCGTAGACGTTGCATCTTCTATGGCAGAGTTTGCTTTGGGAGAGTGTGCAATGGTTCAGAATGGTAACTGGGCATGGAGCCAGATTTCAGAAGTAGAAGGAAATACCGTAAAAGCTGAGGATATTAAATTTATGCCGATTTACTTTGGCGTAGATGATGCAAACGAAGGTTTATGTATCGGCACAGAGAACTACTGGTGTATCAACAAAGAGGCTTCCGAAGCTGATATCCAGGCAACCAAGGATTTCTTAAACTGGCTGACCACAGATGAAAAAGGTAAAGAGTATATGTACAAATCCGCAGATGACGGCGGACTTGGAAATGCAGCTCCGTTTACCACCTTTACTGAGGATGAGAGATCCGATGATCCGTTGGCAGTTGAGATGTATGCATGGATGGATAAAGGAAACAGTGTATCATGGAACTTTACCTCCTTCCCAAGCCAGACCTTCAAGGATGACTTTGGAGCAGCATTACTTCAGTATGCAAACGGTAAAATGAAATGGAATGAAGTTCAGAAACTGGTAGTTGATGAATGGGCATCTGAGAAAGCAAAATAAGCTGAAACAGAGTAGAAAATGATATTGCTTCGCAGCGTTCTGCTGCGAAGCAATTTTAAAAAAGGAGTCTGTTATGCAAAAGACATTAAAAAGATATTTTCCAATTTTTGTAGCACCAACACTGATAGCGTTTGCTTTTGCATTCGTGATACCTTTTATTGAAGGTGTATATTTGTCCTTTTGTAAATTCACCACAGTCAAAAATGCAGAGTGGATTGGTCTTGATAATTATGTGACAGCTTTGTCCCAAGGAGAAGGATTTGGACACTCTTTTTGGGTAACGGCAGCGTTTACAGTCATATCCGTGATTACCGTAAATGTATTTGCGTTTTGCATTGCATTGCTTTTAACTCGAAAATTAAGAGGTACCAACTTTTTTCGTACGGTGTTCTTTTTGCCGAACCTGATAGGTGGTATTGTTCTTGGATATACATGGCAGCAGATGATAGATGCGATTCTGTATAAACATGGAGTTACAATCGTATCAGATTTTAAATATGGATTTATTGGATTGATTATTCTGATGAACTGGCAGATGGTTGGTTATATGATGATTATTTATATTGCCGGACTCCAGGCGGTGCCGGGGGATATGCTGGAGGCTGCCAAGATCGACGGTGCTTCTGACCGCGAGATCCTGTTCAAGATCAAGCTGATCGAGGCGGCAAAAATGGACGGGGCGTCCGACTGGCAGTTATTGAAGAGTGTTACGATTCCAATGGTAATGCCATCCATTACCATCTGTATCTTTTTGACATTGTCCAACAGCTTTAAGCTCTTTGACCAGAACTTATCCCTGACCGCAGGAGCTCCACTCCATCAGACGGAGATGCTGGCATTGAATATATACCGTACCTTCTACGGAAGAGTAGGATATGAAGGTGTAGGTCAGGCTAAGGCAGTGATGTTCTTTATCATTGTAACGGCAATTGCAGTAATCCAGTTGTTAGCAACCAGAAGCAAGGAGGTGGAGCAGTAATGGAAAAGAAAAAATCAAACATTCTGATTACGATTGTTTTATGTGTATTGACGGTAGTGGTACTGTTCCCTCTGTACTTTATTTTGATGAATTCTTTCAAGGGAAAGTTTTATATCAGTAAACAGCCTTTTGTTTTGCCAAAGGGTGAGTTGTTTGCCGGAATTACCAACTATGTCAACGGTTTGGAGAAAACGGGATTGATTGAAGCAGCGGGATGGTCCTTCTTTATTACCATTGTCTCTGTGGCATTGATTATTTTGTTTACTTCCATGACAGCATACTATCTCACAAGGGTAAAAAGCAAACCTTCATCTTTGATTTATTACCTGTTTGTGTTCTCCATGGTAGTACCATTCCAGATGGTCATGTTTACAATGGTGGACTTAGCAGACAGATTTCATTTGAGAAATCCGCTGGGTATGTGTATATTATATTTAGGATTTGGAGCAGGTTTGTCCGTGTTTATGTTTGCAGGATTTGTGAAGAGCATTCCGCTGGAGATTGAAGAAGCGGCAATGATTGACGGTTGTAATCCGTTACAAACCTATTTCCGAGTAGTATTTCCTATTTTGAAACCGACGGCAATTACGGTTGCAATCTTAAATGTCATGTGGATCTGGAATGATTTCTTGTTGCCATATCTGGTAATTGGAATCCGTACACGTTACAAAACAATTCCGGTAGTAATTCAGATGTTAGTGGGAACCAATGGAAACAAGGATCTGGGAGCCTTAATGGCGATGCTGGTACTTTCTATTGTGCCGATTGTTATCTTCTATATGGCATGTCAGAAATACATCATCGAAGGTGTGGTTGCAGGAGCCGTAAAGGGTTAAAGAAGAGAATGGTGGTATGATAAGTGACCATAAAAGACATTGCGAAGGCGTCCGGATATTCCATTAGTACCGTATCGCGAGTGCTGAATAACCGCAGGGATGTCAGCCCAGAGGCGAAAAAGAAAATCGAGGAGATTGTAGCAGCATATCATTTTGTACCTAATAACAATGCCAAGCATTTAAAGCAGAATGCAAGTAAGACCATTGCGGTTATGGTAAAGGGTACCTCGAATATGCTGTTTGCAAATATTGTAGAAGAGATACAAATGATGCTGGAAAAAACCAAATATTCCGCAGAAGTCTATTACATAGATGAAAGTGAGAATGAGGTGGAGCAGGCTTTGATTCTTTCCAGAGAGAGGAAGCCTTTGGGATTTCTGTTTTTAGGTGGAAATCCTTCCAGCTTTGAGAAACAGTTTGAGCTGCTGGAAGTACCGGGAGTGTTGGTGACCAACCGGGGCGACAGCTTGAATTTTCCGAATTTATCCAGTATTTCCGTGGATGATGTGGCAGGCGGAAAGATGGCAGTGGATTGCCTGATTGAGAACGGGCACCGGAGAATCGGTGTGCTGGGAGGAGATATTAACGTTTCTTATACCAGTAATGAAAGACATCAGGGCTGTTTAAAAAGCTTTGAAGAGCATCAAATGGAATTTGACCATGAAAAATATTATGAAAATTGCAGGTTCTCTTTTGATAGTGCTTATCGTGCTATGATACGGCTGTTGGAAAAGGCACCGGATATCACGGCAGTGTTTGCCATGGCGGATGTGACCGCCATAGGGGCGATTCGGGCATTAAAGGATAAGGGATTGAGAGTGCCAAAGGATATTTCCGTTATCGGTTACGATGGGATTGAACTGGCAGAATATTATAATCCGAAACTTACGACTATCAAACAGCCTGCCAAGGTGTTGGCTACCCGTGGAGTAGAAATTCTGTTCAGTTTTATCGAATTGCAGGCGGGCAGCATGCATGAGATTGTGGCAGTGGACTTGATGATTGGAGAGAGCGTGCAGGCAATAGCAAGCGGAGGAAAAGAATGAGAAGTAGTGGTGTATTAATGCATATCTCATCCCTGCCATCTCCTTATGGAATTGGAACGATGGGAAAACAGGCAAAGAAATTTGTGGATTTTTTGGAAAAGGCAGGACAGACCTACTGGCAGATGCTGCCTATCTGTCCTACCAGTTATGGAGACTCCCCTTATCAGTCTCCTTCCGGATTTGCAGGAAATCCATATTTTATAGACCTGGATTATCTTTGTCAGGATAAATTATTGAAAAAGAGTGAGTGTGAGGCATACCGATGGTTTGAAAAAGAGGATGAAGTGGACTACGGTAGAATCTATCAGAATCGTTACTCATTGCTGCGTCATGCACAGAAACGATTTTTTGCGAGAGATTTAGAGGACTATGAGCTTTTCTGTGAAGAGGAAAGTGACTGGCTGGAGGATTTTGCACTTTTTATGGCAATTAAGGAAGCCAACGGAGGTGCAGAATGGACCCGGTGGGAGCGTCCGTTAAAATTCCGTGAGCCACAGGCAATGGAAGATGCCAGAAGAGAGTATAAGGAAGAGATAGATTTTTGGAAAATGCTGCAATATCTCTTCTTTAAACAATGGCGTGAATTAAAAGCCTATGCCAATGACAAGGGAATCAAGATTATCGGGGATGTTCCGATTTATGTGGCGGGAGACAGTGTGGATGTATGGATGAATCCCTCACAGTTTTATCTGGATGAAAATTTGGAGCCCATAGATGTTGCAGGTTGTCCGCCGGATGCCTTTTCCGCTGACGGTCAGCTTTGGGGTAATCCGCTGTTTCGCTGGGATGTAATGAAAGCGGACGGCTATGCATGGTGGACCATGAGGATGGATAAAATGTCAAAGCTTTATGATGTGGTGCGGATTGACCATTTTCGCGGGTTTGACTCCTACTATGCCATTCCGGGAAAAGATACCACGGCACAGAACGGAAGATGGTGCAAGGGACCGGGGATGGAGCTGTTTGAGGCATTGGAGGAGAAGCTGGGAAAATTGGATATTATTGTGGAGGACTTAGGATTTTTGACTCCGTCTGTATTACAGTTGGTAAAGGATAGCGGATTTCCGGGAATGAAGGTGGTACAGTTTGCTTTTGATTCCAGGGATGACAGCGATTACCTTCCTCATAACTTCAGTAAACATTGTGTAGTCTATACCGGAACCCATGATAATGATACAATTTTGGGCTGGATGAAGACGGCACCGAAGGAAAGTGTAAAAAAAGCAAAAGAATACTTGCAGTTAACTAAGGAAGAGGGCTATAATTGGGGTATGATGCGAGGTGCGTGGAGCAGTACGGCAGATTTGGTCATTGTAACCATGCAGGATCTGATTGGGCTGGGAAGCAGTGCAAGGATGAATGTACCGTCCACTTTGGGAACAAATTGGAAGTGGCGTGCCCATAAGGAAGACATCAACGCCAAGCTGGCAAGAAAGGTTTATGGAAAAACGGAGATTTACGGCCGCTTGAGAAAAACGAAAGAAGAAATATAGCATGTATTATTTTATTGTAAATCTGACCTCCAGAACCGGAAAGACCAAGAAAAGCTGGAGACAGATTAAAGAGGAGTTAAACAGACGGGAGATTCCCTATAAAGCATATCTTTCCAAATATGCGGGACATGTAACGGAATTGGCAAAGATGATATGTAATAAGGCAGATGAGGACATCTGCCTTATTGTGGTTGGAGGAGATGGAACCGTCAATGAAGTCATCAACGGTATGGAGCATTTTGAAAAGGTAAGGTTCGGTTATATTCCTACCGGTTCCGGTAACGACTTGGGAAGAGGTTTGGGAATAGAGGCAAATAAACCCTTGGAGGCATTGAACCGTATTCTGGATGCAAAAGAAGAGTTTGCCATTGATTTGGGAAGAGTGGTGTGGAATCACGGAGAGGATAGCCGCCTTTTTGCCATCAGTTCGGGAATCGGTTTTGATGCACTTATCTGCGAGAAGGCACTCCATTCTAAGATTAAATTTGTTCTGAACAGGATTGGATTGGGCAAACTGGTCTATCTGATTCTTACCATACAGAGCCTGCTTTCCATGGAAAATGTGGATGCGGTGGTGCACTATGACGATGGAGAGGAACAGAAATTGGATGGAATGATTTTTGCGGCAGCCATGAATCAGCCTTACGAGGGCGGAGGAGTACCTATGGCACCGGATGCGGATTGTAGAGACGGTGAGTTATCTATGATAGCCGTGGAACGGATACCGAAACCGAAGACTGGCTTGATGCTGATACGGTTGCTCTGCAAAAAGCATCACAAAATCAAAGGCTGTCATTTGAAAAACTGTACCAGCTTTTCGGTGAAAACCCAAGAGCCGATGGTTGTCCATGCTGACGGAGAATTTTGTGGTCATCAGACAGAGGTTAAATTTTACATAGAACCAAAAAAATTGAGAATGTTGTATAAATAAGGAATCCTCCTCATATACATGGATTAGTATATGCGGGAGGATTTATTCATGGACAATTTTAATACCTCGTCCTTTGATGTTTATAAGGACATTAGTGCCAGAACAAAAGGAGAAATTTATCTGGGCGTCATAGGAGCGGTCAGAACGGGAAAATCTACATTTATCAAGCGGTTTATGGAGCAGATGGTACTGCCCTATATGAAGGATGAGCATGACAAGGAACGAACCATAGACGAGATGCCTCAGTCGGCAGCGGGAAAGACCATTATGACTACGGAGCCCAAGTTTATTCCCAAAGAGGCGGCAGAGATTACCTTGGAGGACGGAACCGATGTAAAAGTACGCTTGATAGACTGTGTGGGCTATATGGTGGAAGGAGCCAGCGGACACATGGAGAACGATACGGAGCGGATGGTCAGAACCCCGTGGTTTGATTATGAAATTCCATTTACCCAGGCGGCGGAGATTGGAACAAAAAAAGTTATCAACGAACACTCCACCATTGGAATTGTGGTGACGGCAGACGGCTCTTTTACGGACATTCCAAGAGAGAACTACGTGAGTCCTGAGGAAAAGACCATTACGGAACTGAAAAATCTGGGAAAACCTTTTATCGTTCTTTTGAATTCCACAAAGCCTTATAGCGAGGAGACCAAACACATGGCACAGGAGATGCAGGAAAAATATCATGTAACTGTAATGCCTGTAAACTGTGAGCAGCTAAAAAAAGAGGACATCTCCAATATCTTAAAAGGGATTCTCTATGAATTTCCGGTAGTTCGTATGAATTTCTATATGCCGAAATGGGTGGAAATGCTGGATATCGAAACCCAGATGAAACAGAACATGATTCTCAATGCGAAGAACTTTTTAAAGGACATTACATATATTAAGGATTTGATTCAGTATCCTTTTGAAACGGAAGGGGATTATATCCAGACGGTAAAGATGGATAAACTGGACCTTGCCACCGGCAGCGTAAACCTGCGAATGGATGTGGAGGACAAATATTATTACGAAAATATGAGCGAGCTGACCGGTGTGGAAATCCGCGGAGAATATCAGTTGATTTCCATGATAAAAGAGCTTGCGGGAAAGAAACGGGAGTACGAAAAGGTGGAGGATGCCATGAATGCAGTCAAGATGAAGGGCTACGGGGTGGTCAATCCAAGTCTTTCGGATATTACACTGGAGGAGCCGGTGCTGATTAAGCATGGAAATAAATACGGTGTGAAGATGAAAGCGGTATCCCCTAGCATTCACATGATTAAAGCCAATATTGAGACAGAGGTTGCTCCGATTGTGGGAAGTGAGGAGCAGGCAAAGGATTTGATTGAATATATCAAAGAAGGGCAGAATACGGAAGAAGGCGTATGGAATACCAATATTTTCGGAAAATCCATCGGAGAGCTGATGGAAGACGGAATCCGCAGCAAGATTTCCATGATGGATGACGAAAGTCAGATGAAATTGCAAGATACCATGCAAAAAATCGTCAACGATTCCAACGGAGGCTTAGTCTGCATCATTATTTAGCAAATATACATTGAAAAAAAGGAGAAAATGAGCTATACTACCTCATGCATTGGAAATAAAATGAACATAGCAGGAGGATATAGAATATGCCAGAAAATAAAGAGTGTAGCAGTGCATCCAGCTGCTCAAAAGAAAGCTGTGAAGGATGTTCCGGCAGTCAGCAGGAAAGTTTTGCAGCAGATATGAATCAGTATTCATCTATTAAAAAAGTCATCGGAGTTGTCAGCGGCAAAGGTGGCGTGGGTAAATCCTTCGTGACTGCGGGATTGGCAGCAAAGATGAGAAAAAAAGGATATGAAGTAGGTATCTTAGATGCGGATATCACAGGACCGTCCATTCCGAAAATGTTCGGTGTACATGGTCCGGCAGTTGGAAATGATATGGGAATCGACCCGATTCAGGCAGAAGACGGAACCAAGATTATGTCCATCAATCTTCTGATGGATGACGAGGAGGCTCCGGTAGTCTGGAGAGGTCCTGTCATTGCAGGTGCCGTAAAGCAGTTCTGGACCGATGTTATCTGGGGTGATTTGGATTATCTGTTTGTGGATATGCCGCCGGGAACCGGAGATGTGCCTTTAACCGTATTTCAGTCTCTTCCGGTGGATGGAATCATCATTGTAACCTCTCCGCAGGAGCTGGTACAGATGATTGTAAAGAAAGCTTACAATATGGCAGGAATGATGAATATTCCGGTACTGGGCGTTGTGGAGAATTACAGCTATCTGAAATGCCCGGACTGCGGAAAAGAGATTTCTCTCTTCGGAGAAAGCCATATTGACGAAGCGGCAAAAGAGCTGGGAATAGATGTGTTAGGAAAGCTTCCGTTGGACCCAAAATCTGCACAGGCAGCAGACGAAGGAAAATTCTACGAGGTGGAGATATCGCATCTAGAGGCAGGAATTGCCAAACTTGAAAATTTATAATTTATGAGTGGAATGTTACAGTTGGACGGACAGATTCTTTTGTGGATTCAGGAATATCTCAGGACTCCGTGGCTGACTAAATTTTTTACAGTCATTACAAGACTGGGAGACAAAGGAAGCTTTTGGATATTATTTGCAATTCTGTTTTTGCTGGTTCCGAAGCTTCGCAAGACAGGGATTCACTCCCTGGAGGCTATGGCAGGTTCCTTCCTGATAAATAATCTGTTCCTAAAAAATGTGATAGCCAGAACCAGACCTTACGAGGCAGTGGAGGGTTTAACCAGACTGATTGAAAAACAATCGGATTTTTCCTTTCCTTCCGGTCACACGGCAACCTCCTTTGCCATGGCAGTTATTTTGTATCGTGAGCTGCCCAAAAAGTATGGAATCTGTTTTATGGTATTGGCAGGACTGATTGCTCTGTCCCGACTATATCTGGGTGTGCATTATCCGACGGATGTGTTGGCAGGAGCTATATCGGGAACGTTGATAGCACTGGCGG
>OMNP01000907.1_pt1 | contig 10654 bp, 7 predicted proteins | sample 1673811 | NCBI WGS metagenome assembly OMNP01 (sample SAMEA103958127, study PRJEB25191) | human gut metagenome | biome: human-associated habitat [ENVO:00009003]; feature: intestine environment [ENVO:2100002]; material: feces | place: Germany | collected 2013/2015
TTGAAACCTTCAAGCCAAATTCTTTCAGCACATAATCTTTGATTTCCTGATAGGTAGCTTTCGTCTCTGCACTGGTTGCATCCAGCTCATCCAGATCCAAGTCGATCTCTATTGCGTCATCTGGTTTTTGTTGGGACAAAAGAACAACCGTCTCCACATGCCCCGTCCACGGAAACATATCCACCGGCTGGCACACCTGTGCCTGATACCCATGCTTCGTTAGATACTTCAAATCTCTGGCAAGGGTCACCGGATTACAGGAGACATACACAATCCGCTCCGGCGAAAGTTTGATTACCGAAGAAAGGAAGGCCTCGTCGCTGCCTGCCCGGGGCGGGTCCATCAATACCACATCCGCATGCTCTCCCTGTGCCGCCATCTGCACCATGAACTCTCCCGCATCCTTCTGATAAAAAGTGATGTTTTTCATGCCGTTTCGCTTCGCATTCCTTATGGCATCCCGCACGGCATCCTTATTTAACTCCACGCCAATGACCTCTTTTGCCTGCTTCGCCGCAATCATGCCAATGGTTCCGATTCCGCAGTAGGCGTCAATGACTCTTTCCTTTCCCGTCAGTCCCGCATACTCCATTGCCTTTCCGTACAAAATTTCCGTCTGCACCGGATTCACCTGATAAAAGGACTTTGGAGAAATCCGAAAGGTCAGACCACAGAGAGTATCCTCGATATAGCCTTTTCCGTAAAGAACCGTCTCTTTTTCCCCCAGCACCATGCTGGTTTTCTTATCATTTACATTTAAAACAATGGTGTTAATCTCCGGGTGCAGCTTACGCAACGCCTTTACAAAATTATTTTTCGATGGAAGAATAGGACTTCCCAATACCAGCACCACCATGATTTCTCCGCTGACAAAGCCCCGGCGAATCAGCACGTGCCGTAATAGTCCATATCCGGTATCCTCATCATAAGTCTTTATTTTAAAAGACCGCAGAAGTCCCCGGATATCACGGATAATAGCATCAGCCTTTTGGTCCTCAATCTGACATTCATCCACATTGATAACCCGATGGGTTCCCTCCTGATACACTCCCGATATCACCTGCCCGTTACGCATGCGGTCAAAGACCGCATGAACCTTGTTCCGGTAGTGAAATGGATTCTCCATTCCGATGATTGGCTCCACCGGACAATAAGGTTTCAAAAGTGTTTCAACTTCCTTCTGTTTTTTCTGCAACTGTTTCTCATAGGGAATCCCCTGAAAATCACAGCCTCCGCACTTCTTTGCCAAAGAGCATTTTCCCGGTATCTCTCTTCGTTTCTCTTCTGTTTTCTTTGGGTTGGTCGTTCTCTTTTTATTCTGCATGATTTCCTCTAATATTCGTTGCACACCTGAAAAATATAGAATTTCAAATAATAGGATTCTCCCGCAGACCACAGTATCGGATGATCCGGTGCCTGGGTACGGAATTCCACCTGACGCAGCCTCTTATGGGCACTTTTTGCCGCTTGGGCAATGGTTTCCGTAAACAGTTCGTAGGTCATAAAATGGGAACAGGAACAGGTGGCAAGATAGCCGCCATCCTTTACCAGCTTCATTCCCCGCATATTGATTTCACGGTATCCTTTTACTGCATTTTTCACGGAACTTTTGGATTTGGTAAATGCAGGAGGGTCTAGGATAACCACATCAAACTGTTTTCCTTTTTTCTCAAATGCCGGAAGCATATCAAATACGTCTGCACAGGCAAACTGCACCGTATCCTGCAAACCGTTCATTCTGGCATTGAAGGTTGCCTGATGAATTGCCAAATCCGAAGCATCCAGTCCCAATACGCTTCTGGCCCCGTTTCTTCCTGCATTTAAGGCAAAGGAACCGGTATGGGTAAAGCAATCCAGTACATCTGCCCCCTCACAGAGTCTGCCCACTGCTGCCCGGTTATATTTCTGGTCCAAGAAAAATCCTGTTTTTTGTCCGTCCTTGATATCCACCACATAGGATACCCCGTTCTCAATAATTTCCACACTGGTGTTGAAAGGTTCTCCGATAAAGCCTTTGATACGCTCCATCCCTTCCTGTTCTCTGACCTTGGCGTCACTTCTCTCGTAAACACCCCGAATATTGATTCCGTCTTCCGCCAGACATTCCTTGATACATTCCACAATCAGTTCTTTCCACTTATCAATTCCCAGAGCATTGGACTGTACCACCAGCACATCGGAAAATTTGTCCACCACAAGACCCGGAAAGAAATCCGCCTCCCCGAAAATCAGTCGGCAGCTTCCGGTATCCACTACCTTTTTGCGGTATTCCCATGCTTTTTTTACCCGCTCCATCCAGAAATCCTTATCTATGGTTACGTTTTCGTCCCGGCTTAACATCCTCACACGGATTTTGGAATGGTCGTTGATAAATCCCACTCCCATTGGATAGCCGTCGAAATCGTGTACCAGAATCACATCTCCGTTCTCATAACTGCCCAATACTGTATCAATTTCATTGTCATATATCCACATACCGCCTGCTTTGACGGTTCTTCCTTCTCCCTTTTTCAATGTTACGATTGTACTCATTCTGATTCTCCTTTTGTTTTATTTACAATATAAATTCCGGTACTTACCAGCACCAGTGCGATAATACTTGTAACTCCCTGTGCCTCTTCCTTTAACAATACCGCCGACAAAATCACGCCGAAAACCGGATTCATAAATCCAAATACAGAAACCTTGGATACCGGATTATATTTCAGCAGGATTCCCCACAGAGAATAGGCAACTGCCGAGATGAACGCCAGATATATAAGGATTCCCGCAGACGCCGGAGTAAAATGCCGGATTCTTCCTCCCATCAGCAATCCCATAAGCATCAGGATACACCCGCCGCACAAAAACTGATACCCGCTTAAGGTAACCGGATTTTCTTTCTGGGAATACCTCTTGATATATACAGAGGAAAAAGCCGAGGACAATGCCGACATACAGATAAATCCTTCGCCGTTCCACACAAATCCCATATCTATGCCTTTTCCGCCCAGATTCACAAGAACCACTCCCGCAAATCCCACGATACATCCTATCATTTTCTGCATCGTCAGCTTTTCCTGATGAAACAGCAGACTGGCAATCAGTATGGTCATAAATACATTCAAGCCCGTGATGATGGATGCCTTCATACCGGTGGTATGTGCCAGTCCCACATAAAAAAAGAAATACTGTATTACGGTCTGAAGCATGGACAGCTTCCACACTTTACCCAGATTCTCCTTGGCAGGTATCAGAAATTTTCTGTTTAAAAGACTTCCTATCAGAATCGTCAGCACTCCTGCCAGAAAAAAGCGGCACCCGGCAAACAAAATCTGTGTGGATGTGTCTCCCGCATTGATTTCAAAGAGGCGGTATCCGATTTTTATGCAGGGAAACGCACTTCCCCACAGAGCACAGCAAATCATGGCTCCCAGCCATACTACTATGGTTTTTTGTAAAAATTGAGTTGATGTCTGTTTCTTATTTTCCATGTTTATCAGTATAACACAATTTCCATTTTTCCGATAGACAGAGTATTTGGTTGACCTTCTTTTCCTCTCGTGGTAAAATTACATTATGAATATGTTTAAAATTTAACAATCTTAATTAAATTCACGGGAGGGTTTCAAATGGATTTTCAGAAAGAATATCAACAAAAATTAGTTACTGCGGATGAAGCAGTAAAAGTTGTAAACTCCGGCGACTGGGTAGACTATGGCTGGTGTACCGGCACACCTGACGTATTGGACGCAGCTTTGGCAAAACGTACAGATGAGCTTAAAGACGTCAATCTTAGAGGCGGTATCCTGTTAAAACCGTTGGCTGTTTTCGAGCGTGAAGATGCAGGGGAGCATTTTACATGGAATTCCTGGCATATGTCCGGTATTGAGCGTAAATTAATCAACCGTGGCTGTGCTTACTATGCTCCGATTCGTTACTCCGAATTGCCACGTTATTACCGTGACCTTTCATTCCACAATGATGTGGCTATGTTCCAGGTTTCTCCGATGGATAAACACGGATACTTCAACTTTGGTCCAAACGCATCCCATCTGGCTGCTGTCTGTGAGACTTCCACCAAAGTCATCGTAGAAGTAAATGAGAATATGCCACGTTGTCTGGGCGGTTTTGAAAACAGCGTGCATATCTCTGACGTAGATTATATCGTAGAGGGCAACAATGCTCCTATCGGCGAATTAGGTGCCGGCGGTCCTGCAACAGAGGTAGATAAAGCCGTTGCAAAATTAATCGTAGAGGAGATTCCAAATGGTGCCTGCTTACAGTTAGGTATCGGCGGTATGCCAAACGCAGTAGGTTCTCTCATTGCAGAGTCCGACTTAAAAGATTTGGGAGTTCATACCGAGATGTATGTAGATGCTTTTGTGGATATTGCAAGAGCAGGAAAAATCAACGGTTCTAAGAAAAATATCGACCGTTACCGTCAGACCTACGGCTTCGGTGCAGGAACCAAGAAAATGTATGATTACTTAGATGAAAACCCTGAACTGATGAGTGCTCCGGTAAGCTATACCAACGACATTCGTTCTATCGCCGCTTTAGATAACTTCATGTCCATCAACAATGCCGTAGATATTGACTTATTCGGACAGGTAAGCTCCGAGTCTTCAGGTATTAAACATATCAGTGGTGCCGGCGGACAGTTAGACTTCGTACTTGGTGCTTACCTGTCAAATGGCGGTAAGAGCTTTATCTGCTGCTCTTCTACCTTTACTACAAAGGATGGAAAAATGCAGTCCCGTATTAAACCTACCCTGACACAGGGATCTATCGTTACCGATACACGTTCTAATACACACTATGTTGTTACAGAGTATGGTATCGTAAACTTAAAAGGTCTGTCTGCATGGGAAAGAGCAGAAGCACTGATCTCCATTGCACATCCTGATTTCAGAGATGAATTAATCGCAGAAGCAGAGAAAATGCATATCTGGAGACGTAGCAACAAATAAGTGATATTTTAGATGTACATGATTTCCAGTATTGAAAGTTATATTGCATCATATTTTCGTAAAACAAATTTCAAATCATCTCACAAAAATAAGGAAAGTTGGAATAATTCTCCAAACTTTCCTTATTTTTTGTCTTTTAGAAGTCCTTTCCATAACAAATGATATAAATGAATTATACAACGATCTGTAATACAAACCGCTCATCATTTACATAGAACAGTCGGTAAAATAGTCAACTCTCTCCTTATCTCTTATATCATCTTGTGTTGTTATGATTATACTGAATTTTAGTACTGACCTCAATGGTATCTTTCTGCATTTCACTCCCTGAAAACGACATTTCGCACCTAAAACAAAATTTTCAGCCGGCAATGATATATACTTGACATATGAAACAGCCGACGAAAAGGAGAAGAAAAGCATGAGAAAAAGGATTTTAAGTATTCTGCTGACACTATGCATGGTGTTAGCATTGATACCTACTACGATGGTGGCATATGCCAGTGAGACTCACAGTCACTGCATCTGTGGTGCAAGCCATGAGGCGATTGGTGATCATACGGCCGCAGATGTAAAAGACTTCACTGCGTGGACGTCAACCACTTCCTTGCCTGACACGGCAGGCAACCACTATCTGACAGCTGACGTGACCATCAGTGGGACGTGGAAACCGGTGGACGGTACTGTACTTTGTCTTAATGGTCATACCATTACGTGTACTGGGGACGGTATTGATGCCATAACAATCAATTCCGGTGTTTCGTTTACCCTGACTGACTGCAAAACTGGCAATGAGATGGGTGAAATAACTCACGAAACGGGAAAAAAAGGTAGCGGCGTGTACAATAAAGGAACCTTTACCATGTATGGCGGCAACATCACAGGCAACACAGCAACATCCGAGGGCGGCGGCGTTTCTATGTTCGCGAGTACCTTTACCATGTCCGGCGGCAGCATCACTGGCAACACGGCAACATCCGGCGGCGGCGTTTGTCTGTATGGTACTTTTACCATGTCCGGCGGCAGCATCACTGGCAACACAGCAACATCCGGCGGCGGCGTTTGTTATACATGGAGCACGGATAGCTTTACCGTTTCCGGCAACGTGAACATCAGCAACAACAACAAGATTACGTCTGGCGAAACACGGGCAAATAATGTGAACTTTAAATCTGCCATTATTATCGACGGAGCTCTGGCAAACGAAAGCTCTATTGGTGTGAACTGGGCATGGTCGCCATGGGATACTTTCGCGAACGTCACCGGCGCCAACGGGGCAGACTACAGCAGTAATTTCACCAGCGATGATACATATTACGTGATTTATAACGATAGTAGCAGCAACACTATTAAATTAAAAATGCATGACCATGTGGGAGTAAAGATAGATGGACAGGCAGCGACTTGTACAGCAGGCTGGAAAGATTACTATAAGTGTTCTGTCTGCAACAAGTATTTTAAAGAACAAACATGTACAACAGAGATTACAGATATTGACGCATGGAAAACAGGAGCAGGAAAGATTGCTGCTCTTGGACATGACTGGAAATACTCAGCGAATGGGGCAGTTCTCACAGCATCCTGCGACAGAAAGAGTACATGCGGGGTCACAGATAAGACTTTAACTTTATCCGCTACATCTCCGGCCTATTCCGGTAATGCGGCGGCTATAAATATTGGAACTACGGAAGAACGTACTGCATGGGAAGCTGCCGGATTCACACTTCCAACAACGGTTGAGCACTATAACGGAACAACAAAGCTTGACTCAGCACCGACAACAGCAGGTACGTATACCGCAAAGGTTACTTATGAAGGAGCAACCACTTCCGTAAAATATACGATTACGGACAAGGAACCAAGCACACCGGAGATACCGAATTATAGAATTATTGATGGTGCTGATGGTACCTTTACCATCAACACAGACGGTACATATACAATCCGTGCAAACGGTGATTTCAGCAAATTCGTAAGTGTAGAGGTTGATGGAAAGACTGTTGACCGCAGCAACTATACCGCCAAGAGTGGCTCGACAATCATCATATTTACGGAAAGCTACATGAACAGCCTCTCTGCAGGAACACACACCATCAAAGTGAATTATACCGATGGCTCTACTTCTACGAGTGTCACGGTAGCTATGAAGGATGCTGCTAATAAGGTTATAACAGCACCACAGACTGGAGATACCACTCCAACCGGCTGGCTGTTTGCACTAATCCTTGCATGTGGCGTTGTGCTGGCGGGTATCACAGCAGTAAGTTTAAAAAAGGACGATGTGGAAGAATAATACTCGATATAATTATCTGCATATATGAGTCAGAATGCGGCTGAACCAGATTTTATTCTGAAGCAGCCGCATTGCATTTATTCTCCTATTTCATTTATTTTCGGCAACTCCACAATCCTGTCGCATACCTGTCTTGCCAAATCCATGTTGTGGGTTACCACAATCATCCCCAGATTTCTCTCCTTGGCATGTTTTTTGATAACCGCCCAAATCTGTGCCTGGGTAATCACATCCAACATGGTGCTGATTTCATCACAAATCAAAAACTTTGTCTCCGGTCCCAACACCCTTGCAATACAGAATCTCTGTAATTCTCCGCCGGAAAGCTCTGCCGGAAAACGGTTCATCCATTCCTCCTCGATTCCCATGGAATCCAAAAATTCTTTTGGTGGTTCCCAGCACTCACTGACAATTTTTTTCATTCTCCATCGGTCATTGACCGCACATTCCGGATGCTGATAAATCATCTGTATCGGACAGTAACCTTTTTCAGGAAGGGGGCTTCCGTCCCACAGCACCTCTCCTTCCTGCGGCTTTTCATAGCCTGCCAGAATTTTGGACAAAGTACTTTTTCCATATCCTGAAGGTCCCACCAGAGCCACACTCTCTCCTTCCTCCACGGAAAGATTCAGATTTTTAATGACCCAAGGTGCCTTTGGATGATAGCGGAAACTGATATTTTTTGCCTCAAGTTGCGTTGACACAGCGTACTTCCCCCTTTCTCAATTCTCGCATTGGTATCTCCCCTTGACATGCATCTGTCCGCACCGGACATCGGTCTGCAAAGAGACAGCCGGATGGCAGATTCCCGGCATAGGGCTGAAATCCCTCAATAGGTTCAAATTCATTTCCCGGCAATGCTCGCAAAAATGCCTTGCTATATGGATGGCGAAGGGCATCTGCCCCCTGCTTAAAATCTTCCACATTCGCCACTTCCACCGTAGTTCCCGCATAAAAAACGGCAATCTTATCTGCCACCTCAAATGCCAAATCAATATCATGGGTAATCAGCAGTACTCCGCAGCCCATATCCGCCATAGACCGGAAATGCTGCAAGGTTTCCATTGCCAGTTCCTTACTCAATCCCGGAGTAGGCTCGTCTGCAATAATAAGCTTCGGCTCTCCCATCATTGCGGTGGAAATTAAAACACGCCTTGCCATTCCGCCGGATAATTGGAAAGGATACATCTCCCCTACCTTTTCCTCTAACTGATATTTTTCAAACAGTGCTTTCTGCTTCTCTTCCGTTCCCCATACACCTGTTACCTGCTTTTTAATCTTCATCAGCGGGTCCAGATAATCTACGGACTGTGGAATAAAGGCTATCTCATGTCCCCGCAGCTTCTCCTGCTGCTTCTTGGTCAATTCCTGCCCAAAAGCCTCCATCCTGCCGCTGACCGTAGCGTTTTTCGGCAAAAGTCCCAATGCCGCATGTGCTAATATGCTCTTTCCCGAGCCGCTGGAACCCACCACCGCCAGAATTTCTCCCGGCATGACCTTTACACTTAATTCATGGATAACCTCTAATTTCTTCTTATGCCATCCTTTATCATACATGGAAAAGCTCACGCTCAAATCCTTAATTTCCAGAGCAGGAATTGTATTTTCATCTTTTTTCATTTGCACACCCTCCTACTCATTTGCACTGTTTGGATTCCACAGACGTTTCAAATTCTCGCCAATAACATCAAACAGAATAATAACAATCAAAAGCATCAGTCCCGGAAACAGTGCCAGCCACCATTTTCCCATGGCAATATATTTCATAGATTCGGATAAAATCACACCGATTGCAGGCTGTTCCGCAGAGAGTCCAAACCCAAGGAAGGTAATGGAGGCTTCATGCATAATCGCATGAGGGAACAACAGTATCATACCGATGAGATACACCGGAAGTACATGGGGAATGATATGGGTTTTTGCCACTTGAAACTTACTCTTTCCCATTTTGTATGCCGATTTTACATATTGGGAATTTCGGATTTGCAGAACCTCTGCCCGTACCAGCCTTGTCAGCTCCGGCCAATGGGTTATCGCAACACCTACGGTTACTCCCAAACCGCCTCTTCCCATCATAAAGGAAATCAGTATCAATAGAATCAAATGAGGCATTCCCATGCACCAGTCTACACACCAGTTGATAAAATCATCATATTTTCCGCCAATCAAAGCTGCAGACACTCCAAATACCAATGCGATGACGGAGCTAACTGCCGAGGCAATCAGACCGATAACAATACTGGTAGACAATCCCTTGATGGAGCGGAAAAACATATCTCTTCCCATATAATCCGTTCCGAAAAGATGCTCCTTACAAGGTGCTACAAATTTACTGCTGTAGTCTACCCCATAATGTTCCGGATTCATCACCAACCCCCAAATCAGTACAATGGCAAGATATGCCAGCGAAAGTATAATATAAAGAAGGATTCTTTTTTTTGTATTAAATAACGGTTCTTTTTTCTCATTTTTAACTCTCACGGCTGCTTCCCTCCTTTATACGAGGATCCAGCACAGCATAGAGAATATTTGCTGCCATATTTCCGCAAAATACAAAAACTGCACTGATAACAGCAATTCCCAAAAGCAGCGGTACATCTCCGTTCAATCCTGCCGCTGTGGTTGCTGTTCCGATACCCGGATAGGAAAATACCGTTTCCGCAAGGGCGATTCCTCCGAACAATTCACTAAAGGAGGCACATTGCACCGTCAATGCCGGCATGGCAATATTCCGAAAGCCGTGACGACGGATAATCTGTCTCATCGACTCTCCTCTTGCCTTTGCAAATAAAATATAATCACTATTTAATATTTCAATTAATTTTTGTCTGGTATACAGAGTCATCTTTCCCACACCCAACAGACTTAGAGTCAATGCCGGAAGAATCATATGATAAATTCTGTCCCCCAAAGATACATCCTCTGCCGCCACTCCCATAGGTGCCGCCAGTCCAATGGGAAACCATTGCAGCTTCACGGCAAAAAGGCTCAGTATCAGAAGTGCCAGCCAAAAGGTAGGTGCCGACTGTAACACCAGACAGAACACCTTGGTCACCTTGTCAAAGATACTTCCTCTCTTTACCGCTGCGGCAATTCCCAGGAAGAAGCCAATGACACCGGACAATATCCATGCAATCAGCATCAGCCAGATAGAATATTGTAATCGTTCTCCGATAACCTTTAGCACCGGTTGTTTATATGTAATGGAAGTTCCCCAGTCTCCGTGGAGCAGATGATTCGCCCAAGTCAAAAACCGCTCTGCCGGAGGAGCATCCAACTGCCAATAGTCAATAATTTCCTGCTTTGCCTCCTGAGAGATGGTGGAGGAAGTTCCGATGTAAGATACCAGCGGATCTACCGGAGAATTTACCACCAGCACAAAAGCCAGTATACTGACTGCAATCAGAAG
>OMNP01000914.1_pt1 | contig 10596 bp, 8 predicted proteins | sample 1673811 | NCBI WGS metagenome assembly OMNP01 (sample SAMEA103958127, study PRJEB25191) | human gut metagenome | biome: human-associated habitat [ENVO:00009003]; feature: intestine environment [ENVO:2100002]; material: feces | place: Germany | collected 2013/2015
GGAGAAAACCTAAGGGTATAGGGCTGAGTCTTGCTTTCGCAAGCACTCGGACGTTCCGCTTTGCTTCACTGGGCTGCTTAAGTCCAACGGAGCTTTAGCGGAGTGCACGAGCCTTGCATAAGCGAGGCTCAGACTTACCCTAGTCCCTTTGGTTGTCTCCCTCGTTCATAGTAGCAACGTTATTAACCAGAATAGCGAACCCGAGAAGTGCTGTCCTGCAAAAGGCAGTATCGTGAACTGAGCAACCGTAATATAATTACAACTGTATAATAGAAGTTCGGTATGGAATGCTACTTTTGGTAACTCTACCAAGATGTAATCTTGCATAATTTTCTTCACCCCCTTTTGTAACAAATAACGATTATTAAAAACCCTCCAGTCATTCGCTTGACAAAGAGGGTTTTTCCGTATATAATCAATTTAGCCATTTAAAGCAACGTAACTTGAAAGTGATAACACTTTAAACGGTCATAATTATTTATTCTTATTTGTAAGGGGACAGAAAATGATATTAGCAATACTCATTCTGTACATTCTGTCGGTAGTCGGAATAGGCATATACTGCCGCAAAAAGACTTCCACAGTAAATGACTTTGTACTCGGCGGCAGAAGCGTCGGACCGTGGTTTACGGCTTTTGCATACGGTACATCTTATTTCTCAGCCGTTATCTTTGTCGGCTATGCGGGCAAGTTCGGCTGGAACTTCGGACTTGCGTCAACCTGGATAGGTATCGGAAACGCGATACTCGGCTCACTTCTGCCGTGGCTTATCTTAGGCAGAAGGACAAGAGTAATGTCAAAGCATCTTGAATCAGCCACAATGCCCGAATTTTTCGGCAGGCGCTTCAACAGCAAGGCTATGAAGATAATCTCTGCGATAATCGTGTTCGTATTCCTTATCCCTTATACCGCGAGCGTCTACAACGGACTGTCAAGACTGTTCGGTATGGCGTTCAACATTGATTATTCGTTCTGTGTTATTGGTATGGCGGTAATTACCGCAGTATACGTTATTGTCGGCGGCTATAAGGCAACGGCACTCAACGATTTCGTGCAGGGAATTATAATGCTTGTCGGAATAGTTGCGGTAATTGCGGCTACACTTGCCTCAAAGGGCGGCTTCAGCGAGGCTGTAAATCAGTTGTCGCATATCAGCACGGAGAGCACGGCTTCTCCCGGCCTTAACGGCGGATTTGTTTCGTTCTTCGGTCCTGACCCGATAAACCTGCTCGGCGTAATTATACTCACATCGCTCGGAACGTGGGGACTTCCTCAGATGGTACATAAGTTCTATACGATAAAGGACGAGCGTTCTATCAGAACAGGTACGATAGTATCAACAATTTTCGCACTTGTAGTTGCAGGCGGAAGCTACTTCCTCGGCGGCTTCGGCAGAATATTCGTATCCGATGAGGAGCTTACGCAGATAGGTTCGGACGGTATTATCCCTAAAATGCTCGAATCGCTCCCCGAAATACTTATCGGTATTGTCGTTATCCTCGTTCTCTCCGCGTCAATGTCAACGCTGTCATCGCTTGTGCTTACATCAAGCTCAACGCTGACGCTTGATCTTATAAATCCGCTGTGCAAGAATAAGCTTGACGAAAAGAAGTCGCTTATTGTAATGCGTGCGTTCATAGCTATCTTCCTTGCAATATCGGTAATAATCGCTCTCAATAAAAACGCTCTTATCTCGGATCTTATGGGCTATTCGTGGGGTGCACTTGCGGGCGCGTTCTTAGCGCCGTTTATGTACGGACTTTTCTGGAAGGGCGTTACCAAGATAAGCGTATATGTAAGTTTTGCTGTCGGCGTTCTCGGCACTGTACTGCATATGATAATCAAGCCTACAGGCACGATACTCGGCTTCAACGTTGCATCTCCCGTAAACTTCGGTATGTTCCTGATGGTTGCAGGACTTATAATCGTACCGCTTGTGAGCCTTGTCACACCTAAGATGAAAAAGCTTGAGCTTGACGAGATATTCTACTGCTACAAGCAGAAGGCTGAGGTAGAGGTAACAGATGCCATACCCGATGCCGAAAAGCTGAAATAAACACGGTCGGATATGCACCGCAGTGGGAACACTGCGGTGTTTTTGCGTTTACGGTTGCACTGTCGTGGCAGTTATGGTAAAATGTAAGTACAAAATAATACGGGAGGCAGTTATGAATAATATTGATAAGCTCACGCAAAAAATATTCAGCAAATTCAATGACAATTCTTTGTTTTTCAGCAATATATATCTGACCGGAACGGAAGAAAACAAAGCTGTTGTTCTCTTTGATATGGAAGGTTTCATTTTAAAGGTTTGCCTTGACGAACTTAAAACCGAATATACAATGCCTGAAGACAGCTATGTACTTGTTTCTGAGATGTGCATTGATGAAAATGAAAATGTGATTCATTTCTCAGTATGGAGCGAAGAACGAGGTGATGAAGATTTTGAACTGAAGTTTGATCAGGCAAATGCTGAAATGATGCCGTGCAGGAAAACATATTACTCCGATGGCGTATGGGATATAGTAGTCTGTATGGCGGCAGATATATACGGCAGATACTGTTTTGATGAAACTTTTATCAGCGAAGCAGAGCGTAATTATCTACCGCTTGTGTTTGAACTTATGGAAATTACAGACAGGTCTAAAGCAAAACACGAATTACCGGTTCTTACAGCTTATGCCGAAAAGTACGGTCTGAATGAGTTTACCGCAATTATCTTAAAGAATGCCAGACGTGATAAAACAGGAATTTACAATAAACGTTTCAGCGGGCTTGATGATGTTAAATATGAACCGCTCTGGCGTGAACTGTATATGATTTTTTGGGGGATTTGCAAGGAGTATCCCACTGTATCGGAAATAATCGGACTTGAACCCGAAAACATTCGGATAAGAAAAAATATCACCGACACGCTTCATAAAGCAGGCTATGAGGGCGTTTATCCCGATTTCAGAAAAACGGGTGAACTTAAAGGCGTACATCTTACCCAAAGTCATGATAAGGCGTATTTGGTCGGTTGTGAGAAGAATGTCCTTTATATGGTACACTGCGATGAAATGTGCTCCGACGGAGAGCCGGTAATCATATTCAGGAGCGGAACTATTGTGATGAAAGACGGCTTTGACTATAGTAATGCCGATATTTATTCAAGTATGTTCCGCAATGGTGGTTATCATATAGAAAAAAGCTTTTCGTGCTGTGCAGGAAACGAGGATATTTCACAAGCCGCCGAAATAGCCGTAAAGAGAGCAGAACTGAAAAAGCTTACACGAAAGGAATGTAAAGCGGCTGACGTTGATAAGAATCTTTTGTCATTCCTTCCTGTCGGAATGCTGATGGGTCTGTTATTCGGCGTTTTCTTGGCGCTCGGTATGATGATTGTTTTGTTCCTGTTTGAAATGTTTGTCGGGAGCAATGCCGTTGAGGCGTTACAAGCGATAGTTGACAGTAGGTGGCTCTGTGCGTTCGGAGCATCCGGACTTGCGTTCGGGCTTGCAATGACAGTTTTAATGTATTTGGCAGGAAGAAAATAAGAGGTGCAAATTATGCTTACTATGAGAAAAGGTTTTTCGATTTCCTTCGCCGATAAGCTCAGCGAAGGGTATAAAACGGACGGAAAATCCATCACCGCAAACGTATCGGCAGAAAAAACTCTGCCGTTGCTTGAGGATTTCATAAAACTGCACGAAAACGAGAGGTTGTTCTTTATTCTGGAGCTGCCGACTCCCGAAACCGCCGAGCCGAAAGACGAAAACGGAAATATAACAGCGTTTCATAAGGACACTTATTACCTTGACGACTGTACGCCGGCGATGGTAAGAGATGTGCTTGATATCGTGGGGGGAATGCTACTTGACGACGGAATATCGCAGTTCGGCGTGGGTGCGCATTCATCGTGTGATGAGATGATGATCTGCAAGTACAATGTCGCTTACCTGTATCACAATGATGAGAAAAGCGGGATTTATGACGGCTTTTTTGAAAAATACGGCATAAATAAGACCGATAACCTTGTTACTGCATGGGATATGCTCTATCCCGGAACGCCCGGCGAATGTACAATATGTGAAAAGGACGGAAGAACCGTTTATGATATCCCGTCCGTATTTGCCGAGCTTGGGATGTATATGGCGAAAAGGTGCGAGGGGTAAGGATATTCACCACATTCGACCTCAGACATATAATGTTAAAAAAGCGGCAGAATGTACGGTGGCTCTGCCCGTGAATTGCCGTGCATGGCTTTACCTGCCGCTTTTTTGACTGCAAAATGCTGTACAGGCAGTCATTTTCGGCTAAATATTGCGAGAGAACTCGGCATATATTGCAGAAAATCACGCCGTTTTTTCAAATAAACGCTGTTTTTGCATATTGAGCATTGCAAAATGCAGTTTGACGGCAAATATTATTCATACGTCAAAATTGCGCAAAACACCGCAAATTTGATGATATCTGACGTTTTTAAGAAGATTTGAGCGTTATAAATACCACTTAAGCCTTAAATGAGATAGCATATATGCATAACTGTAGCACAAAAAATTCACAGTTTTATTATGCATATTTCACAAAATGCAAGAAACGAATAAAAAACTTGCAAAAAAGCGTTGACAAACCACCCTGCCGTCAGTATAATAATACTTGTAAGCAACGGAGCTACACGAACAACAAAAGTTCGTGCGGCTCCTTTTGTTTTGAGTGAGATTGCAAAAGTTCTGCAAGATCTTGCAAAGGCGCAGAGGGGTGCAGATAGGATTTTTTCAGACTCACTTAATTAAAAAGCGGCACAGCCGCAGTCAGAAAATTACCTTTTGAAAGGGGCGGTTATCAATGGATCTCTTATCCACGCTAACTCTAGCTGCCGAATCGGCAGACAAAATTCAGGAAACCGTTAACGCCACAATGTTCAATGTCGGCGACGGCAACGGTATATGGTACCTTATCGGTGCCGCATTGGTATTCTTTATGCAGTGCGGTTTCGCAATGGTTGAAACAGGTTTCACCAGAGCAAAGAATGCCGGCAACATTATAATGAAAAACTTAATGGACTTCTGCCTCGGTACGATCGCATTCGTACTTCTCGGTTTCGGTCTGATGCTTGGTGAAGATACATTCTTCGGACTTATCGGTGTTCCGAATCTTGACGTTCTGACTCAGCTTTCCAGCTTTGACAGATGTGCAGAGTTCGTGTTCAACTTAGTATTCTGTGCTACTGCCGCAACGATAGTTTCAGGTGCTATGGCAGAGCGTACAAAGTTCATCAGCTACTGCATTTACTCATTCATTATAAGCCTTGTTGTTTATCCTATCGAGGCTCACTGGATCTGGGGCGGCGGCTGGCTCGCACAGCTCGGCTTCGTTGACTTCGCAGGTTCAACGGCAATTCATATGGTCGGTGGTCTTACAGCTCTTATCGGTGCCGCAATGGTCGGACCGCGTATCGGTAAGTTCAGCAAGGAAGGCAAGCCCAGAGCTATCTTAGGTCACTCTATCCCCCTCGGCGCGCTCGGCGTATTCATTCTCTGGTTCGGTTGGTACGGATTTAACGGTGCTGCCGCATCAGATGTAAACTACCTCGCAAATATATTCCTTACCACAACAATTGCTCCCGCAGTTGCTACGGTAGTAACGATGATATTCACATGGCTCAAAAACGGCAAGCCCGATGTTTCGATGTGTCTTAACGCTTCACTCGCAGGACTTGTAGCTATCACAGCTCCCTGTGCAGATACAGATGCACTCGGCGCAACGATAATCGGTATTGTTTCAGGCTTCCTGGTTTGCTTCGGCGTTTGGCTCCTCGATTACAAGCTCAAAGTCGATGACCCTGTCGGTGCTGTAGCGGTACACTTCTTTAACGGTGTATGGGGCTCTATCGCAGTAGGCTTATTCGCAACAGGTAAGGGTCAGAACGGTATCACAGGTCTGTTCTACGGCGGCGGTTTCAGCCAGCTCGGTATCCAGTTACTCGGTGTTGTTTCGGTTTGCGCATTCACAGCAGTAACGATGTTCCTGACATTCTACATCTTAAAGCACACGATCGGTCTGAGAGCTTCAAGAGAAGAAGAGCTCAAGGGTCTTGATACGACAGAACACGGTCTGCCCAGCTCATATGCAGACTTCGTTATCGCAGGCGACAGCGTATACAGCGGTTCTTCCGCAGAAGATACTGCAGTTGTTACTGAGGCTGCTCCTGTTGAAACATCTGTACCTGTACAGCACGTTTCAAAGGCAAAAGCTCCTATCAGCGCAAGCGATGTAAAGATGACAAAGGTAGATATCATCGCAAATCAGGAGAAGTTCGAGGTTCTCAAGCACGCGCTTTCATCTATCGGTATCACCGGTATGACGGTATCTCATGTAATGGGCTGCGGTATGCAGAAGGGCTCAACTGAGTTCTACCGTGGCGTTCCTGTAGACGCAAGACTTCTTCCTAAGATGAAGGTCGAAATCGTAGTATGCAAGGTTCCTGTTGAAAAGGTTGTTGAAGTTGCAAAGAATGCACTTTACACCGGTAAGATAGGCGACGGTAAGATATTCGTATACGACGTTGAGAATGTTATCAAGGTTCGTACAGGCGAAGAGGCTTATGAGGCTTTACAGGACAACGATTGATAAAAATCAGAAATTAGCATTGGTTCTTCCTTGAATGTGATGCACCGCTCTTTTGATAAGGGCGGTGCATTTTTGTTGTAAACACTTGCTTTTTTGCCCGAAATGTAGGATAATATATAATAGATATTTATGCCGGCGGGCAAATAAGAAAACAAGAGGTATTACTATGCAGTTCAGACAGGTAGACATATATACGAAAAGTGAAGCGGTGCAGGTGCTTATTATGCGCCTATCGGAGCTTGGACTTAACGGGTTTATAATCCACGACCCCGCAGACTTTGAGGAGTTCCTTGAAAACAAGGAGTACAACTGGGACTATGTAGATGACAGCCTTATGGGACTGAAAACCGTAAAGCCGCATATTACCTGTTATGTTCAGGATAACGAGCAGGGCGCTGAAATGCTGTCGGCTCTCAGCGGAACACTTGGTGAGCTCAAAGCTAACGACAAGGACGATTTTTACGGTAGTCTTGACGTGGAGATAGACTGTGTGCGTGAAGAGGACTGGGCTAATAACTGGAAGCAGTACTATAAGCCTTTTACAGTCGGTGAAAAGCTGATAGTAAAGCCAAGCTGGGAGGATGTCAGCGATACGGACGGCAGAAAGATACTTGAGATTGACCCCGCTTCGTCATTCGGTACAGGTCAGCACCACACGACCCGCCTTGTAATGGAGCTTCTCGAAAAGCAGATAAACAAGGGCGACAGAATGCTCGACCTCGGCACGGGAAGCGGTATACTGTCCATCGCGGGACTTCTGCTCGGCGCAAAGCAGGCGGTAATGGTAGATATATTTGAAAATTCCGTCCGCACCGCAAAGGAAAATACCGAAAAGAACGGTTTCGGCAGTGATATGGTTTCGGCTTATGTCGGAAATATCAGTGACGACGAACCGCTCAGAGAGAAGATAGGCACAGGCTTTGACATTATCACGGCGAATATCGTGGCAGATGTAATTATATCAATGTCGCCGTATTTCAGCGGATTTTTAAAGAAGAACGGCAAGCTTATAGTATCGGGTATCATAACAGAAAGACTTGACGAGGTTCTGTCCGCACTTAAGGAAAATAATATCAGGGTAGAAAGCGTATCTGAAAAAGAGGGCTGGAACGCAATTCTCTGTACCTGCAATCCGTAACAGAATAAACGTCTGCACCATATAATGAGATAAACTATAAAAGGAGTGAAATCTTATGAGTGGTGCATACATAATGCTTTTCGGTATGATTTTTCTCGGAATTATGGGCGCTGTGAACGTTGTGCTGTTCATCGGCAGTCTGGGTACTGCCAATGCGCCGCCGATATATGTTAGACCCGATGGGTGCGATGACGTTGAGGGAAAGGTCAGGAGCGCACTTAAGGCGACAAACGGCGATGTTGTGATAATAGTGCCGGAAAGCCTGACAGCCGACACGGAATTTATCACTATATGCCGTGCGCTTTCTGCCGATTGTCCGAGGGTATGTATGAAGTAACGCTAAGAAGAAAAACGAGGGAATGTAATTGGATAATCAGAAGGTCGATATTTCCGTAGAGCTCAGCGGCTCTGTGGAGGATGTTATATATAAAAACGCCGATAACGGCTATACGGTTATAAATCTCGGCTGTGATGAGGGACTTATCCCGGTAGTCGGAACACTCGGCGATGTGAACGAGGGCGAACGGCTGGATCTGCGCGGCGGATGGATCACAAGTCCAAAGTACGGCAGACAGTTCAAGGCGGCAATGTGTGAGCGCTCTATGCCTCAGACCGAAACAGAGATAGTGGCATACCTCGGCTCGGGCGTTATAAAGGGTCTGGGTCCCGCTATAGCCAAGCGCATAGTAAAGGCGTTCGGAACTGAAGCGCTTGATATAATAGATAATGACTGTATGAAGCTCACGGCGATAAACGGAATATCCTCGGATAAGGCACTGTACATATCAAATGAGTATCATAAGATAACAGGAGTAAACGAGGTCATAAAGTTCCTCGGTGAATATAATTTCGGGCCTGCACACGCAATAAGCGTATGGTCGGCATTTGAGCACGATAGCATAAAGCAGATAAAAACAAACCCCTATATACTCTGTACGAGCGGAATAGATATAGATTTCCGTTCGGTTGACCGTATGGCGGCAGATCTCGGATTTGACGCGGAGAACAGCGACCGTGTGCGCGCCGGTATAGTGTATGTCCTGCACGAGAACGCCAACGCAGGTCATACCTGCCTGCCTGTTGAAAAGCTCAGGGAGTCGGTATGCGACAACCTCGGGATCGAACGCAGACAGTTTGAGTCCTGCCTTGACGACTGCGAGGAAAAGGAATGGGTGACAAGGCTTACACTCGGAAAGCGCGAGTTTGTGTACCTGCCAGAATACTACCTTGCGGAAACCTATATTGCTAAGAAGCTTGCGTTTATGATACGCACCTCGGCGCAGTACGAAAAGGACTATTCCGATGAGATAAGAGGGGTAGAATTTTCCGAAAATATACAGTATGAGGACTTACAGCGCGCCGCTATAAACGCCTGCCTTACAGGCTCGGTGTTTATTCTGACGGGTGGACCCGGTACAGGTAAGACGACTACTCTCAACGGCGTTATCAAGATACTGAAAGCACATAAGAAGCGCATTCTGCTCTGCGCACCGACAGGAAGAGCGGCAAAGCGTATGAGCGACCTTACCGGTGAGCCTGCAAGGACTATACACAGACTGCTTGAAGTTGATTATACCGCAAAGGGTGAGCTGAAATTCAAACGAAACGAAACAAATCCGCTCCCTGCCGATGTGGTTATTGCCGATGAAATGTCAATGGTGGACGCACTTCTTATGTGTTCGCTTGTAAGGGCGATAAAGCCCACATCTAAATTCATTATGGTCGGCGACTCAAATCAGCTCCCGTCCGTAGGCGCAGGAAACGTGCTGAAAGACCTTATAGCGTCGCACTATATCCCGTCCGTTGAACTGAAAGAGATATTCAGGCAGGCGGCGCAGAGCCTTATCGTCACCAATGCACACAGGATAGTAAAGGGCGAATTTCCGGTGCTTGACGACAGACAGAACGACTTTTTCTTCATGAACAAGCCGAATGAGAGCGAGATAGCGGGGCTTGTGATACAGCTTACAAAACAGCGCCTGCCCGACACCTACGGATTTTCGCCGATAGACGACATTCAGGTGCTGTGCCCGACAAAAATGGGAGCGGCGGGAACGAGAGAGCTTAACAAACAGCTTCAGCTTGCGCTTAATCCCCCGTCACAGAACAAGGCAGAACTGAAATTCTTTGATGTTATATTCCGCACAGGCGACAAGGTAATGCAGACAAAGAACGACTATGACGTGCTGTGGACAAAAAACAATGAAAAGGGCAGTGGGATTTTCAACGGCGATATCGGAATAATTCGTGCGGTCGACCGCTTTTCTCAGAATGTGACGATAGACTTTGAGGGGAGAATGGCGATATACACCTCCGAAATGCTACGAAAGCTTGAACACGCCTACGCTATCACGATACACAAGAGTCAGGGCAGTGAGTATGATGCCGTGATCATTCCGATAACGGGTTTTACACAAAATCTGCTGTACAGAAATCTGCTCTACACAGGTGTTACCAGAGCCAAGAAGATGATAATAGTCATAGGCACAAAACAGCTTGTAAAGACTATGGTGGATAACGACAGAAAGATGCTCAGATATTCGCTGTTAAGACCTCTGCTTGAGATTGAAATGAACCGTAAGGATACGCAGGAAGAGGAAAATACAGACGAAGAGTGACGATGATATATTGCGGATAGTGAAATGGGGTTGTGACACAATTTCTTGCTTCCAAAAATTTACTAAAATTACAATGTAATATATTGTAAAAACGTCAAAACAATAAATATAGTGCCGGCATCTCTAAAAACATTTTCTGTGCTTGCAAGGTGTTAATAATTTCGTGAGTAAATCAGTGCAACTGCACTGTCACCGACTATCAAAAAAGAACGCTACTATCCTGAGATA
>OMNP01000917.1_pt1 | contig 10571 bp, 13 predicted proteins | sample 1673811 | NCBI WGS metagenome assembly OMNP01 (sample SAMEA103958127, study PRJEB25191) | human gut metagenome | biome: human-associated habitat [ENVO:00009003]; feature: intestine environment [ENVO:2100002]; material: feces | place: Germany | collected 2013/2015
AACGCAAAAATCCCTCGCTGCCGGTCACATCATGAGTTTTCAGATACACCCTAGGAAATGGCGATATTTTCCTAGGCGTCCAACTTCATTTTACAATCGACCAAAAATAATTCCCGCAAAGATTAAATCCCGCCGTGCGGCAGAAAATAAATCAAAACGGTTTCTGCTTGGAACGCTTATTTTATAGAAAATGATGCTTGACGTGTCTTGCAGAAAGGACTACACTGGCGCCATAAAAATCATGGAGGTGCAATGCAATCATGAATCTTGCATTTTTTGATACGAAACCCTACGACAAGCCCGGCTTTGACGAGCATATTGCCGGAACGGACATTGCGATCAAGTATTTTGAGACGAGACTCGGCGAGGACACCGTCCAACTGGCAAAGGGCTTTGACGGTGTGTGCGTGTTCGTCAACGACACGGTGAATGAGAAGGTTGTAAACGAACTTTATGATCTGGGCGTTCGGGTCATCGCACTGCGGTGCGCGGGCTTCAACAATGTGGATACCAAAGCCTGCTTCGGAAAGCTGCATGTCTTCCGCGTTCCGGCGTACTCGCCCTATGCGGTGGCGGAGCACGCGATGGCGCTGCTGCTGACCGTCAACCGGCACACAAACAAGGCGTATATCCGCACGCGCGACTTCAATTTCAGCCTGTCCGGGCTGACGGGCTTTGACCTGCACGGCAAGACCGTAGGAGTGATCGGCACGGGCAAGATCGGAAGAATTTTTGCCGGTATCTGCAAGGGCTTCGGGATGCGCGTGCTGGCATACGATAAATTCCCGAATCCGGAAAGCGGCCTTGACTATGTGGAGCTGCCGGAGCTTCTGCGGCAGGCGGACGTCATTTCGCTTCACTGCCCGCTCACCGACGAGACGCGGCACATGATCGACGCAGACGCCATCGCGCAGATGAAGCCCGGCGTCGTGCTCGTGAACACGTCCCGCGGCGGTCTGGTGGATACCGAGGCACTGATCGAGGGGCTGAAAAGCCACAAGGTCGGCGCGGCGTGTCTGGATGTGTACGAGGAAGAGGGAGACCTCTTCTACGAGGACTGCTCGGAGGAGATTGTCGCAGACGACACGCTGGTGCGGCTGATTTCCATGCCGAACGTCATCGTCACCTCGCATCAGGCGTTCCTCACAAAAGAAGCGCTCAGCAACATCGCCGCGACGACCGTGGACAACCTCCTGAAATTCGAGCGCGGCGAGCCGTCGCCGGATACTGAGGTCTGCTACCACTGTGAGCGGAAGGAAGCCTGCCGCAAAACGCGCGATCAGAAATGCTTCTGAGATAAAAATAGCAAGAACCGGCGTACCGTCCGATTGGGCGATACGCCGGTTCTTTTTCCAAAATTCAGGATTTTGTCTGTTCTTCCTGCTCTTGCAGCTTCTTTTCCAGTACCGACTGCTTGGCAAGAATCGCGTTTACCTTATCGTAAAGATCCTCGATCATGATCTCGGTTTTGAGATTGACCTTGTAATCATTTTCCGCGCGGCGGCGATCCTTTTCCTCCTGCCGGTTCTGGCTCATCATGATGAGCGGTGCCTGGATCGCCGCGACGCAGGACAGAACCAGATTCAGCAGGATAAACGGGAACGGATCGAACGCATCTGCCGCCAGGATCGTATTGACGACCATCCACAAAAGCAGCACGCCCGTAAACGAAAAGATGAACGCCCAGCTGCCCGCAAATTTTGCGATCGCGTCCGCCGCGCGCTGCCCGAGCGTGTATTTTTCCGTTGCAGGACTTTCGGAAATTTTGCTGTCTGCCAGCAGGTTCAGAACTTCCTCATCCGACATATCGTGCTGGATGTCCTTGAGAACTTCCTTCAGGAGCTTTCGGTTTTCTTTCATTCGCCTTCCCCTTCTTTCCGGGATTTTCTTCATTATACTCCGCTCCCCCCGACGCGGTCAAGCCGCTTGTCCGGCACGGGCGCTGGGCTGTCTGCCGCGAAGCAGGAAAATGCCCGGAGGCAGAAGACCTCCGGGCATTTTCTGACTGAAAACGTTACGGCGTATAGCTTCTGGCCAGGACAGTCAGCTTGCCGTGTTCGATGGTCGCCAACGTGTTGTTGGCGGTAAAGCCGGGTTCAGACGCAGCCAGCTCTGCGAGGTCCGCTGCGGCATACGTTTCATCCGGATGCTCGGGGTCTGCATTGTCCGTCAGGACAAAGCCCTCGGCAACCGGCACGGTGACCCTGCCGAGCTCGTGATACGATTTTGTGTCATCCAGACCAACGGCGTAGTAGACGCCCGAATCGTCGCTCGTCAAATCGACGCCGCCCTGCTCCAGACCTCCGTTGATGGTGACAAAGCCGTTCTCGTCCTCTCTGGACGTGACGACCATGTCCTTGCCGTCCACAACGATCGTATCGCCAACGGCAAGCTGCGCGATATCGACCATGTCATAGATGTCGTAATCATAGACCGTCAGCGTGAGTTCCGTTTTGCCGTCGGTTTCGGAAATGTCGTCTGCGCCGAAGCTCGCCGCGACGGTCGCATCGGTCAGCGCGTTCAGATCAAGGCTTTCTGGCATCGGCTCGACGCGCTTTGCCTCCTGTGCGGGCTGCTCCGTCTGCTCGGAGCCGGGCTTCTGCTCCGTTTCCGCTGTGTTGGAATCCTTCTGTGTATCCGAATTTACCTGCTTGGCGGCGCAGGCACTCAGCGCCAGCACCGATATGGCCAGCAGAATCGCCAGTACTTTTTTCATAAGTCAAACTTCCTTTCCCCAAGGGGTGTTCCGTTCTTTCGAACTGCTGTCAGTGTGACAGAAAGTTGTAACGAAATCTTGCTGGAACTGTAACCGGATTATGAATTTTCAGCTGACGGCTGCGGCGACCAGATGGGTTGGGACGCAATGAAGTCAGATATCTTTGCAAAAACAGAAATACGGCTTGTTCAGCGCTTGCTGGAGACAAGACTGTTGAACTCTGTGGCCGTGCCGTTTTGGAAAGGCAGGGCATAATTATCTGCGGAGCATGACCTTTGCGCAAAACAGACCGTCCTGATAGGTGACTGTACTCACCCCACCGGATTTTTCTGCGATATGGCGGACGGACTGGATACCAACACCGTCTCCTTTTCGCTTGGAGGACAGAAATACCCCGTCTTTTTCCCGGATAACTCCGTCATAGGTGTTTTCAACCTGAATCAGTGCCAGACTGTTGCCATGCAGATAGGCGGTCAGCTCGATTCTGCGTCTGGCAGGTGCAGTACGCAGGCTGGCTTCCAGCGCATTTTCCAGCAGATTCGAGAGAACCAGACACAGATTGATTTCGTCTACAGGAAGACATTCCGGCAGATCGAGCTGCACGGAAAATGGGATCTGCTCCCGCTTCGCAAGTGCGCAGTAATACCCGACCACGCCGTCTGCCGCCCGGTTTTCGCAGAAATGCATTTCAAGACTTGGAATTCTGGAAACCGCACCGGAGAGATAGGCTTTGATCTTTTCAAGATCCCCTTCTTCTGCAAGGGCAGCGAGCTGACATAGCTGGTGGCGCAGATCGTGCCGCGCCTGCCGGGCTTCCTCAATGGCAGCTTTCAGGCTTTCGTAGCGCTGCTGCTGCATGGAAAGCAGCTGGTTCTCCTGCTGCAATCTCACATTCCGGTTGATGCTGATCGCCATCAGAAGGAAGATTGCGTTGAAGAAAAGCATCAAAAACAAAAGTGCGATGCTGATCACAAAATACCCCTGCAAAACACGCCCGGTATAGAGCGTGTCCGCATACTTGGGGATCATAAACAGATTCAGCGCAATGAACACCAGCGGCAGCACCCAGAACACATACCAGGTCTGCGCAAAATTTTCATCCTCGACCATTCTCCGCACGCTGTGCGTCGCAGGATAATAGGCGATGGCGGCAAACAGCCAGCAGATCGCATGATAGCAAATCGCAGACCGCAGACAGAACCACGGCGCAGCCTGCGCCTGCGGCAAACCGGCCAGCATAGCGGCGTTGATCGCTCTTGAAAGGCTGTTGATACAGGCAAATACCGCACAGACGGACAACGCAATCGTTCCGGATTTCCAAAGCGAAATCCGGAGCGTTTTTATGTAGATCACGACTGCAAGCAAGGTTAGGCCTGCAAGCATCGGCGCAGTCGGCATGCGGCGCGCATAGCACACCACGCCTCCGGCGGCGCAAAGCAGCGCAAGCAGCGGAACAAGCCACAAAACAAGCTTTGACAGCGGCTGCTTTAAGCTGGATTTTGCCGGGAAGTAGGCAAGCAGCATGCCGGGAATCACCACGCCGAGCTCCAGAATTGGACGCAGCAGCTCCATTATGCCATCCGCCCCCTTTGAAGCAGGAACTCCATAAATGCCTGCCGGGCACTTTTCAGAAGGTCCTGACTGACAAACACGCGGCTTCCGTCCGCCATGCGGAAGGCGGCGCCTTCCAGATCCTTCGCGTGTTCCAGATTCACGATCACGCCGCGCCCGCACACAAAAAAGCGTGTGTCATCCTTTAGTGGGGCGATGAACGTCTTGAAGGGTTGGCGTGTGGCAAGCGTCTTTTGAACCGTCGTATGGACGTAGATCAAGTGGGCGAAGTGTTCTGCGTAGACGATGTCCTGATAGCGCAGATGGATCTCGCTTCCCTCCACCTTTAGCTCCATATATTTGTCCGGCTGCGGTACGCGGGCAAGCAGCTCGTCCGTCAGCGCATCGATGTCCTCCTCGGTGAAGGGCTTGACCAGATAGTGCAGCGCCCGGACCTGAAATCCCTCCAGCGCATGATCGGTGGAGGTCGTGGTAAAAACCAGCAGGCAGTCCGTGTTGGTTTTCCGCAGCTTCTTTGCCGCCTCCATGCCCGTCATGCCATCCATATAAATATCCAGAAATGCGGCAGTAAAGGGCGCTTTCCTTGCCGCTTCCAGAAATGTCTCGCCGCTTTCGTATTCCAGAATATCCGCCAGCACATTTCTCCGGTGAAGCTGCTGCTCCAGCCGGTCTTTCAGCAGTGCACGTTCCGCAGCAAGATCATCCACAATCGCAATTCTCATGCAGGGTTCTCTCCTTGTGCTTGAATTCCAAGATAATTATATCACAGCGTGTCGAGGATGACAAAGAACCGCTGTCGGAATTCGTGCCAAAATCGCCCCTTTCGTGCTACGGCGCTTGAAAAAACCGAATGGCCTTTTTATACTGAGCGCAAGCAAAATGCCAAATCGGATGAAGGAAGGAGGGAAATCTGTGTATCGTATTGCCGTGCTGGCAGAACAGGAAGCAGAGCGGCAGCGCTACGCCGAGCAAATTACCCGGTTTTGTGAAGCGAAGGGGCTGTTTCCGCAGGTCATGCAATATGACGACCAGGAACGCTTTTTTGAAACGGCGCAGAAAGATGCTCCAACCAATGCCGTCATTGCACTTTCCGGAGTGGCAGGACTGAATGCAGCGGAGCATCTTCGCTCCTTATGCCCCGCGTGCCGGATGATCTGGTGCAGCGACTTGGATTTCTCCCTTCACGCCTTCCGGCTGCGGGCAGACTATTTCCTGCTGGAGCCGGTTTCCGAGGAAGCATTCCGGCGAGGACTGAATGCCTGGATTGAATAAACGGGCATCGAACCAAACCAAGACAACAAGCACAAAAATGGAGGATATCAATGAAAAAGAAAAAGTTACAATGTTCTGTACCAACCCTTCTGCTGGCCGGTGTGTTGTGCCTGACATTGGCGGCCTGCGGTGCGAAGCAGTCTTCCGACATGCTTGCATCGGATACAGACTCCGCGGCAAGCGCCGCCCTGCCGGTAAAGGCCATGAATGCCAAGCGTGTCGATGAAAACCCCTATATGGCAAAGAGCGACGCCAACATTCACCACGACGGCTACAATACCGACTCTACGGATGAAGTCCTGCCGCTTGGCATCTATCCGGAGATCAATGTTTCCTATGAAAAAACCAACGCGAACGCTTCGCCTGCCATTTACTTTGACAGCTACGGCCACGCAGTCGTTCCGCTGCTCGGCGGCATCGCCATCCGCGATCTGAATGCCGAAGAGACGAAGACTCTTGGCTATTTCTCTCCGAAGCAGCACGACGGCGGTGGTTACGTCATCCAGAGCTCCTATACGTTCCTGGACTCGGAAAACCGCATCGTCTGCCCCACCAGCAACAACCATGTGCTGATGCTGCGGGCAACCGATGAAGCAGGAAACGTCCTGCCGGAGTTTGAAAAGGTACTGGACATTGACATCAAGGCGGCAGCCGAAGCTGCGCTCGGCAAGGAGCTGACGCAGAATCTTCTTTCCGTGGTCTTTGACTACGATGGAAACCTCTGGTTTGCAACCGGCGGCTTCCGCATCTATCCCGAGCGTGAGCAGCAGGGCGTGCTCGGCTACATCGCCCACTCGGCGATCGAGGCGATCCTGAACGGAGAGCAGGCTGACCTTTCGAAGGCCGTCTTCGTCTACGGGCTGGCGCTCGGCGAGGGCGCGGAAAACGGGATTGCCGCCTCCAAGGACGGCGCGGTCATCCTGACAAACCAGAACTGCTATCTGCTGCGTGCCAATAACGGTGTCGAGGCTGTCTGGTGCACACCGTATGAGAGCGTCGGCGCGAAGGTCAGCGGCGAAAACGACAAGACCACCGGCGGCGGTCTTGCCTGGGGCGGCGGCTGCTCCCCGTCGCTGACGCCGGAGCTTGTGATGTTCACCGACAATGCTGACCCCGTCAAGCTGCTGGCGCTCGATATGAAGACCGGTGAGATCGTTGCAAGCATGCCGGTGCTGGATGATCTGCCCGAGGGCTATCAGGTGGCGGTTGAAAACTCTGCCATCGTCTATGATGACAGCGAGGGCACCGTCAGCACGATTGTCTGCAACTGGTTCGGCGCAGGCAGCGCAGGCCTTGCTGATGCCAACAGTGACTCTTCCATCCAGAGCTACGCCAACATCTATGACATGAACTGGCTGACAAAGGGCAACTGCATGATCGCGCCCGGCGTCGAACGTGTCGATACCATCAAAACCGATTCCGGCTATGAGATGAAGAGCATCTGGTCTCGAAATGACCTGAGCGATACATCGATTCTCAAGCTCTCCACCGCGACGGGCTATATCTACGGCTATGTGCAGGATCTGGAAAGCGGCATGTGGCAGTACATCATTCTGGACTTTGCCACCGGCGAGACGGTATTCACCATGGACGTCTCCAACAAATATGGCTACAATAACATGGCTATCGGTATGTATGCCGGAAACAGCGGCAACGCGCTCTACTGCCCGACGGGCTATCTGGAGCTGCTGTGCTTGCAGGACCGCTTTGTGTATCTTCCCGAAATGCCCTACCGCAAGGTCGATCTCGATAAGGCCGCGCGGAACGTACTGACACAGGAACAGTTTGAGCAGGTCGGCGGCGAAGGTACGGTCGCGAGCTGGCGCAATACTGTGACGGTCGAAAATGTTCATCCCAACACGACGGTCTCGTTCCGGATGAACAATCTTTCCGGAAGCGCCGCTGATTTGAAGCTCTATGCCTACGGTGCAGACGGAAAGCTGGCGGAGGTCAGCAAAGAGCTGTGGACGATCACGGATGAGACAGGCGCTGCCGTGGATACCCTGGCCGACGGCACACTGTATGAACTGCGTGTCAGCGTCGCAGACGGCGGTGCGTTCGACCTGAGCGAGGCGGAAAAGGAGATCAAAATTTCCGTTGTACTTGCAAAGTAAGACTCAAGGAAGGCTCCGGTGCCAAAAGCGCCGGAGCCTTCCTCAACCTGTCAAAAAAACACAAAATCACCCCAGTTTCTGATATAATGAAAGAAACGGGGGTGTGCGCCGGTTCGGTGGCAAGCATATAGCCGGTGGGAATCCGGCCTGGTAAGGCTTGGCAAGCCACCAGTATCGAGTCCTTGGAGCGTCAAAGGCCAACAATGACATTTAAGCGTAGGACAGAGAGCAGGAAGGTCGTAATGCGAAAGCGTGAAGTGATAGAGCTCCGTCATAGAATCAATTGTGTGGGATGGCCATGTGCCTCCGCGGTCATCAACAAGGAACGGTCGCTAACTGCAAGACCGGGAAAACACACCGGAGTCCAAGAGCACGGCACACCTGACATTGTTATGTTTGTCATACCCGGGAGGCCTGAGTGGCTCCGCAGGAAAAAGAACTGCGGTAGGGAGTATCGGCCAAGCGCCTCGCCCCTTGTCCCATGCACGCCCCAACAATACCGGCGCACCATGAGGGTAACGGTTTCGATCTCCTTTTCCTTGTTCAAGTTCTGAAGTCCTTTCTGTTTTATACGCAGTTAGTCTACCCTAACCGTCTGGTGGAAGAAAAGGCAGGCCACCTGTATGCAGTCTGCCTTTTGCCTGATGCGAAAGCCCGCAGACGCGCGGGGCTTACAGCACCAGCGAGGGCGCGGTGTAGACCCGTGCCTTCAGCTCGCTGTTGAGCATATACAGCCCCTTGCTGTCACCGCCGAACAGCTCCATCTTGGTGATGAGGTCGGCGGCGTTCTTCTCCTCCTCGCCCTGTTCCTTGATGAACCAGTCCAGCATCTGCATGGCGCGGAAGTCCCTGACCTCGTATGCGGCGGCGTAGATGGCATCGATGCTGGCGGTGACCAGCTTCTCGTGCTCCAGTGCCTTTTTCAGCGGGGTCATGTGGTCGCCTCGTTCCCACTCCGGCTTTGCGATAGCCTCAAAGGTGACGCCCTCGCCGTTATTCTGCAAATACTGATAAAACAGCATGGCGTGATCCCGTTCCTCCTGCGCCTGTACCCGGTACCAGTTCTCAAAGCCGTCCAGTCCGACGGCGGCGTAGTAGTTGGCAAAGTCCAGATACAGATAGGCGGAGTAGAACTCCTTGTTGATCTGCTCGTTGAGCAGCTTAGATACGTTAGCGTTCATGATACTTCTCCTCCATAAGATTGTCTTTTTCCTGCTCCCGGCAGGCAGGGCAGATATACCGTACCCAGAGCGATGCTGGGATGCTCCCTTTTCATCTCCAGGAACACCTGCTCCGCCGTGGGATGCTGCTGCAGCTCCGTTACGGCGGCCAATATCTCCTCTGCGTATTTTGGCATACTGCCAACCCTCCAAATACAAGAATAAGTCTTATTCTTTTGCTTTTATTATACCTATATTTTTTTCTCTGTCAACAACCACAAAAGGCTTGTGCCCCAAAAGCTGCCCCGAAGTACCTTGACAGTTTTAACTGTATCTGTTATAATCACAGTATGAACTGTATCAGTAGAGAATACAGTTACATTGGAGGTTGATTATGCGTCAGATATTACTTTTTGCGGCACTTGCCGCCTCGCTTGCGCTGCTGAGCGGCTGCACGCTGTCCAAGACAAAAGCGGACACGGCGGAGGACATGACAGGCAAGGCGGCGTATCATAAGATCAGCGCCGAGGAAGCCTATGAGATGATGGCCTCGCAGGAGGTCGTGGTGGTGGACGTCCGCACCCGGGAGGAATACGACGGCGGGCATATTGAAAACGCCGTCCTTGTCCCCAACGAGAGCATCGGCAGCGAAATGCCCGAGGCGCTGCCCGACAAGGAAGCCACGCTGCTGGTCTACTGCCGCAGCGGCCGCCGCAGCAAGGATGCCGCACAAAAGCTGCTGGCGCTTGGGTATCAGAGCGTCTACGACTTCGGCGGCGTCATCGACTGGCCCTACGAGCTTGTGAAGGAGGGATAATTGTGGACAGTTCTTTTAATCTGGCCGTCCACGCGCTGGTCTGCCTGAGCCACAGCGGACGCTCCCTCAGCAGCGAAGCGCTGGCGGAGAACATCTGCACCAACCCCACCCGCGTCCGCCGGGTGCTGGCGGGGCTGAAAAAGGCGGGAATGGTGGAGACCCGGGAGGGCTTGGACGGCGGCTACCGCCTGACGGCAGACCCGGCGACGCTGACCCTGCGGCAGGTGGCGGAGGCGGTAAATACCCGCTTTGTGGACTGCGCGTGGCACAGCGGCGACATTGACCGGGACTGCGCCATCTGCTCCGGCATGGCGGGCGTGATGGACACGCTGTACCGGAACATGAACGAGCAGTGCGCCGCGTATCTCTCGCGCATTACCATCACGGATATTGAAACACAGCTTTTTACACAGAAATAGGAGGATTTTACGATGCTTACCATTACGACCAACAGCTTTGAAAATGACGTCCTGCACGCGGACAAGCCCGTGCTGGTGGATTTCTGGGCCCAGTGGTGCCCCTACTGCCGCCGCATTGCCCCGGCCTTTGACAAGGTGGGGGAGCAGTACGCCGACACTCTGACGGCAGGCAAGATCAACTACGACGAGGAGCCGCAGCTCATCCAGCGCTTCGGCATCGACACCATCCCCACGCTGATGCTCTTTAAGAACGGCGAGGTGATCGGTTCTGTGGTAGCGCCCGGCTCCAAAGCCGCCATTGAGACATTTATCCGGGAAACGCTGGCGCAGTGAGGGCGTGGCTGCAGAGCTCAAGGAGCCTAATCGTACAACCAGAGCAGCGCCGCGCCGATTTTCTCAAATTATGTGACGCCGTCACAGTAAAACCGCTTGTCACGCGGTATACTACGCATAAAAGCACAGCCGCAGAGTACATCTGTGGCTGTGTTTTGTGTTCAGTTG
>OMNP01000921.1_pt1 | contig 10545 bp, 5 predicted proteins | sample 1673811 | NCBI WGS metagenome assembly OMNP01 (sample SAMEA103958127, study PRJEB25191) | human gut metagenome | biome: human-associated habitat [ENVO:00009003]; feature: intestine environment [ENVO:2100002]; material: feces | place: Germany | collected 2013/2015
TTGCTGTGCGTGGTTTGCGACGGCATGGGCGGCGCGAAATCCGGCAATGTGGCCAGCTCCCTGGCGGTGGACGTATTCGTCCAGGAGGTCAAGCGCAGCTGGTCCCACAATGCGGACTGGGACAAGACCGATATGATTTTGCGCAGCGCCGTCAAACTGGCCAATTTTACGGTTTACGACCAGGCCAAACAGTTCGAGGAATTTGAGGGCATGGGCACCACCCTGGTGGCGGCGCTGATTCGAAAAAATCAGACCTCCATTGTCAATGTGGGTGACAGCCGGTGCTACGGCATTTCCAACGGCAGCATCCGCCAGATCACCAAGGACCACTCCGTGGTTCAGATGATGGTGGACAGGGGGGAGCTAACGCCCGAAACCGCCAAAAGCTATCCGGGCAAGAATCTCATCACCCGGGCCGTGGGCACAGAGCCCACCATACTGTGTGACCTCTACCGGCAGGAGCTGGAAAAGGGAAGCTATCTGCTCCTGTGCTCCGATGGCCTGAGCAATATGCTGGACGATCAGGAGATGCTCTTCGAGGTGGTCCACGGGGTCAACAAGCAGAAGTGCTGCAAGCGTCTGCTGGATATCGCCAAGCTGCGGGGTTCCCCCGACAATGTGACCAGCATTCTGGTATCGGTTTGAAAGGAGGCTGTCAAACATGAATCATTATATTGGGCAGCTGCTGGATGACCGGTACGAGATCCTGGAGGTCATCGGTACCGGCGGCATGGCCGTCGTCTATAAGGCGCGTGACCACCGGCTGAACCGGTTGGTAGCCGTCAAAATACTCAAGGATGAATTCGCACGGGATGAGGAATTCCGCCGCCGGTTCCGCGCCGAGGGCGAAGCCGTGGCCATGCTGAGCCATCCCAACATCGTGCAGGTCATCGACTTTACGCACGACACAGCCTATGCCTACCTGGTTATGGAATATGTCGATGGCATGTCGCTGGCCGAGTTTTTGCACCGCGCGGACGGCCACTCACTTACCTTTGACGAGGCCGCGGCCATTGCCGATGCCCTGGGCCAGGCGCTCACCTTCGCCCACAGTAATGGCGTACTCCACCTGGACATTAAGCCCGCCAACGTGCTCATCGACCACTCGGGCAATGTAAAGCTCACCGACTTTGGCATGGCGCGGCTGTCGTCCGCCGGTGGCTTTGGCGGCTCACGCGGCGGCACCATCGGCTACATGCCGCCCGAGCAGCTCGATATCGAGACCGGCACGGTCGACGAGCGCGCCGATGTCTTTGCCCTCGCCTGTGTGATCTACGAGGGCCTGTGCGGCAGCGCTCCTTTTATGGCGGCCACGCCCGCCGACTCGCTCGGCCGCATCATCGGCGGCGCCACCTATCCCAGCGAGCTGATACCACACTTTCCCCCGGGAGCCGAGGCCGCGCTCATGAGCGCGCTCTCCCCCATGCCGCAGGACCGCCCCAACAGCATCGAGGCATTTTGCGACCAGCTCCTTGCCGGTCTGGGCAGCGTGCGCGAAGGCCGTCGCAGCCTGGAGCAAATGGTTGGCGAACTTTCGGATGACGAGCAGGAGCTCGACGATATCGAGCCGTCGCACTACGAGGACGACACCATCGAAGTCGACCCCGCACTCGGCTGGGCAGGCACGCGCTGGAGCCATGCGCGCGACTACGCCATGCACGCTATCTCGGCGCTAACGTGCGGCGCCTTTAGCTTTTTGCTGATGCAGACGGCCGGCGTCGCGGCGCTTCCCGGCCTGGTCATTGCGGCTATCGCGATCGGAGCGGCGGCCGGCCTGGCCCCCCAGATTGGCTCGGCCATCTCGGCTGTGGGCTTTTTGGTGCTCATGGCAAACGCCACCATGCAGGCACAGGGCGTCCTGTCGATGTTGCCCGTCGCGGTGATCTTTGCCGCCGCCATGTCCGGTTGGTGGATCGCCTGGGGTCGCACCGAGGCTGCCGCGAGCGCCGCACTCACCTGTGCACTCGCGCTTGGCTGTCTGACCGGCAATACCTTCCTGGCAGCTGGGGTCACCGCCGGCGTCGCGTCATTTTGGCTCGGCCCGGCAAGCGCCGCCGCGGCAACGGGCATGGGCGCACTTTTTGCCCGTCTGGCCACGGTCGCGCTTTCAGCCGGAGGCGTGCTGGGGCTCGGTAACGTTGCCGCAGCGCTGGGAGACCCACTCCTTTGGGCTGCCTTTGTGCTGGTAGCGGCAACTGCCGCGGCGTCATCTGCGCTGCTCAACGCCCATGCCAAGCGTGCCGATCAGGGCTCAAACCTTGCCGTAATCGCCGCCATCGCTGTCGCCGGCATCGGCTGCGCAGCGGCGTCCTGTCTTGCACACCATATGGAAATTGCCAGCCTTGCAGCCGCGGTCGTCGCCAAGGCGGCGGTTGCGGGAACCCTATCCTCTATAATCGTTGGGATATGCCTATATTTGCTCGGATACCAAAGAACCTATACGGAGAGTGATCTTTCGTGAACTTCCTGAACATCTTCGAGGACCACGTGGCCGGCATCTTCGGTGCCACCCGTGCCCCGTTCTCCTTTAAGAAGCTTGCCAAGCAGGCCGCTCGCGACATGGAGGATCAGACTCTGGTGATCAACGGCGTCAACACGGCGCCGGCACTCTATACCATCCTGATCGCCGCCGACGACGATCCCATGCTCGCCCCGTTCTACCCCGAGCTTTCGCGCGAGGTCCGCGAGTTTGTGAAGGCGCAGGCCGAAAAGCGCCGCTATGTCTTTGTCGGCGAGCCCCTCGTGCGCTTTATGATCGATCCGCAGCTGCGCGCCGGCAAGTTCTCGGTCTTTGCCGAGAACGTCGATGCCCCCACGCTCGGCCGCCTGTACGAAGAAGAGCGCGCCTATCAAAACGGTCTGGGCCAAAACAACTCCGCGGCAAGCCGTGCCGCCAGCGCCCCGCGCGCCGGCCAGCAGCAGTTTGCTGCCCCGCAGCAGCAGCGCCCCGCCGCCATGCCCCAGCAGCAGCCGACGCCTCGCGCCGCCGCTCCCGACCCGCTTGCCGTGGCAGACCCCTTCGCGCCTAGCGTCCCCGACCCCGCCGCAGCACCCATCCCGGTGCCGCAGACCGTCTCGCGCGACGCGCTTGCCGGCATGGGCGGAGCCGCCGCGACCGGTGCCGCCGTGGGCCTAGGCGCCGCAGCCGGCATCGCCTCCAACATGGCGAGCACTCGCGCCCCGCAGCGCCCGCTCGCCCAGCTCGTCGACGTCGTGAGCGGCGAGAGCCATAGCATCACCTCCGCACAGGTGACTATCGGTCGCGAGCGCTCGGTTTCCGATATTGCCCTGCGCGACCCCAACGTGTCGCGCCGCCACGCCCAGCTCACCTTTACGGGCTCGGATTGGTCGATCGAGGACCTCAATTCCACCAACGGCACGCTCGTCAACAACCGCCGCATTACGCGCTGCCCGCTGCGCAACGGCGATCTGCTGACGTTTGGCCTGAGCACCTTTGAATTTAGGGGATAGTCTCTTATGAACATCGATATCGTCCTTTTTGCAGGCCGCATCGTCCTGGTCGCCCTGCTCTATATCTTCCTGTTCGCCGTCATGAAGACCGGCGTGGGACTTGTGCGCGGACAGCGCCGCGACTCGGCTATCTGGACGATCGATGTGGACAAGGGTCCGCGCGGTATCCGCGGCATCCACGTAGACATGCTCGGCCCCGTCATCGTCGGTCGCTCGCCATCTTCGGACATCTGCATCAACGAACCGTTCGTCTCGGCCTCGCATGCGCGCTTTTCGCTGCAGGGCCCGGCGCTCATCATCGAAGACCTCAACTCGCTTAACGGCACGCTCGTCAACGGCCGCCAGCTTGTGGAGCCCGCAACGCTGCGCGAGGGCGACGAAGTCCAGATTGGCGACGTGGTCATGAAGGTGAACCGTCGATGATCGACGAGGAGAACAAGTCCGCGACTATGACCGAGGCACCGGCTGCCGCCACAGCTGCGCCGGCCCACGCCGCTCCGGCGGGCTCCGCACCCGTGGAACCCGAGGACACCGTGTTCTCCCTGCCTCTTTCGCATGTAACGCATGATATTTCGGATCTCGCCGATAACGAGGACGAAGAGGATACCGTAGCGGCGCCCATCGGCGCACATGCCGCGGAACAGCCCACAGCGCCCGAAGCAACCCCGGCGCCAGCTCACTTTGCAGAGCCTGTCGCCGCGGCAATCAACGAGAGCGCTGCGGTGTTTGCGGCACCCGAGCCCGCCGCGCCGGCGTTTCCCATAGCCCCGGCATCCGAGGTTGCGCCCGTGTCTACGCCGGCGCCCGAGCCTATAGACGTCAGCCCGCAAGACGACGAGTCGACCGCCCGCGTGTCCGAGGAGCCCGACTCCCCGGACACCGGCGATTCCGAATCAAACGCCGAGACCGACACCGTCTCTCCCGGTGACACAGCCGAGATCGACGTAGCCGCCGTTGAAGCCAAGCTCAAAGACCCCGGCTCGACCATGAGCTTTGAGCCCCTGACCGAGGAGCGCATCGAGACCGACTCGACCTATGATGCCGGCACCACCACGCAACTCATGTGGGGTGCCCGCTCCGACGTTGGCTGTGTGCGCCCGCACAATGAGGATTCCTACCTGGTGCAGTCGCCGCTCTTTTGCGTATGCGACGGCATGGGCGGTCACGCCGCCGGCGAGGTAGCCTCTTCCATCGCCGTCGAGACTATTGCCAAGACGGCCCCGCAGTCCGCCGACGCAGCACGCCTGGCGGCAGCCGTCGAGGCAGCTAACGCCGCCGTAATCGAGGCGGCCCTGAACGGCCTAGGCAAGCCCGGCATGGGCTGCACAGCCACTTGCGCCTATATCGAAAACGACACGCTCGCCATCGCCCACGTGGGCGACTCTCGCGCCTACCTGCTCCACGAGGGCACGCTCATCCGCGTGACCCGCGACCACTCCTACGTGGAGGAGCTCGTGGACGCCGGCGAGATCACGGCAGACGAGGCTCGCGTCCACCCCAACCGTTCGGTCATCACCCGTGCGCTGGGCTCAGACCCCGCCATGTATGCCGACCACTTCACTCTGCATATCGAGGAAGGCGACCGCCTGATCCTGTGCTCTGACGGCCTTTCGAGCATGATTCCCGATAGCGATATCGAGAACATCGCCACGCAGTCCTCAACCGCGCAAATCTGCGTTGACAACCTAGTGGACGCGGCGCTTGCCGCCGGCGGCCACGACAACGTGACCGTAGTAGTCGTTGACCTGGTTGACGATGGCGTTATGCGCGAGGCGCAACGCGTGCGTCGCCGCAACGTCACCATCGGCGTCGTCTTAGGTCTCGTCTTGGTGCTGGCGGCTGCCATCTGGGCCTACACGGGTGTCACCGGCTCGTACTACCTGGGTACCTACCAGGGCAATGTCGCCGTCTGGCGCGGCCTTCCCGGCAAGCCGCTCGGACTCAAGCTTCACTGGCTCGAAAGCGAAACCAGTATCAAGCTGTCCGACCTGCCCGAAGACACGCAAAACCGCCTCAAGGCGGGTATTCCGCAAACAAGTGTCGACGATGCGCAGGACACGATATCCAAGTACCGCCACCAGATCGACGAGGAGCAGACCCGCCAGGTGATCGACGCGCAAACGATTCGCGACAACACCGACCAGAGATCGACCTCCGAATCAGATTCCGAGAAAACCGCCGAACAGTCCGCCGAGGCCGAAGCCTCCGATAAGAATTAGAAAGGGAGTGCCGCTTATGAGTCGCCGCAACACCGAACTGCTCTTGCTCATCGCCTCGGCGTTCCCCGTCATCCTGCTGTATGCGATGTACGTGCTCACCGCGGGCGCCGCCATCTCCTTTGAGACGCTCGCCGTGCCGATCGGCCTCTTTGCCGCCTTCGCCGCGGCACATATCGCCGTGCGCATCTTGGCGCCCGGCGCCGACCCCGCCATCCTACCCATCGTATTTATACTTTCGGGCATCGGCATCACGTTCGTGACACGCCTCGCCCCCGCTCTCGCCATCTCACAGCTCATCATCCTGTTTGTCTCGGTGGCCCTGATGGTGGGAACGCTCGCACTGGTCAAAAACCTCGACGTGGTCATGCGCTACAAGTACACCTTTGGCATCATCGGCATCATCCTGCTGATGCTGCCCATCTTTATCGGCACCACGATCTCGGGCTCCAAGCTGTGGATTCGCATCGCGGGCTTTACCATCCAGCCTGGCGAGTTCGCCAAGGTCTTTATCGTGCTGTTCCTGGCCGGGTACCTGGCCGAGAACCGCGAGCTGCTCTCCATCTCCAACCGCAAGATCCTGGGCTTTAAGATCCCTCGCCTGCGACTGCTGCTGCCGCTGTTTGCCGTGTGGGGTGTGTGCCTGCTCGTCGTCGTCTTCGAACGCGACCTGGGTTCGGCCGTGCTGTTCTACACCATCTTCTTGCTGATGCTCTACGTTGCCACGGGGCGCTTTTCGTATGTCGTTATCGGCCTTGCGCTCTTAGCCGTTGGAGCTGTGGGCGCCTACAAGTTCCTGTCTCACGTTCAGGTGCGTTTCCAGGTTTGGGTCGATCCGTTTAAGGACGCCCAGGGCCAGGGCTACCAGATCGTCCAGTCGCTCTTCTCGCTTGCCGATGGCGGCCTGGTCGGTGTTGGCATCGGCAACGGCATGGCCAACAACATCCCCGTCGTCGAGTCCGACTTTATCTTTTCGGCTATCGGCGAGGAGATGGGCCTTTTGGGCGGCGGCGCCGTGCTCATCCTGTTTATGCTTTTTGCCGTGCGTGGCCTCACCACGGCTGCCCGCGCTAAATCCGACCTCGCCGCCTTTAGCGCCACGGGCCTTACGGCCGCCATCAGCTTCCAGGCCTTCTTGATCGTTGGCGGCGTAACCCGCCTGATCCCGCTGACCGGCGTCACCCTGCCCTTTATGAGCCAGGGCGGCTCCTCGCTGCTGGCAAGCTTTATCATCGTCGCGCTCCTGCTGCGCGCCGGTGACGAGGCGACCGGACGCGAGGCCGAGCTTACCGGCACCGGCACCATGGCCGCCATCACCGATGATCAGGTCGCATCTGCCGCCGCCCCGACGGGCACGCGCTTTGCCACCTCGTCTTCCTACGGCAGCGGCAGCCATTCCGTCGGCTCGCGCATGCGCCGTCGCCTGCTCGACACGCCTGAATCCGGTGTGCTCGGCCGCGTTGCGCTCGCCAACCGTCTAACCCGTGCGGTGCTCGCCTTTACGGCGCTGTTCGCCATCCTTATCGGCAACCTCACCTATGTCCAGGTCATTAAGGCCAAGGACTATCAGGACATGCCGACCAACAACCACACCATCGCCCGCTCCAAGTACATCCAGCGCGGCTCCATCATCACGTCCGACGGCGTGACGCTGGCCGAGTCGCTGCAGCAGGAGGACGGCACCTACGTACGCTCCTACCCCAACGGTAACCTGGCAGCGCACGTGGTTGGCTACGTGAGCCAGCAGTATGGCACCACCGCCATCGAGAGCGTCATGAACGACACGCTCACCGGTTCTAAGGACTACTCCAGCTGGAACAACGCCATCGCGTCGCTCGCGGGCCAGACCCAGCCGGGCAACACCGCCAAGCTCACCATCGACTCGCGTATCCAGACGGCGGCCGAGCAGGCACTCAAGGGCTTTAAGGGCGCTGTAGTGGTCATCGACCCGCGTACCGGCGCGGTACTCGCATGTGCCAGCTCGCCCACCTACGACAACACCAACATCGACGCCCTGCTGCAGGCGGGCGGCGGCGAGGACGGCTCCATGTACAATCGCGCCATGGACGCGCTGTACACGCCGGGCTCCACGTTTAAGGTCGTTACGCTTTCCGCGGCACTCGAGACCGGTACCGCCAGCCTTACCAGCACCTACCAGGCGCCCGGCTCCATGGACATCGGCAACGCACCGGTCACCAACTATGCCAACGAGAGCTACGGCACCATCAGCCTGCAGCAGGCCTTTGCCGTGTCCTCCAACGTCGTCTTTGGCCAGGTGGCAAACGAAGTTGGCGCAAACACGCTCGTGCAGTTTGCCAACGCCTTTGGCTACGGCCAAAAGCTCGGCCAGGACCTGACCTCCGCGGCCTCCATCATGGCCGACCCGTCGCTCATGACCGAGTGGGAGACCGCCTGGGCCGGCGCCGGCCAGCCTGTCGGCATGGACCACACGCCCGGGCCGCAGACCACCGTCATGCAAAACGCCGTGATTGCCGCCGCCATCGCTAACAGTGGCGTGGTCATGGACCCGTACTTTGTAGCCCAGGTACTCGCCCCGGACGGAACTGTGGTCAAGACCACGCAGTCCCGCTCGCTGGGTCAGGCCGTCAGCTCCGCCACGGCCGACCAGGTCAAGCAGGCCATGCTCGCCGTCGTCCAGTCCGGTACCGGCACCGATGCCCAGGTCCCCGGCGTCAAGGTCGCCGGCAAGACCGGCTCGGCCGAGACCGGCGGCACCAACGTCAACTCGATGTTCGTTGGCTTTGCACCTTACGATTCACCCACGGTCGCCATCTCGGTGGCCTTGGAGGATTACGACAAACACGACGTCAAGGCGGCCAAGATTGCCGGCATCGTCCTGACCGCGGCGCTCGCCGCACAGGGAGCGTGATGCCCATGATCGAATCGGACACCCGAGGCGCGCCGCGGCCGAAGAGTTAGCGGCAACGCGCCACACGGCCCCAGCGGCCACATCGTAGGTACTACACACATCGTTGAGCGAATAGTTATGTTAGGAGCAGGAATGGAACAGAGGGTCCTCGGGGGAAGATACCTCCTCAAGGATAAGGTGGGGACAGGCGGCATGGCGACCGTCTACCGTGCACAGGACCAGGTCCTCGACCGCACGGTTGCCGTCAAGATCATGCTACCGCAGTATGCTGGCGACGCAACCTTCGCCGCACGCTTTAAGCAGGAGGCCCAGGCAGCAGCCGGTCTCTCCTCCCCCTATATCGTGGGCGTCTACGATTGGGGCAAGGACGGCGACACCTATTACATCGTCATGGAGTACCTGCGCGGTACCGACCTTAAGAGCGGCATCAAGAGCCACGGCGCCCTCGACCCCAAGAAGGTCGCCCAGATCGGCTCGCAGATCAGCTCCGCGCTTTCGGTCGCTCACAAGCATGAGATCATCCACCGCGACATTAAGCCGCAGAACATCATGGTGCTGCCCGACGGCAACATCAAGGTGATGGACTTTGGCATCGCGCGCGCCAAGAACAGCCACCTCACGCAAGACAACAACGTGCTGGGAACCGCCCACTACGTCAGCCCCGAGCAGACCCGCGGTCAGGACCTCGGCCCCACCTCGGATATCTACTCGCTGGGCGTCGTGATGTACGAGTGCGCCACCGGCCGCGTGCCCTTTGACGGTGATGACGCCATCTCGGTCGCACTCAAGCAGGTCAACGAGCTGCCTATTCCGCCGAGCCAGATCAACTCCGGTGTCGACGCCGACCTTGAGCGCATCATCCTCAAGTGCATGGAGAAGGACCCGGCAAACCGCTTCCAGACCGCTGACGAGCTGCGTCAGGTGCTCAACAGCTACCTGTCCGGTCGTGCCGTCAACATCTCGGAGCCCACGCGCATCATCGGTGCCCCCGGCGAGCTTGGCGCCACCAAGACTCGCGAGCTTTCCGATCAGACGCGCGCCATGGTGCGTCCCGTCTCGGGCGTGAGCGGCCAGAATACCGCCCGTAGCTCGGTTTCGGGTTCCACCGGCTCCTACGAGGTCGAAAAGCCCAAATCCAACAAGAACAAGATCATCGCCGCCGTGGTGGCAGCCGTTGCCGTCATCGGCATCGTGGTGGCCTTTGCCACAGGACTCTTTGGCGGCGAGCAGGTCACCGTTCCCGATGTACTGGGCAAGGACCAGCAGACTGCCGTCGAACTGATCAAGGAAGCCGGCCTCGAGGTCGGCACCATCGACCAAAGCTACAACGACGATGTCGACGAGGGCAAGGTCGCCGAGCAGACGCCCAACGGCAACACCAAGAAGGCCAAGGGCACTAAGGTGAACCTGGTAATCTCCAAGGGCCCCAAGCCCTCCGAGAAGGTTGAGGTTCCCCGGCTTGTCGGCCTGACCAAGGACCAGGCAGAAGCCGCGCTGGCAAGCGTTGGCCTGAAGGGCAACGCCTCCGAGGAGGCCAACGAGGCCGATGAGGGCCAGGTCTTTGAGCAGGACACCGAAGCCGGTAAGGAAGTCGCGAAGGGCACGACCATCTCGTACAAGGTCTCCAGCGGCCCGGATACCACGTCCGTCCCCGACCTGACCGACATGACCGAGGCCCAGGCGCGCAACGCCCTCGATATGGCAGGCTTTGGCGTCGACGTGAGCTACCAGGAGAACGACTCAGTTACCGAGGGAACCGTGATCAGCTGGAACCCCAGCGGCAAGCAGAAGCCCGGCGCCACGATTACCGTCGTCATTGCCAAGAAGTCCGGCAAGGCCAGCGTTCCGGGTAACCTGTACGGCAAGAGCATCTCCGCCGCCGTCACCGCGCTCAACAACGCCGGGTTCTACAACATCGCGTTCTGCGACCAGAACGGCAACCCCGTGAGCGGCAACGAAAACGCCACC
>OMNP01000926.1_pt1 | contig 10518 bp, 9 predicted proteins | sample 1673811 | NCBI WGS metagenome assembly OMNP01 (sample SAMEA103958127, study PRJEB25191) | human gut metagenome | biome: human-associated habitat [ENVO:00009003]; feature: intestine environment [ENVO:2100002]; material: feces | place: Germany | collected 2013/2015
CCTTCCGTATCGAAATCAATGGACGGCACAGCATTGAATTTACCCAATGACTCTTTTACCGCTGCGGAAACGATTTGCCAAATTGCCTGCTCGTTTTCAAACTTAATCTCGGTTTTGGTAGGATGTATATTCACATCAATGTTGGCCGGGTCCACATCAAAGTAAATGAAATAGGAAATCTGTTCGCCTGCCGGAATCAATTGTTCATAAGCATCCATCACCGCTTTATGGAAATATGGATGACGCACAGATTAATTCCACAGATATGGAATCCGGCGCAGACAGCTTTACAGAGCCGGATATGGAGGAAGATTCCGCAGACGCAGCAGATGACAGTTCAGAAGATATGATCGATCCGAATGAAGAACTTGTGCCAATTGATGAAGCACCTGGTATGAGTGCAGACGGCAATGTGGAGGGAATCGAATGATACTGGAATTGAAAGGCATATATAAAGAATATCAGCAGGGGAAAATGAAGGTTCCAGTGTTAAAAAATGTAGACTTTTCTATGGAAGAGGGAGAATATGTCGCAATCATGGGACCGTCCGGTTCGGGAAAAACTACTTTGATGAACATTATCGGATGTCTGGACAAACAGACAGAGGGAACTTTCTTTCTGGATGGCGTGGATATTAAGGCGTGTTCGGAGAATGAAATGTCGGATATCCGGCTGAATAAGATAGGGTTTGTTTTTCAGAGCTTTCATCTTCTCCCTAAGCAGAGTGCTCTGGCAAATGTTGAGATGCCATTAAATTATGCGAGAGTACCTAAGAAGGAGAGAAGAGAACGCGCTCTGAAGGCACTTGACAGAGTGGGCCTGGCGGACAGAGTGGATTTTAAGCCAAATCAGCTTTCAGGAGGTCAGATGCAGAGGGTTGCCATTGCCAGGGCGATCGTCAATAACCCGAAACTTCTTCTTGCAGATGAACCTACAGGAGCACTTGATACACAGACAAGTATCCAGATAATGGATTTGCTAAAAGAGATTTCAAAAGACAGGCTTATAATAATGGTAACGCACAATCCGGAACTTGCAACACAGTATTCAACAAGAATAATAAGACTTCTTGATGGAACAATAACGGATGACAGTAATCCATATAATGGTGAAGACGATAATATTGCAACGAAGACAGATGAGGATTCTTTAACTGATAAAAAGTCTGGTAAAACAAAGAAAAAGAAGACATCTATGTCATTTTTTACAGCGTATCGTTATATTGTGCACATATATCCTGTACGCTTCTGCCGCTTTCGCGGTTATAGCGGTTAACTGCTATTATCTGCCCGCCTGTTATTTTACTCGGTATTTCACGGCAGGTCATAAACACCCTTATCCCGCACCCGGATATGACCTGTGAGCTTCCATCGGTAAGAGAACCGAAAGGATAGGCAAAAGCCCTCGGTCTGACACCGATCACATCTTCAAGCTTATCCGACAGCGCGGATACATCATTATACAGAGTCTTGCGATAATCGGACGTGTTTTCGCCGTCCTTTTGTGCACAGCCGTTTCTGTCGCCGGTGTTTGAATGCAGGTCATAGGTGTGATTGCCTATCTCAACATAGCCGCTGTCGGACAGCTTCTTTACCTCGTTCCATGTCAGGTACGCATAAGACAAGTGCTTTCCCTCTTCGTTGATACAGGAATATTCGTCCGTATAGCGACCGACAATATTTATGACCGCTTTCATATCATATTTTTTCAGAAGCGGCAGAACATAATACAGACCGGTTTCATAGCCGTCGTCAAAGGTTATCATCACAGCCTTTTCGGGCAGCTTTTTCTTGCTGTCATTTATCTGTTCAAGCTCTGACGGCAGTATAGAAACATATCCGTTTTGCGACAGGTACTTCAGATCTTCTTCAAGCTCATAAGGAGTAATTATATATTTACCCGCACGGCTCTCGTCCTTTAGCACCTGATGATACATCAGCCCTAAAAAGCTGTCATTTTTTTCATCTTCGGCATATATAGCCGCACTCAACACACCCAGCATTGCCGCTATGCAAACTATACCCGCCCCTATTGCGGCGGTTACATAAATCTTACCGCTTTTCACCGTGTCATCTCCTTTTGTTCTTTTTGTTTAATTATCAGCCGTTAAGCATATGATTATTCGTTAAACTGCCGTATTTTTTTATTTTACAAACTTTTACACGTTTTTCCGATTGACTGCTATTTTTTTTAGTTGTATAATTTGCATAGTAAAATTTGTTTATTTCCCCGATATACTATAGTCCGAGTTTTCTATCTGCAATTATTTTCTATTCAGGAGAGGTTTATATGAACACTGATAATATGCGAGAGCGTGCGGTCGCCGTGAGTGTTGTCGTTCCCGTATACAACGTTGAAAAATACATTGAACGTTGTCTTGATTCGCTTGTCCGTCAGAAGTTCGGATACAAATACGAAATAATCATTGTGAATGACGGAACAAAAGATAATTCTATGACGATAGCGGACAGGTTTGCAAGCGAGTATGATTTCATAAAAATAATCACTCAGCAAAATGCAGGTCTTTCAGCCGCAAGAAACACAGGTCTTGCAAACGCAAGAGGCGAATATATCGCCTTTGTTGACAGCGACGACTTTGTATCGCCCTTTTACATTTCCGAAATGTACACGCTCGCCGCAAAAAACAACGCAGACATAGTACAGTGCAGATACTGCAATTACTTTGAAAAATCCGACCGCAGTATAAATGTGCTTCTTTGCCACCGTAACGGTGTAATCGGCGGAAAAAAGGCGTTTGAAAAGCTGATTTCCGATGTTTCGGTAAGAAATTACGCATGGAACAAGTTGTACAGACGTTCGCTCTTCACCGACAACAATATATCCTACCCTGTCGGAAAGTGCTTTGAGGACGTTATTACAACGCCCCGCTTGTTTGCCTGTGCGGAAAATGTCGCCTTCACACGAAAGGTGCTTTACAGCTATGCCCACCGTCCCGACAGCATAACGGGTCTTGCGGGAAGAAAAATGGTGGACAGCTATCTTGAGGCATATCTCATCTTGTCGGAATATCTTGCGGAAAACGGCATCTATTACAGCTGTCGCACAAGGGTTTCCGTTATGACCTTAAAGGTGCTTATAACGCTGTACGGAATGATAGCAAGACAGTATATGGCAGGCAAAGGAAACGGTGGCAGCTATATCTCCGACTGCCGTGAGGTGAGAAACACCGTAAAAAAACAACTGCGTCTGCTTTCTCCTGCGTATCTTAAAAGAGCGCAGAAAAAACAGCTTTCAAAAACAAACTGACATATTTCCCCGAAAAGCATTTTGGTTTTTCGGGGAATTTTCTTTGCTCTACAGGCTTAAAAGCCGTTTATTTCGCTTAATTTTCACATTTTCCCTGTTGCATTCGAGCTGTCTTTATGGTATACTTAATGTATATGTAAATTGGAGAATAACAAATATGAGTATTACAGTAGCTATAGACGGCCCTGTAGGAGCGGGCAAAAGCTCCATTGCCAAAGAATGCGCAAAGCGTTTAGGCTTTATATACGTTGACACCGGTGCTATGTATCGCTGTATCGGTCTTTTCTGCGACCGCAACGGCGTTGATATGGACGACCCTGTGAGAGTAAGCGCGGCACTTTCGCATATTTCTCTTGATGTTAAGATAAAGGACGGCACACAGCACATATATCTCAACGGATATGACGTTTCGGAAGAGATACGCTTACCCGAGATAAGCATGGCGGCTTCCAAGGTTTCTGCTGTCCCGGCTGTAAGAGCGTTTCTTCTTCAGTTCCAGCGTGATATGGCAGAAAGCCGTGACGTTATAATGGACGGCAGAGATATAGGAACGGTAGTTCTTCCGAATGCAACGGTGAAGATATATCTTACGGCAAACGCCGAGGTAAGAGCAAAGCGCCGTTATGACGAGCTTGTTGCAAATGGCACGGCGGTGTCGTTTGAAAATGTGCTTACAGATTTAAAGCAACGTGATCATAACGATATGACAAGAGAAATAGCACCGCTGAAGCAAGCCGATGACGCAGTGCTTGCGGATACGACCGAGCTTGATTTTGAAGGCTCGTGCGACCTGCTCGTCAGAATAATCAAAGAAAAGGCAGACATCAGATAATGTATGAGTTTTTCAGAAAGATAGTATGTCTTTCAATGCACATAAAATACAGGATCAAGGTAATCGGCGGTGACAACAGACCGTATAAGAACGGCATAAAGGGCGGCTATATAATCGCCTGCAACCATCAGGATTACGGTGATCCTCCGCTTATTGCGGCTGTGAACAAGGCACATTTTTCGTTTATGGCGAAGATTGAGCTGTTCGAGAAAAATAAATTCTTCGCGTGGCTTATTACAAAGTGCGGAGCATTTCCCGTTGTAAGAGGTGCAGGCGACGGCAGTGCCATTGACCACGCTATAGCCGACCTTGAGAAGAACAGGGCTTTCGTAATATTCCCCGAAGGCACACGTTCAAAGGACGGCAATATCGGCAGAGCAAAATCAGGAATTGCGGTCATCGCAGGCAAAACAAACGCTCCTGTCCTTCCGATGTGCATAAAGTACGGGAAAAAGGGCTTCCGCAGAAAAGTATGGATCTCGGTAGGCAAGATGATACCCGCCGAGCATATCGCACTGAACAGTGACGACAGAACCGAACTCAGACGGGTTTCAAATCTTATAATGGATAATATAAAGATGCTTATGGACGGTATGAGCGAATACGGAGATCCGCTGCCCAAGCAGTACGTTCCTAAAGTCGAAAAACAGTCCGATGAGGATAATAAGTGAGCCGTTACAATATTGAGATCGCAAAGGGCGCGGGCTTCTGCTTCGGTGTCAAAAGAGCCGTACAGATAGCAGAAAAGACTGCCGATGAAAACGGCGGCTGCTGTACGCTCGGAGAGCTTATCCACAACGGAAGCGAGATAGCAAGGCTTGAAAGGCTCGGTGTATATCCGATAAATTCACCCGATGATCTGCCTGACGGTAAAACGCTTATTATCCGCTCCCACGGAGTGGCGCAGTCAGTTATAGATCATATCAACGATAAGGGCATAAACTGCATTGACGCTACCTGTCCGTTTGTCACAAAGATACACGATATAGTTTCCAAAGCGGAAGGTCATGTTATTGTGGCGGGCGACCCCGACCACCCTGAGGTTATAGGAATAGTCGGGCACTGTAAAAATCCGAATGAAGTTACGGTAGTTCGCGACTCGGACGAGCTTGAAAAAGTGCTGAATTTACAGGATTTTACTCGTCAAAGTGCACTAATTATGGTAGCTCAGACGACGTTTAATTCGTCAAAATGGCAATCTTGCAAAAAAGTTGCAAAAAAACACTATACAAATATCGCGATTTTTGATACAATATGTAGTGCAACGGCTGAACGTCAGCACCGTACAGAAGAGCTTTCGGAACGCTCGGTGCTTATGGTGACAGTCGGAGGGAAAAACTCCAGCAACACAGCAAAGCTTGCACAGATAAGTCAAAAACACTGCCCCGTAATATTCACGGAGGACGGCAGTGATATTGATAAAGCCGCAGTATCGGAACTGCTCCCTTTGCAGGGCGGTACGGTCGGTATAACGGCAGGAGCTTCGACACCTGCCTATATAATAAAGGAGGTTCATAGAATTATGAGCGAAATTCTCAACAATGAAGAAGGATTCGACTTCATGGCGGAGGTTGACAAGACCTTCAAAAAAGTATATATAGGGAACAGGGTCAAGGCTTTAGTAGTAGCTGTAAACAAGAACGAAGCTGTTGTAGACTTAGGCACAAAGCACTCGGGCTACATTCCTGCAAGCGAGCTCTCGCAGGATCCCAATGCAGATCCCTCAGATGTTGTTAAGGTTGGCGATGAGATCGAAGCTATCGTTACAGCCGTAAACGATGCAGAAGGTACAGTCACACTTTCTAAGAAGAAGGTTGACAGTGTGCTCGGCGTAGAAAAGCTCGCCGCTGCTATGGAAGCAAATGAAACGCTCGAAGGTGAGGTATCATCGGTAGTTAAGGGCGGCGTTATCATTATCTCCAACGGTACAAGAGTATTTATCCCCGCTTCACAGACGGGTGTTCCCAAGGACGGCAAGCTTGAAGAGCTTCTCAAGAAGACAGTTCCTTTCAAGGTTATCGAAGTAACAGAAGCAAGAGGCAGAGTTGTAGGTTCTATCCGTCAGGCTAAGAAGGAAGCTAATGACGCTGCTAAGGCTAAGTTCTGGGAAACAGTTGAGGTAGGTCAGAAGTTCACGGGTGAGGTTAAGTCTATCGAAAGCTACGGCGTATTCGTAGACCTCGGCGGAGTTGACGGTATGGTCCACTCAAGCGAGCTCACATGGAACAGAATCAAGCACCCCAGAGAGATCGTTAAGATCGGCGACAAGCTTGATGTATATGTAAAGAGCTTTGACCCCGAAAAGAAGAGAGTATCACTCGGCTGCAAGAAGGAAGAGGACAACCCCTGGAACAAGTTTGTTGCTGAATATCACGAAGGCGATGTTGTTGACGTAACTATCGTAAGCATCACTCCTTTCGGTGCATTCGCACAGATCATCCCCGGCGTTGACGGTCTTATCCACATCAGCCAGATCTCAACAGAGCGTATCAACAATGTAGCTCAGGTTCTTTCTATCGGTGACGAGGTTAAGGTAAAGATAATCGAGATCAACGAAGAGCAGAACAGAGTAAGCCTTTCGATCCGCGCACTCAAGGAAGAAATGCCTGAGGAAGAGGAAGAGACAGCTGAAGACGACGCTGAATAATCGTTAAAAGAGCAAATATTAAGAGCCATCGGTGACGATGGCTCATTTTATGTCGGTTTACAATACGGAGAGAAAATGAAGAAGCTTAAATCAATAATACCGGGTATTGCGGTGTGTGCGGTTATTGCCGCTGTCGCAACGCTTACGGGCGGAATAAACATCGGCGGGTTTTCGTTCGACCTTATCGGTGCGCCTGTGATAGCGATACTTCTCGGTATGATACTTACACTTATATTCCCTAAGCTCGCCGGTCTTTCGGCACTGTCGGGCGGGATCAAATTCACCTCAAAAAAGATATTGCAATGGGCGGTGGTCATACTCGGATTTTCGCTGAACCTGAGCACTATAGCAAAGGTAGGTGCAAAAAGTCTGCCTGTCATAATCGGTACAATTTCAATATCGCTGATAGTTGCATTTATAATGATGAAGATAATGAAGGTCGATCCGAAAACCGCCTGCCTTATCGGAGTAGGCTCATCTATCTGCGGCGGTTCGGCTATTGCGGCTACCGCGCCCGTTATTGAAGCAGACGATGAAGATGTGGCGCGCTCCATATCGGTAATATTCCTGTTCAATGTGCTTGCCGCACTTATATTCCCGACGCTCGGACACGCTATAGGACTTGGCACAGAGGGCTTTGCTGTCTTTGCGGGCACAGCGGTAAACGACACCTCATCGGTAACTGCGGCGGCATCGACTGCCGAGGGCATTTACGGCTATAACGGAATACTATCGGCCGCAGTAACGGTAAAGCTCACAAGAACGCTTGCGATCATACCTATTACCCTTATCCTTGCACTGTACCGCACGGCAAAAGCAAAGAAAAGCGGAGGCAGTAAGGCGGATTTTTCGATAAAGAAGATATTTCCGTGGTTTATACTGTTCTTTATCGGCGCGTCACTTATAACAACGGTCTGCGGATTACTGCCCGAAAACAGCGTCACGCTGTTCTACTCATCGCAGTTTGTGCCGTTTGCAAAGTGGCTTGCGAAATTCTTTATAGCAATGGCTATGGGCGCTATAGGGCTGAACACCAATATTGTAAAGCTTGTAAAAAACGGCGGCAAACCGATACTTCTCGGGCTTTGCTGTTGGGTCGCGATCACGGCGGTTTCGCTCGGCATACAGAGCATCACGGGGATTTATGGAAGTAATCTTTGAGCTGTCGGCGACAGACATATAAAAAAGCGGGTGCGGATTACAAACGATCCGTACCCGCTTTTTTATACCCTCTGCCCGAACTTAAGCAGTATCCTTGAATACAGCTCCTTATTTATCTCATAATAATCGGTAGCGGTGGTCTTTCTGTCGTTTTCGTACAGCTCAAAGCGCATAATTATCTCGCTGTAGTCCTCTGTATAATAAAAGACGCACAGCCAGTAGCGGTTTTTTTCGGCGTAATAATTCACGGGTTCAAGCGTCAGCACCGAGCTTAAATCACCGTTTAAAAGCGTTGTGAGCTCATCAGGCTTTATGTAGCAGAACTGCACCTTTTTAGTCATAGGCATAGCCTTTGCTTTTCGTTTTAGCGGAGTGTCGGGCATTTCTGCTTTTTCCGTTTTCTTTTTAAAAAAGAACATATATCTCCCTCCGGTACATATTTTCTGATATTGATATTCTATCACATATCGAACACTGTGTCCATATATTTTTTCACTTGTGATAAAAATACCGTTAAAGCAATTATCTGTCAAACTTCAAAGCTGTATCACAACTTTTTCACATACGAACGGTATACTTTAGCCATAGTCAAAAAGCAATACAGCCTAAGGGCATGAAAGGACGATAGATATGACAGACGGATTTGAACGCAAGGATATGAATGCAAACGACAGTGAGCAGGTTCAGAACTTCTCTACTGCCGATAATGTACAGCAGACAACAAACGCTTCCGCAAATAACGGGGCATATACAAGCGATACGACAAACAGCGCAAGCAACGGATACAGCGGCAGTTCTTACAGCAACTCATATAATGCACAGCAAAACGCATACAGCTCATATTACAGATATGCAGGTGATATGAATAATGCACAGACCGGTATGAACAACGGTCAGGGCAATGTGCATATTGATCCGAACGGCGGCAAAGCACCGAAGAAGAAAAGCGGCAGTAAGGGCGCTCTGGTTGCAAGCATCATTGCTATTGCTCTTGTAGTGGGCGGCGGTGCAGGCTTCGCGGGAACAGTACTCGGAAACAATATCGGCGTTATAGGAGGTTTCCCCGTTACATCATCGGAAGCTTCTTCAGACGGTACAAACAGCGAAAGCTCCGACAGCACGGACAGCACTGTTTCAGCTCCGTCAACAACGCTCAACACATCAAATGCCGCTACAGCCACACCGCTTGATGAAAGCAAGATAAACGACAGCACCAACAGCACGCTTCTGAATGCTGAGGAGCTTTACGAAAAGGTAAAGAACACGGTAGTCCTCGTATATAACTATCAGCGTCAGACAGGTTATGCAGAGCCTGTCAAATACGGCAGCGGCAGTGGTGTTGTGTTCACATCGGACGGCTATGTCATCACTAACGAACACGTTGTTGAGGGTGCGGATAAAATGACGGTAGTCGCTCCCGATTACAAGAACCCCGATACTACAAAAGAATATGAGGCTACCGTTGTCGGCAGTGATACTTATTCAGACCTTGCGGTTCTGAAGATCAGCCGTGACGATCCGTTTGAGTATGCTACACTCGGCGATTCGGACACAGTAAGAGTAGGTCAGGATATCTGCGTACTCGGTAACCCGAAGCAGCTGCTTAACTCACTGACAAAGGGTATCGTTTCGGGACTTGGCAGAGCTTCTGCGTCAAACAGTGCGTATGGCACAAGCACAATACAGATAGATGCGGCTATAAACAGCGGTAACAGCGGCGGCGGACTTTTCGATATGTACGGAAACGTTGTAGGAATAATCGACTACAAGCTGGTTTCAAACACACAGGCTTCTATCGATAACATTGGCTTTGCGATCACAATTAACGAGGCTAAACCCGTTATCAATGACCTTATGACTAAAGGATATGTCACCAACCGTCCCGGTCTTGGTATCAACGGCGAAGAGATAAGCGAATACAGCGCATATATGCAGGGTCTTGAAAGCGGAGGCGTATATGTAACATATATCTCAAAGGATATGCCGGTGGCAAAGAGCGATCTTAAAGTCGGCGATATAATCTCAAAGGTAAACGGCACTGCGGTTTCATCTGTAACAGATATCCAGAATATCATAGCAGAGCTTAACATAGGCGATACGGTTGAGCTGACTGTTTACAGAGCAAGTGCAACAGGCAGATATACTACAAAAAAGATCAGTGTAGAGCTTGCGGAGATTGAGCTTAACTGATATAACAAAGGGTTGTGAGGCAACCCGGAAAAGAAAAAGTGAGTCGAAGCGCAAAATAGTGCGCTCGGCTCACTTTTTGGTATGCAAAGAAAATCTGTCTTTAGTACACTTCCGCCATAACGTTTTAGTAATTAACATTGATAGCAGGCTACCGATAGTGCTGTTTGTGGGGTAGCACTTCTCGGGCTTGCTATTCTGTGCGATGTGTTTCTGTTTTTTGGTTTAGCGGAAATGGTTGGTGTTTTTTACTATGGTAGCAGGCTATACCGATAGTGCCTTTCGTGGGACAGCACTTCTTGGGTTCGCTATTCTGTGCGATAACGTTGCTACTATTATCGAGGGAGACAACCAAAGGGACTAGGTGTAAGTCTGAGCCTTACTTACGCAAGGCTCGTGCACTCCGCTAAAGCTCCGTTGGACT
>OMNP01000928.1_pt1 | contig 10502 bp, 8 predicted proteins | sample 1673811 | NCBI WGS metagenome assembly OMNP01 (sample SAMEA103958127, study PRJEB25191) | human gut metagenome | biome: human-associated habitat [ENVO:00009003]; feature: intestine environment [ENVO:2100002]; material: feces | place: Germany | collected 2013/2015
CCCTTCTAACCAAGGTGCGTCCGGGCGAGGAACGGAGGTCTAACTTCTCTCGCAGAAAATCAAGGTTCTGCTTCTTTCTCCGTTCAAACCAAGGCACAGAAGCAATGGCATAAGCACGTGACATCTCACGATACTTCTCCCGGCAGGAAGCGAGATCCACAACTACGAACCTACCGCAAGGGATATAATCGAAATTCAGAACTGCGACATATTCCTGTATATCGGCGGCGAAAATGAACAGTGGGCAGACAAAATAGTCAGTTCAAATGATACAAGCAAGGTAAAGATCGTTAAACTTATCGATTATATTCCTACCCTTTCGGAAGATGACGAGAACGAGCACGAAGACGAGCACGAGGACGAGCACGAAGACGAGCACGAAGACGAGCACAATCACCACGACCACGACCACGACCACGAAACCGACGAGCATATCTGGACATCGCCGAAAAACGCCCGCCTGATGCTATCCGCCGTTTACGATGCGATCTGTGAGGTCGACCCCGAAAACAGCAAGCTTTACACCGAAAACAAGGACGCATATGATAAACAGCTTGCAGAGCTTGACAATGATTATAAAACAGCGATCGACAACGCAAAGAACAAAACGATAGTGCTTGCCGACAAGTTTCCGTTCAGATATCTTGCACACGAGTACGGGCTTGACTGCTACGCCGCATTCAGCGCCTGCTCAGATGAAAGTGAGCCGAGCGTTTCGACTATGATAAAGCTTACAGACAAGATAAAAGAAAACCGCATTCCCGCAGTTTATTACCTCGAATTTAGCAGCACCAAGATAGCAAATACTTTGTGTGATGAAACAGGAGCGAAAAAACTTATGCTCCACTCCTGCCACAACGTTTCAAAAGAGGATCTTGAAAACGATATAAGCTATGTTGACCTTATGAAACAAAACCTTGAAAATCTGAAAGTAGCCCTTAACGGCTGACAGGAGTTGATACAATGTCATATTTGATAGAATGCAAAAATCTTACCGCAGGCTATGAGGGAATGCCTGTTGTAAAGAACCTCAGCTTCAATGTTTCCGCAGGTGATTATCTGTGCATAGTCGGCGAGAACGGAAGCGGTAAATCCACCCTTATGAAAACGCTTCTCGGACTGCGTTCCCCGCTCTGTGGCGAAATAATCTTCGGTGACGGATTAAAGCAGACCGAGATCGGCTATCTTCCCCAGCAGACAGCCGCACAGAAAGACTTCCCCGCTACCGTCCGCGAGGTCGTGCTTTCAGGCTGTCTTGGCAGGAAAGGACTTTCTCCGTTCTATTCAAAAGCCGACAAAAAGCAGTGTGACGATAACATAGAACTGCTCGGAATAACCCACATAGCCCACCGCAGTTACCGCAATCTTTCGGGAGGTCAGCAGCAGCGAGTGCTTCTCGCCCGCGCGCTATGTGCCACAAAGAAGCTCTTACTGCTTGACGAACCTGTTTCGGGACTGGACCCTATCGTGACCGCCGAAATGTATGAGATAATAAGCAAGCTAAACCGCGAGCAAGGCGTAACGATAATTATGATCTCCCACGACTTGCAAGGCGCACTGAAATACGGTACAAAGATACTCCATATGGAGAGCGGTGCATATTTCTTCGGCAGTACCGCCGAGTACCGTAGCACCGACATATTCCACGCGATGAGCACCTGTGACTGTCACTGCACCTGCGACCACCACACAGGCTCAAAGGAGGTACGTTAAAATGCTGGAGATTTTTCAATATGGATTTCTGCTCCGCGCTCTTGTAGTCGGACTTCTCGTTTCGCTTTGTGCCGCACTTCTCGGCGTAAGCCTTGTATTGAAGCGTTTTTCAATGATAGGCGACGGACTTTCCCACGTTGGTTTTGGTGCACTTGCGATCGCCTCCGCACTGAACTTAGCGCCGTTACAGGTATCGATCCCCGTAGTAATAGCGGCCGCGTTTATCCTGCTCAGAATAAGCTCTGACGGCAAAATAAAAGGCGATGCCGCAATAGCGCTCCTGTCAAGCAGTGCGCTCGCTATCGGTGCGATAGTTGTGTCCGGCACAAACAGCGCGACCGATATGAACAGCTATATGTTCGGCAGCATTATGGCGATAAGCAATGACGATCTTGCACTCAGCATAATCTGTTCTGTTATCGTCCTTGTAATGTTCGTGTTATTCTACAATAAGATTTTCGCCGTGACTTTTGACGAAAATTTCTCCAAGGCAACAGGCGTAAAGTCAGGTGTATATAACACGATAATAGCACTCCTCACCGCCCTTACTATTGTGGTAGGAATGAGAATTATGGGTGCACTCCTGATATCAAGCCTTATAATCTTCCCTGCGCTGACCTCAATGAGAGTATTCAGGAGCTTCCGCAGTGTCACGATCTGCTCTGCGATCGTTTCCTGCGTCAGCTACATTATCGGTATAGCGATAACCTACTATGCCGACAACTTCCCCGCCGGTGCAAGTGTAGTAATCGCAAACCTCGGAATGTTCCTCGTCTTCTCGCTTCTCGGTTTTCTCCTGCGCAAAAAGACCCAATAAGCGGCTGTGAGCCGCCTCAAATTCGCCGTGTGGCGGGTCGCCACTCCCAATTCGCCGTTCTGACAGACTGAGCTTTGCTTGACCTCCGTTACCGGCGGTAGCAACTTGTTAGTGCAGATTCATTTATTAATTGATGAATTATTCACTACCGGCGGTAGCAACTTGTTAGTGCAGATTCATTTATTAAATTGATGAATTATTCACTACCGGCGGTAACAACTTGTTAGTGCAGATTCACTTATTAAATTGATGAATTATCCACTTTACCGACAGGTCTGATACTTAATATAAACAAACACTTATAAAAAAGCCGCCCACACGGACGGCTTTTTTGCAATACCCTGTGACATTTTCGTAAAAACATCGTCTTAATTTATGAAGAGAGAAAAAGGAGAGGTAATATGGATATATCCGACAAGAAAATCACCACCCTGCTTGAAAGCCGCAGTGAGCAGGCATTAAAGCTCCTGTCAGAAAAATACGGCGGACTGTGTTCATCGATTTCATATAACGTTCTCGGCAACAGAAGCGACAGCGAAGAAGTCACAAACGATACATATATGAAAGTATGGAACACGATACCTCCCGAAAAACCACGCAGTCTTTGTGCTTATGTGGCTAAAATCGTTCGCAACCTTTCCCTCGACAAGCTTCGTTATAACACTCGCTCCAAGCGCTGTGGCGAAACCGATGCACTGCTGTCAGAGCTTGAAGAATGTATTCCCGCAACGGACAACACCGAAAAATCGGCAGAAAACAATGAGCTTAAATCCGTCCTCAACGCATTTTTAGCTCAGCTTGACGAGCGTACACGCAAAATTTTCGTCTTACGTTATTTTGCCTGCTACAGCATAGCCGATATCTCTCAAAGGCTTGCACTTACCGAAACCAACATCACATCTATTCTGAACCGCACACGGACTAAACTCAGAAAGTGCCTTTCGGAGAAAGAAGTATACATTCAGAAAGGAGAAAAATTATGAACGAGCATAAAGCATTCCCTCTTTTTACTGCATTCGGTGACATAAACGAGAAGTACGTTTCCGATGCACTTGACGAAACGCCGCGCCAAAAAAAGTGGTATCTGAGCTCTGCATTTCTCGGCGTTTCAGCCGCCTGCTTCTGCCTTATCACAGTAGCGACCGCCGCAATGATAGCGCTCGGAGGTTCAGAATATCTCAGCGCATTTTTCAGCGGAAACAGCAACACATCGTCACACAGCGATTATTCCACCTCAAACGGAATTAACGAAAAAACAATGTTCGCAAGAGATTTTATCAAGGTGCAACATGATAAATTCTCTGTCGGTCTTGGTGCGCCGGGTGATGTGAGCAACAGATACACGATAGACGATCTTGCATCGGTAACTCAGCTTGATACATACAGCTTTGACGAAAACAGCAAAATCGAACTGTACAGTGAGGACGGAATAAAGCAGGTCGATAAAGCGTTCTTTACATGCAAGGATTATCCCGATGTTGATTATCTGTACGGTGAGAGCGTATGGTATGACATAAGGAATAAACTGTATAAGGTCGCTTACGGCGGAGAGCTTTCATCTCCGGATATCAGCATATGGGTAAACGACAAGGGTATACTTGTTATGCGTATACAGTCGTTCAGCACAGATGATAATTCCGTGGCACATATAGCGGGAATATATCCGTCGGAAACGCTGTATGCATTGGCGCTTGAACACCGTAAAAATCGGACAGATTCGCTTTATGTTACCGATGAACAGCTTGGAAAGATAAAGAGTGAGTTTGCGGAGTATATCAAAAATCACTCGTCGGTTTTCGGCGAAGGATACGAGGAAAGCTCTTTTGAAACGTATGAGATAAATGAAGATAAAGCATTCTATCCCACGATAAGATATACGGCGAAAACGAAAAAGCCCGCTACGACAGAAGAGCAGATACTTGATTATAATGAAATGTTCTGCAAGACCGTCACTATCGATTATAACGGCTGTGATACTTATATAACGGTTGAAGGAATAGCACCGTATGTCAAGAAAACAGGTACGGTAAATATCCTGCCGTATGATGACGCCAAGAAGAAAATGGCGGCGAACGACGGCGTTTACGCCATTCAGCCGGGTATGCATCAGGACGGCGAGGATGATGAATATTGTCCGACACACAATGAGCTTCTGAAAACAGAGTACACGGCTGAAAATGATATGATACTTACTTACGCAAAGACAAAGGACGGCAGTATAATACCTGTTTATGCTGAGAAGAGAACATATAAGGCAGACGAAAACAGTATCACGAATGATTATATAGCGTTGATGCCGGCGGCAAAATAAATAATTGAATTTGGCACTGCCGCGGTGTAATAGCCGCGGTGGGTGTCTGATAAAATTAAATGAAAAACGCATGAAAATCGAGTATAATATAGATATTATATCATAAAACCGCACCGATAAACAACAGCCACCCATTCGGGCGGCTGTTGTTGTATCTATTTTTCAACATAATACCTATACGAATTTATCGTAACGACCTGCGGCTTTATTTCCGACAGCCTGTCCTCTCTCTTGTCCACAAGCTGAAATCCGTTCTTCACAATAACCCTGTTGCTCGCAACATTGTCCTCCGCCGCCTCAATGACAAATGTGTCAAATCCGTCCTCCGCAAGCTCTTTCATAACAGCTCCCAGCGCCTCGGTCATGTATCCGTTGCCCCAATATCTGCGGCAGGAGCAATATCCTATCACGGGATTTCCGTGATGATAACCGACCACATCTATCATTCCTATAAGCTCACCGTCTGCCTTATTCTCAATGCCGTAACGGTAACAGTTGTCGTTGTCATATTCCGCCAGCCACATATCAAGAATTGCCTTGGTTTCGTTTATATCCTTATGCGCATTCCATGTAACATATTTTGCGACCTCACTGTCGCTCGCCCAATTTCCGAAAATACTCTCTGCGTCATTTTTCCTCAGCTTTCTGAGCAACAGTCGCTTTGTTTCAAGCACTCTCATGTTATCCTCCTTTGCATCGTTACAGCTGTTCCGATAAAATAATCCGTTACTTGATTTCATATCAACAAAATCCCACAACCGTCTTAAACGTTGTGGGATTTTTCATCATTTACTTATCAAGCAGGAACATTACCTTTTTAAGCTGAGATATCATCGCCGAATAATACAGCGGAAACATAGCCTCAACACAACCGAGGAAATAAAGGTTGCGGTTGTTTATCTCACCGAATTTAGGCATATATGTGTAAACATAACGCCTGAACCAGTCCGATGAATACGACGGCAACGGCGTTTTCTGCTTTCTGACTTTAAAATTGCCCTCATAGCTCTCATAGATGATATCACCGAAATTATCCGCACCGTTCTTTAGCATAATCTCGTACACCTGCTTAAGCTGTTTATCCGATAGCGGAAAATCTTCCGTCTGACGTGCTATAAACGGCAAACGCACCGCAAGACTGTACATGATAAGATGCTGTACCCTGCCGAACTCAGCCGTTTCAAACATAGCATCATTTTCAGGTGTCTTTATCCTTATCCCGAGATTTTCAAGCCTTGACGTTTCTGTAACGTCCATAAGCGCGATCCTGAAAACGTCCTTGATATTTATGTTGTAAAAATCGCTGTCAGACACGGTATAGATATACTGCATTACCATAGTCATTGACCTTGCCGTATTGGTAATAATCCCCGCTATTATCGGCAGGGACTCATTAGAAATGCTCATTTATCCTCCTCAGGATCGTTACTCGGAATATTTATAGTCTTGCTGTTACCCTTTAGTATCTCTTCAAAAGAATCGCTCGGCATAGGCTTTGCAAAGTAGAAGCCCTGTGCCATCTCACAGCCAAGACCGCCGAGCAGCTTTGCCTGTTCGTTGGTTTCGATACCCTCGCATATAGTATGCATACCAAGCGAGCCGGCCATTCTGATAACATAACCGAGTATATCGTTGGCTCTCTTGTTACTGTTTGATTCCGCAAGGAACGCCCTGTCTATCTTCAGCACATCTGCAGGCAGATCCTTAAGCATATTGAGTGAGGAATAGCCCGATCCGAAATCGTCGATCGAAATATGGAAGCGATATTCTTTGAGCTGTTTGAATACTGTAGTCAGAACATCAAGCGATTCATAGGCAGCACTCTCCGTGATCTCGATCTCAATGCTTGAAGTTGAAACGCCATGAGTTATACAAATATCATTCAGCTTTTTAACAAACTGCGGATCTTTGAGGTGAACCCTTGACATATTTACAGATATCAGCAGATCCTTATAATACTTCTGCCAGTTCTTTATTTTCTGACAAACCTGATCCATTATGTAGAAGTCGAGCTTTACTATAAATCTGTTCTTTTCAAACAGCGGGATAAACTTGCCGGGAGAAATGACCGTTCCGTCCTTTATCCATCTTACAAGCGCTTCCGCACCGGCAAGATTTACCTTACCGTCAAGCGATACCTTAGGCTGATAGAATACGCAGAACTCATGCATATCAAGCGCCGACTGCATCTCATTTTCAATGCGTTTCTCCTCACGCATTTCCTCAAGCATACTTTCGCTATAGAATGCATATGCGCTGTCATCACCGTACTTCACAGTACGTTTTGCTATATCGGCAAGGTCGCCCATTCGTCTTATCGATACACTTTTATCCGTTATTCTGTAAATTCCGAAAGAAAGCACAGGAACAAACTCCGTTACTTCGTACTCAATAGCCTGTATCAACGAAGTTACTCTTCTCGATATGTCATTATCACTGTGATAAAACATGAATATGTAGAAATTATCCGAGTTTATTCTCGAGAACGTCTCACCGTCCTGCAAGTTGCGGTTTACCGTATCTGCTATCAGTTTGAGCACTCTGTTGCCCTCTTCGTGACCGTACATATCATTTATAGCCTTGAACTTATCGATATCAAAGCTTACAAGTGCATATCTGCGATATTCGTGTTTCAACAAGCCGCCTACATCGATAACGAATTTATCCCATGTACTGTACCCTGTCAATCTGTCAGTATAAGCGATACGGCTGACCTCTGCGTTGGCCTTTTTCAATCTGCGGAACGATACTCTGACTATAACAACATATGCAATGATCACCAACACAAGTATCAGCAGGAAAAGCCCATACATCAATATATTGACAAATGCATAATAATTCTGTTGAGTGGCAACGACATCTTCTCTGAAAATAAGCAGATAGTGCAGATCATCAAGCTCGGTAAAACCACTGTAATAAGCTATATAATTATCACCGTTGCAGCAGCTCTTGATTATTCCTCTACCGCCTACCTTGGCAAAGTTATCCTTAACAGTGCTTCTGTCAGCTTCATTTACACCGGCTAAAAAATCAGAGGAGAAGAACAGATCCCCCATCGGAACATTGTCACCGATCGCATTGCTTCCCGACATCACCACTTCGCCGTCCGAATTCAGCACATAACCGTTGCTGTCATATTCTTTACCCGAAAACGATAAATCCAGCTGTTTTGCATTTACATTCAAGTCGCATATTCCTGCGGCAACACCGACAATACGCTGATAATCGCCGTATATCGGCACTGCGATGACATTCACCATTTTCCCGTCCGGTTCGCTGAATATAGCCTTTGAAATGTTGATTTCACCGCTTATAGCCTTCTTGAAATATTCCCGGGTCGAAACATTCTTATCTATACGCTTACTTGTTATTACATCGCCGTTTTCATCTGCGATTATAAATACGTCTATTGTTTCGCTGCTGTTTTCAAGTTCGCTGATCTTTCGTATGATCGTATTCCTGTCAAACGCTTGGTAGTCGCTTAGGCACGCCGCAAAGTTTTTAACGATGCATATATCGTTATTTATGTTGTTTTCAACAATTTCGAATTTCTGCGTTACAGTCCTGTCGATATATTTATCGACCTCACTGCTAAGTGCATTCGTAGTGTTGATCATAAAAAACGAGGCAAATATAATAAAGATCACTGTCATTATAACGGATACAGCCAACAGCACTTCTGTTTTATGTTTGATTTTCTGCACAGTGATCCCCCCAGTCGACCTCTTGACATGTTCGTTAAATTTACTGTTTCATAAACAAGCACTTATTTAAATAAGAGTATAGCACATTTCGTTAGAAAAATCAACAGGCGTACACAATTTATATTATCATTGTATGAAAATCGCCTTGAATTTTGTGCAATTTGCACCTGCAAAATGTATCCTGTTACAAACGCCGCCCTACAATACTGCCGGGATATTATTTTACACTGTCGATAAACCTTCCGAAAGCCTCTCTGCCCTTTTCGTCACGCTTGTAAACGCCTGCATCAAGCAGCACCTGCTCAAAAACAGCGCCTATCTCGTATTTTATGATGTTCTCCGCATCAGCGGCTTTGGCATCGGGATATTTCTTATACAGTCCGTTCATCCACTCGGCGTGACCCGACAGCTTTTCATCGCCCGTAAGGTCGGTCTTGTTTACAAGCGCATCACAAAGTGTCGTTATCTCGCTTGCAAGCCTTGCGGGGAGCACCGCAAGCCCCATTACCTCGATAAGACCGATATTTTCCTTCTTGATGTGATGCAGTGACGGATTTGGGTGGAATATACCGAGCGGTCTTTCCTCGCTCGTGATATTATTTCTGAGCACAAGGTCGCATTCATATACATCTCCGTGCCGCCTTGCGATAGGAGTGATCGTGTTATGCAAAGCTCCGTCCGTGAACGCGTAAATTCCGACGCTTTCATCGCTGTACGCTCTCCACGCAACGAGAATTTTATCACACGCCTTTTCAAGCTCTGCCCTGTTCTTACCGCTGAGCCTGATTACCGACATCGGCCACTTGACGATTCCCGCCTTAACGCTGTCAAAACCGCTCATCTTAAATTCGTATTCGACCGGTGCACTTTCCATAGCAAATGTATAGTGTCCGCCCTGGAAATGCTCATGCGAGAGGATAGACCCTCCGACTATCGGCAGATCCGCATTTGATCCGACAAAGTAATGCGGAAGCATATCGATTATATCAAACAGCTTGCCGAACACCTCCGCGTCTATCTTCATCGGGATATGCTCGCTGTTGAACACTATGCAATGCTCGTTGTAATAGCCGTATGGCGAATACTGAAATCCCCACTTTCCGCCGTTGATAGTCATGGGTATCGGGCGCAGATTTTGCCTTGCAGGGTGAGTAAGCGTACCCGCAAATCCCGTATTCTCCATACAAAGCTGACACGCGGGATAAGAAACCTTTGCGGCATTTCTTGCGGCGGCGATATCCCTCGGATCTTTCTCGGGCTTTGAGCGGTTTATCGTAATATCAAGCTGTCCGTACTCGCTGTCGTACTTCCAGCGTATATCCTTCGCTATCCTGCCCTTGCGGACGTAATTTGTATCCTCGCTGTATGTAAAATACCAGTCGGTAGCCGCTTTCGGACTTTCGCCGTATTTTTCGCGGAATTTAGCTATAACCTCGTGCGGCATCGCCGTGAATACACCCATAATGCGGGTATCAAACAGATCCCTCCACGCATTCGATGCGGGTATTATCTCTTTTTCGACCGCATAGTCCACAATTTCGTCCAGTATCTCGTCAACCGACCCGTACTCCTCCACGGGCGTTTTTTCCCATTTTTCCAGCTTCAGTATATCCATCAGATAATTTCTGACGCATATCTCATCGTCTTCAGTAATGAGCGACTTTGCCACAGCATAATCAATAAGCGCCTGAACTGCCGTTTCTATCGCAGCTTCCTTCATAGTATTCTCTCCGTTCTCCACATTCTGAAATTCAGAATTTATTGCAATTATAGTATACCACGTTCCCCGCCGGATTTCAACATAAATCATATGAAGCGATTTCCCCGCCCCTCCCGCCGCCCCGATTATCTCCACTCCATCAAACATCGCCAACCCCTCACTATCCCCCGCCAAGCACCTCACTCGGCTTATGAACGCTCTGTTTGTTTTGCGTCCTGCAAAACTCTGGGCGTTCAA
>OMNP01000933.1_pt1 | contig 10491 bp, 7 predicted proteins | sample 1673811 | NCBI WGS metagenome assembly OMNP01 (sample SAMEA103958127, study PRJEB25191) | human gut metagenome | biome: human-associated habitat [ENVO:00009003]; feature: intestine environment [ENVO:2100002]; material: feces | place: Germany | collected 2013/2015
GACCGCGCCCGTAGGACGGCGGATCCATGATGATGCCGTCGTAATGGTTGCCGCGGCGAATTTCGCGCTGCACGAATTTCACGCAGTCATCGACAAGCCAGCGCACCGGGCGCTCTGCCAAATTCGATGCCGCTGCGTTTTCGCGCGCCCACTGCACCATGCCCTTGGAGGCATCTACGTGCGTGACCGTCGCGCCCGCTTCCATACACGCGAGCGTCGCCGCGCCGGTGTAGCCGAATAAGTTTAGAATTTTAATTTCGCGCTCGGGATTTTTCTCCTTTGCCGCGCGGATGCGCGCCGCGGTGTAATCCCAGTTCACGGCCTGCTCCGGGAAAACGCCCGTGTGTTTAAAGCCCATGGGCTTTAAGCGGAACGTGAGGTTGCCGCGCGTGATTTTCCACACGTCCGGCAGCTTTTTATAAACCTCCCATTTGCCGCCGCCCGTAGAGGAGCGCTTATAGCGCGCGTGAGCGGAACGCCAACGGGGATCTTTTTTCTCCGACTTCCAGATGATCTGCGGATCGGGGCGGATGAGGAGAATGTCTCCCCACCGCTCCAACCGCTCGCCGGAGCCGGTATCAATCAATTCATAGTCTTTCCAGTTTGCAGCTCTCATCAGACCAGTTCTTCCTTAATCACTTCAGAAATATCGTTTGCAAGCTTTTCAATCAGCGCCAAATCTCTGCCTTCCACCATGACGCGCAGCAGCGGCTCTGTGCCGGACGGGCGCACAATGACGCGGCCTTCGCCGTTCAGCGTTGCGGTTGCCTGCTGAATAGCCTTCTTCACCTTCGGGTCGGTGTGGAACGCCAGCTTGCCCTCCGGCGAGACCTTGATATTCACCATCGTCTGCGGATAGCGCTCCATGACGGTCTTGAGGGAAGAAAGCTTTGCTTCGCGCTGCTTTAAGATGCTCAAAAGCTGCGCTGCCGTCAGCTGGCCGTCGCCGGTCGTTGCGAAATCGCGGAAAATGACGTGACCGCTCTGCTCGCCGCCAAAGCTGTAGTTTTCAAGCAGCATTTCTTCCAGCACGTAACGATCGCCGACCTTCGTCGCTTCAAAGTGGATGCCGTTTGCTTCGCAGCACTTTACAAAGCCGAGGTTCGTCATGATGGTGCCGACAATGCAGTCCTTATTCAGCTTACCGCGGCTCTTCATATCGAGGCCGCAGATTGCCATGATGAAGTCGCCGTCGATGACTTCGCCGTTTTCGTCCACGGCAAGGCAGCGGTCGGCATCGCCGTCAAACGCGATGCCCGCGTCGACCTTATGCGTCTTCACATATTCCACGAGCGATTCCATATGGGTGGAACCGCAGTTATCGTTGATGTTCGTGCCGTTCGGCTCATCATGCAGCATGTGCACTTTGGCGCCGAGCTCCGTAAACAGTGTTTCCGCCGTCATCGCGGAGGAGCCGTTCGCGCAGTCGAGCGCGATTTCAAGGCCTGTCAGCGAGAAGTGCACCGTGGACTTCACGTGATCGATGTAATCGCGCAGCGCGTTCGGCGCATACGACACCGTGCCGAGGTCGCTGTCTGCGGGCAGCGGCGGCAGAGCCGCTTCGCCGAGGATCAGAGACTCAATGCGCTCCTCAAGGTCGTCCGGCAGCTTGTAGCCGTCTCCGCTGAAAATTTTAATGCCGTTATACTCGTAAGAGTTGTGTGATGCAGAGATCATCACACCGGCGTCTGCCTTGTATTTTTCCACAAGGTACGCCACAGCCGGAGTAGGCACAACGCCCAGCAGAACGACCGATGCGCCTACGCTGCACAGGCCGGCCGCCATGGCGTTTTCCAGCATGTCGCTCGAAAGGCGGGTATCCTTGCCGATGACGATGCGCGGGCGGGTGTGGTCGCCATTGCGGCGCTTGCACTCGCCGTAGTACCAGCCGAGAAAGCGTCCCACCCGGTAGGCATGGTCAGCGGTCAGCTCCTTGTTCGCTTCTCCGCGGAATCCGTCCGTTCCGAAATACTTGCCCATAATGGTCGTCTCCTTCGCTTTCGCGTTGATTTTTGGGTGATGGCAAACAGGTTTTTTATAACTAAATGGTCTATTGTGCAGCTTCCAGAGGGCATGAAAACAGACGAAGTCTGCGGTCGCCCTCTGGACTCCTTCGGCGCTCCTCCGGTTGTTTCTTGATTTGTATTGAAAATAATTATAGTTTGTGTGCTATTTGCCCACTAACTAAATAAGCCCCGATAAAAATCAATAAACATGGGAGTGTGCAACCGAAGGTTTCCAAAGGGCGATCGGAAAGCCCTTTGGTCGCTCCCGCAGGAGCGAAACCCCTGCGCAGCAAAAACGCACAATGATGCAGGAGAAGCCCGCATCGGCTTCCCCTGCTTAGGGTCAGGGGGACACACAAATCCCCCTTTTATTTCGCGTCATACCCCAGCGTGCGCAAATCCGACGCACGGTTGCGCCAGTCGGGACGCACCTTCACCCATAACTTCAGGTTTACATGGAGCCCCAGCAACTTCTCGATGTCCTCGCGCGCCTCCGAGCCGATGGTTTGCAGCATCGCGCCGTGCTTGCCGATGATGATGCCCTTGTGCGCGTCGCGTTCGCAGTAAATCGTCGCGTTGATTTCCATGAAGTTGTCGTTCATCTTCTCCATGCCCATCATTTCCACGCCGATGCCGTGCGGCACTTCGTCGCGCAAATGCTGGAGCGCCTTCTCGCGAATCAGCTCCGCGCAAATCAGCCGCTCCGGCTGATCGGTCATCATATCGTCCGGGAAATACTTCGGGCCTTCCGGCAGGTGCGACGAAAGCTGCTTCGTCAGGTCATCCAGCCCGTCGCCGGTTTTGGCGCTGATGGGGATAATCGCGTCATAGCCAAGGTCGGCGAAGGATGCAATCAGCCCCAGCAGCTTCTCCGGCGGCAGCAGGTCAATCTTGTTGATTGCCAGCACCTTCGGCACTTTCTTGCCCGCTATATCACGGACGATGGCGCGGTCGTGTTCGCCCACCTGCGTCGCGTCCACCAGCACCAGCACGCCATCCATGCCGTCCATCGCGTCCTTGACGGACTGCATCATGCTTTCGCCCAGCTTCGTGCGGGGCGTGTGGATGCCGGGGGTGTCGAGGAACACAATCTGCCAGTCAGGGCGCGTCATCACGCCCATAATGCGGTTGCGCGTCGTCTGCGGGCGGCTGGAGACAATCGCAATCTTCTCGCCGACCATCGCGTTCATCAAGGTGGATTTGCCCACGTTCGGGCGACCCACAATGGTAATAAATCCAGAATGGAATTTCGTATTTTCGCTCATGATTTTTCTCCTGATTTTACTCCTTCGTCGTCAGCTGCTGCGGGCCGAAGCCGTGCGGCAGCAGCTCCGGCAGGGTCGCGCTTTCCGTGCCGCCCTGCCACGTCACCAGCACGCGGATATTCGGTGCGAATTCGTTGAGCACCTGTCGGCACGCACCGCAGGGCCAAGGGGCGGCATCACGCGAGGCAATCGCAATCGCGGTGAATTCCCGCGCGCCCTCGCTGACCGCCTTGAACATCGCCGTGCGCTCGGCACAGTTCGTCAAGCCGAACGACGCGTTCTCGATGTTGCAGCCCTGAAACACGCGGCCATCCGCGCACAGCAGCGCCGCGCCGACCGGATAGCCGGAATAGGGTGAATAGCTCCGCAGCATCGCCTGCCGCGCCATTTCCAGCAGCGTCTCATCGGAAACGTCGGTCTGCATTTCGCCGTCGCGCGTCATGCCGATGGCGGACAGAATCTTCTCCTCCATCGCCCGCATCTTCTTTTTGTCTTCGTCCTCAATGTGGTCATAGCCCATCAGGTGGCACAGACCGTGGACGGTCAAATACGCCGCCTCCCGCTCCGGGGAATGCCCATACTCCGCCGCCTGTGCCAACACATGCGGCATGGAGATGATGAGATCGCCGAGCATACAGGCATCCACCTCGTCATCCAGCTCGCGCGCAAGCAGCTTGTCGCACTGCCCCGCCGTTTTGCCTGCTGGATAATTCACCGTCGGGAAGGACAGCACGTCCGTGGCGCGGTCAACGCTGCGGTACTCGCGGTTGATTTCGTGAATCGCGTCGTCGTCGCAGATGCGGATATTCACCGCGCAGGGACGCGAAACGCCTTCCATCCACAGGGCGCAGTCCGCCGCCGTCTGCATCAGGGACAAATAGCGCGGGTCAACCTGCGTGTCAATCTGCCAAAGCAGTTTCATGTGTTCTCCTCGCTTTCCTCCACCGGCGCGGCGGGCTTTTCCGGCACATCCGGCTTTTCCGCCTTCGCTTCTGGCTTCACTTCGGGTGCTTTTTCCGCTTCCGCCTGCTTTTCTGCCTTCGCTTCTGCCTTCACTTCGGGTGTTTTTTCCGCTTCCGCCTGTTTCTCCGCCTGCATCTGCTTCGTTTCCTTCTCCGCTTCCTTTTCCGCCTTGACGAGCGGGCGCGCGGGGACGTTCACCGTCGGGTACTCAATGCGCTCGTGGAACACGCCATTCAAGACCTTGCAGAACGCTTCGCAAATCGCGTCAATATCGCGCAAGGTCAGCGGCGAATTGCTGAGCTGGCCGTCCTCCAGCTTGCCGCGGACAAGGCGCTCAATGAACTGCTCAATCGCCTTGGGCGTGGGGTCAGGGATGGATCGCACCGCCGCCTCGATGGTGTCCGCCAGCATGACGATGGCGCTCTCCTTCGTCGTCGGGCGCTGACCATCATAGCGGAAATCAGCAATATCAACCGGCTTGCCGTCCGCCATCTGCAAGGCTTTGTGGTAGAAGTACATCACGGGGGTGTCGCCGTGATGCTCCATGATAATCGTCTGGATTTCAGGCGGCAGGTGGTATTTCTGCGCCAGCGCCAGCCCATCGCGGGTATGCGCCGTAACAATCGCGGCGGATACATACGGGTCGGTGCGGTCGTGCGGGTTATCGCCCATCTGGTTTTCCTTGAAGTACAGGGGGCGCTTGAGTTTCCCGATGTCATGGAAATACGCGCCTGTGCGCGCCAGCAGCGGGTTCGCGCCGATTTTCTCCGCCGCCGCTTCCGCCAGATTCGCCACCACAATCGCGTGGTGATATGTGCCGGGCGCTTCCAGCAGCAGACGACGCAGCAGCGGCTGATTCGGGTTCGCCAGTTCAAGGAGCTTCGCGGGCGTGGCGAGGTTGAATGCCGCCTCAAACACAGGCTGGAAGCCGACGGAAATCAGGCCGCTCAAAATGCCGCCCGCCATCGACCACATGGCGTTGTTCATCATGCCGGATATATTGTTGGAGGTCATCAGACTCATGGCGAGGATAACGACCATATTCACCACCGCGACAATCACGCCCGCAATCACCATGCGGACACGCTGCGGCTTATCCTTCAAGTACTGCACGGCGACGATGCCGGAGACGACGCCCGTGAGTATCAAATGCACCATTTCCGCCGAGTAGGCATTGGAACTGCCCGCGCTAAGCCCCGCCGCAATCAGCGCCATGGTGAACGTGGCGGAAATGCCGACGCGCGCACTCAGCAGCGTAGTCAGCAGCATCGCCGCCATCACGACCGGGGCAAGGTAGACATCCAGCAGCTTGACGGCAATCACGCACAGTCCTTCGCACAGCACCAGCACCACCATGATGACGCTGGAGCGGCGCACGTCCCTCAAAACCTCCGGCGCAAGGATAACGAGCATCAAAATCAGCACCGACATGGAAATAGCGATGAGCAGCAGCGCGCCGAGGTAGATGTCATAATCATACGACGCGGTATCCAGCAGCCCCAGTGCCTCCAGCATGGCGAGCTGATTCGCCTGCACGCGTTCGCCCTCGCGGATGATGTTCTGCCCTTGCAGGTACACCACCGGCTCCACCTGCGCGGCGGCGTTCTCCTGCGCCTGCGCGGTCAATTCCTGGTCAATGACCATGTTCGGGCGGATGCAGTGGTTGAGCACGACGGGCACGATGTTCTGCATCAGCGACGTTTCGACGCGGTAGCCCGCAATCTGTTTAATCGCCGCGATGGACTGGCTGACCTTCCCTTCGCGGATGGTGGTGTTCAGCGCGCTTTCCACCGCGAGGCGCACCGTCACCGCCATTGTGTCGAAATTCTCCGTGCTGGCGCGCATGAGGACAGTCGCCTGATAGCGCGTGAGTGACACGGCTTCCACCTGCTGGAGGGCGTAGTCGATTTCCTCCGCGCTGAAGGTCGCCGCGAGGTTCGTTTCCGTCGCGGTTTCGCCGTCCTGCACGCGCAGGGTCAGCCCGTACTGCTGCACAATGCGCAGCTGGCGGAACGTCTCGTCGAGGTCGCTCAGCACGCTTTCGGTCACGCCCTCCTGAAAGTGGTAGGTCGCTTCCACACGGACGGAGGCTTCGCGGCGGCGGCTTTCGGTCGTCACCGTGTCCTCCACGTCCTTCGTGGCGGTAATCGTCTGGTGCGAAATCGCGCCGACGCTCAGGCTGTAGCGCTGCGGTGCGCACGCCGCGGCAAACAAGACCAGCAGCACCAGCGTGCCGACGGCGTAAATGAGCGCGCATTTCGCGCCCGCGCCGTGCAGCCAAGTGGTGAAGCGGCGCAAAATCGGGCGGTGGTTCTGCTTGTTTTCGCGTTTACGCATGTAGTTATCACTCCTTCTGCACCGGAGGGGGCGGATTTACGGGCGCTGCCCTTCCGCTTCCCGATGGTAGTAGGCGTCATACGCCTTGACAATCGTCTGCACCAGCTCGTGGCGGACGACGTCCTTGTGCGTCAGGTGCACCATGCCGATTTCCGGAATGTCCTTCAAAATTTCGATTGCTTCCGCCAAGCCGGATTTCTTCCCGTAAGGCAAGTCCGTCTGGGTGATGTCGCCGGTAACGACGACTTTGCTGTGGAAGCCCAGACGCGTCAGGAACATCTTCATCTGTTCAGAAGTCGTGTTCTGCGCCTCGTCCAGAATGATGAAGGAATCCGACAGCGTGCGGCCGCGCATGTACGCCAGCGGGGCAACCTCCACCACGCCGCGCTCCAGCAGCTTCTGGTAGCTGTCCACGCCCATGAAGTCGTACAGCGCGTCGTAGAGCGGGCGCAGATACGGGTCAACCTTCTGCGTCAGGTCGCCGGGCAGGAAGCCCAGCTTCTCCCCCGCCTCCACCGCCGGGCGTGTGAGCACAATGCGCTCAATCTCCTTGTTTTTCAGCGCCACGACAGCCAGCGCCATTGCCAGATACGTCTTGCCCGTACCCGCCGGGCCGACGGCGAACGTGAGGTCATGGTCGCGGATGGCCTGCACATACTCCTGCTGCCCCAGCGTCTTGCAGCGAATCTGCTTGCCGCGGTGGGTGATGGCGACGACGGAGCGCAGAATCTCGTCGATGCGATCCACGTCGCCCTCGCGCGCCAGGGCGATGGCGTAGCGGATGCGCGTGCGGTCAACCAGATCGCCGCGGCGGATCATTTCCAGCAGCTTCAGGATGACGCTTTCCGCCAGCCCCGCATCCTCCGCTTCGCCCGTGAGGAACAGCTCCGAGCCGCGCAGGGAGACAGCGACGCCGCACTCCTGCTCCACCAGCGCAACATTCTGGTCGTTCAGCCCGAACAGGGACATATAGGCATCCATCGAATCCAGCGTCAGGGGAATCTTTCTCGTTTCAGTCAAAAACGATGTCCTTCTTTCCATTTGAAACGGCGACAATCAAGGTCACTTGGTAGGCGCGCCGCTGGGTATCTGCTCGGCAATATCCACAAGCCTTTCGCCTGTTGCCACTGCCAACAGTACCTCATGATCTATCATACTACAATTTACCCACTTGTCAACCAAAGATTCGTTCGTACCGATGATTTCGCGCAGTTTTCGCAAAGCCGCTATACTTGCTTCGGCAGTTATTTCCTCATTTGCCCGATTTTGTTTCGTAATTTCACATTCATACCGCTTTTCCCACACGCAGGTGAGCGGCAGGAAGAAGCCGCCCAGCGGGAGCGTGCGCCGGGACACATCTGCCTGATGGAACGCGCTCTCCGGCTCATGCCACAGGGCGAACCACGGGCTGACGACCGACACGCTTTCCTCCGTGCGCCCGGAATACGATGTGTGCAGCTCCGTCAAGTCCATGCGGATGGCCGCCGCGTCCCACACGCGCGCCATCACCACCCCGCGCGCTGATACCGCCCGCACGCCGCTGCCCGTGCGTTCCTCGCCGCGGATGAGGATTTGCCCCTTGCGCACCACGTCGCCGGGCTGAACAAGCGCCGTGCCCGCCTTCGTGCGGATGCTATCGACGATGCCGTCCCGCGCGGCGACCACGTCCCCCGCGCCCGTCTCGGACAAGGGCGTTCCCGCCGGCACGCCGTCCACCACGCGAATCAGCAGCGTCATCCCCCGCCAGCCGCACTCCACCCACGCCGTTTCCGGGTAGCGCCATTCCAGCAAATCCCGCAATTGCCCTATCTGCACGTCGCTTTTTCGCATCGGCGGGGTGATGCCCAGCGCCTGCAGGTATTCGGGCAAATCCGCGGCGTAAATCCCGGCGTTTTCAATCTCCACGCGCCACATCACCTGCGACGCGCCGATGAGCGCGCCAATGCCCAGCATCAGCGCGGAAAGCAGCGCCAGCCGATGGCGAATCCAAGTCATCAGCCGTCCCGTGCCCTGCCGATTGCCGACTGAGAAGCGCCAGCCGCCGTTTTCCGCCATCATCCGCAGCGTCATCACATCATCCTCGCGGGCAAAGGCACTGAGATGTTTGCCGCGGATGCGCACGCCCGTCAGCAGCAGCCCCATTTCCCCCGCGCGGCGCAAAAAACGCGGCAGATTGACCCCATCCACCGTGACGGCGATAAGCCACGGCCGCCCGCTCATGTTCCGCCTCCCAGCACGCTGATGGCGTCAATTTGCCCGGTCACAATCGCGTCTGATGATGAATAGCGCAGGAAGCGCAGGTTCGCCCCGCTAATGCGCAGCGTACCCTCCTTCGTGCGGAAGAGCGCCTCCTCCGCCGTGTACCCCAGCAGACCCTGATGCTGCTCCACCCACGCGCGGCCGCGCCCCGTCAGCGTCACCTTGAATGCGCCGCCCGTCACCTCCGACGGGAAAAACGGCTCCTTCTCCATGATGCACAGCCCCCTTTCTCATCGAATTTTTATGTTCCAGCGCCCGAAAATAGCCATCCGCCCGAAAAAACCTGTTTACGTTTTCCGTTTTTGATGGTATAATGGTGTGTACGGCGCGAAAAACGTGCCGGGAAATGGAGAGTATGCGATGGCGCAGCTGAACGATTTGGGCATTGACCTTGGAACCTCCAATGTATTGATTTACCAGCAGGGCAAGGGGCTTGTGCTCCGCAGACCGGCGGTAGTCGCCATTGAGCGCTCCACCAAGAAGGTGCTGGCCATCGGGGACGATGCCCAGCGCATGGTCGGCCGCACGCCCAGCAACATCATGGCGATTCGCCCGCTGAAGCAGGGCACCGTCGCGGATTTTGAGCTGACGAACACCATGCTCCGCTTCTTTCTGAACGGTGTGCTGTCCAAGCGCCTGTTCTCTGGACCGCGCGTCGTCATGAGCGTCCCTTCCGGCGTGACCGAGACGGAGAAGCACTCCCTCATCAACATCCTGCTGGACGCGGGCGTGAAGCGTACCTATCTGCTTGACCGTCCGCTCGCGGCGGCGCTGGGCGTCGGCATGGATTTGCGCCAGCGATACGGCCGCATGATTGTGGACATGGGCGCGGGCATCACCGACATTGCCGTTATCTCCGAGGGCGAAATCGTCCAGTCCTCCAGCGTCTATTACGCCGGCGACTACTTTGATGACGCGATTGTCCGCTACATCCGCAAGAAGTACTCTCTGCTGATTGGCGAGCGAACCGCCGAGCAGATTAAAATCAACATCGGCACGGCGATGAAGCCCGAAACCGACGAAGCGAACCTTGCCATGCCCGTCGTCGGCCGCAACCAGCTCTCCGGCCTGCCCCGCACGCAGGAGATTCACGCCGCTGAAATCTACGAGGCGCTGAAAGACCCCGTCGCCGCCCTCATCGGCAGCATTCAGGACGTGCTGGTGCGCACCCCTCCGCAGCTGGCGTCCGATATTTTTGATGACGGCATCGTCTTAAGCGGCGGCGCAGCGGGACTGGCGCGCCTGCCCGAAGCGATTTACACCGCCCTGCACATCCCCTGCGGTGTCGCCGACGACCCGCAGACCAGCGTCGTTCTCGGCTGCGGCATTGCTGTGGAAGACCCCAGCGCCTATGCCTCCCTGCTCGACGACGGCCGCAAGGGTTTCAAGCGCCTGTAAGCCATTGCAATCGAATGCACCCCGTGTTTTTTCCGGAATCGGAAATGCACGGGGCTTTTTGTTTTTTTGGGGGAAGTTTTCCACCACTCTCTATCACGATAAAAGTCAAGGATGGTGATGTGCACTGCGAAGGGGTCGAGGGGGCGACCGCAGACGTTCGTCTGTTTTCATTGCCATTTGGTCGCTCCCGCAGGAGCGAAATCCCCTGCGTAACAACAAAACGCAGTTGGTTCTTACCCCAAAATCAAATGAAATCAAGCGAA
>OMNP01000935.1_pt1 | contig 10481 bp, 10 predicted proteins | sample 1673811 | NCBI WGS metagenome assembly OMNP01 (sample SAMEA103958127, study PRJEB25191) | human gut metagenome | biome: human-associated habitat [ENVO:00009003]; feature: intestine environment [ENVO:2100002]; material: feces | place: Germany | collected 2013/2015
AAAAAAAACAACGGCATCGGAAGCAATCGCTTCCGATGCCGTAAAAATTTCCCTACCGCGTTGTATATATATTATACGATTTGCAATTCTAATGCCCCAAAATTACTTCTAAAAAACATACCTGTTACCTCAGAAAGTAAAATTCCGATGCTGAAATAGGCTGAAATCAAATAAAAACACTTATTTTTACGGACTGAAACAGACTGACAAAATGAAACTCAATAAACGTCAACAACTTAAAAGAGCGTATTTTACGTTTGAATGGCGACGAAAATACGATGCAACCAACTGGCAGCGCATAATGGTGCTGTCTTTTACCTGCTTTCTGATACTTGTAGCCGTCCCCCTCAACCTGCTCGGGCTGTCGGGCCCTACCGGAATCATGTTCACAGCACTCAACTTAGGGCAGTATGCCTTTACTATCGGCGCCTTGTCGCTACTCGCATTCCGCGTTGTCAAACTGCGCGCCGCGCTGGCGTCAATACTGCTGATGGTGCAAAGCTTCATGGTGGTGGAGATGCTGGCATGCTCCATCAATCCGACATCAGAGAATGTGGTGCTCGTGCTTGGCGACCTATTCCTGTCGTTCGGCGTGATTGTCCTTGCGCTGGCTGCCAACTACAAAATCCTTCCTTTTGTGCTTGTGGCATTGCCGGCAAGTGCCTATATTTCATGCACGGCACTGATCGACAATGAGTTGTTTACCAACTTCTTCCCTCTTATTTTCATGTCGTTTCTGCTGGTGCCGATACTCGGCTATATGTTTGTGCGCAATTTTCAGCGGCTTGAGACGGAGCATATCCGGATGAAGGACACCGAGCGCAACGTGCTTGACGCTCTCGGCATCGACAAAGAAAAGGCACTGGAATTTATCCACACTAAGAAAAAAGGCAAAATCAATATGCTCGACTTCTTTACTGACTCTGCTATCTGGAAGCTGCGCGACGAGATTGAGCGTATCGGCAACGAGGAAAAAGCTGCGCTCAACAGGATCTCAGAGGCAATCCCCGGGCTGACGCCGTCGGAAGTGGAAATTGTCCAACTGATTCTGCACGGGCACAAGACGTCGGAAATCTGCATGATGCTGGGTAAGGAAAAAGGCAACATCACGAGTCAGCGCACACACATCCGCGCCAAACTCGGTCTCACCGATCCGCGTGCCGACCTCCGGTCAGCCCTGATTGAGAGAATCGAGCGGCAAGCGCAGTAGCGGCGAGACCGCCTAAAGCTCGTCGCCTCCAGCACTGTTTTTTATGATTTTTACCCCCGAAACAGTAACTATTCAGCATAATAGCTGAATCTTTGTTCAATCCTACCAAGATTATACAGTCTAACCATTTTCCGATGAAGACAAACCGCATAGTGACCGAAAATCTTAGTCGTATCAAGTGTTCATTACGCTTGATACGACTATGTTATTCTCCTCTAGAGCTTACTCTCGAATAGCCTTAAAGTTTGTTGCGGAAGAACATAGAAACAATTATGAGCAATGTTAATATTTCTGCCGCAAGTCGCAGCGGTCAATAGAGACAGATGCAAAGTTCGTGACACTCGCAGGTCCAACTTCGCTCCATAATTGTAGCTGATGATGGGTTGGGCTGATTGCGCCACGGCATAGATGACTGGGAAGAGATAACAAATAATGGCAAATGCAGCGACACCATCTTCATGCAGCATTCCCATAAACTGATAGTTACCTATCACGATGGTAATGCTCATTGCAATCTCTGTAAGGAATGCGGCGAAGCTATCTAGTTGGGATATCTCCCAAACACCGAATGAGATTGAATGTCACATTTTTTTAGGATATCATCTTACCACAACGCAATCTTGCCTGCGATACCCAAATCAAGGGTTGCTGTCGCAATGCCCAATGCTTGAAACACACGACTCATTGTTGGTAATGTGATAACACTTGTGCCTTTCTCCAACTTTGAAATTTGAGCACGTTGCACACCGATACGTTCACCAAGTTGTTCTTGCGTGAGGTTTTGTGCCAATCGAGCCTTGCGTATGGCTTCGCCTACAATATAGGCGTTCACATCTTCTTTGAGTTTGGCCTCCATTGCTTCACGCTCTGGTGTACCCCTTTTACCCCAAAGTTTATCTTTCATATTGTCTGCTGGTGTCAATTTCATCTGTGCCATAATGCTATTTCTTTTTATTGTTAAAGTACTCTTTTCTTAACTCTTCCGCTTTGGCAATCTCCTTTAGCGGTGTTTTCTGTGTTTTCTTGACTATGCCATGTGTGGCAATAACCAAGGTCTCTTCCTCAGTATCCCAAAAGGAGAAAAGCCTGTAGCATATACCATTGTAGAGGGTTCGAAACTCCCATATCTCGGTATTTTCCAGTTTCTTGAAGATGTCAACTTTCATCACTCCTTCCTCAACCTTGAAGATATTGTAGTATATCTTCTGCTGAGCTTTGAATGGCTGCGCATCCAAGAAGGCTTGTGCTTCTTCTGTCAACACCACTTTTAGTTTGTTGATGCCCATTTCTTCTTGAGTTATGGTACAAAGATAATATTTTGTTTCCAACCAACGATACAAAATTCTATTTTTCATCTCTATCAGCCCCACTTTTAACACACTCTCACGACTTGTTGTAACTATTCAGCGGTAGGAGCATGACGAATCGTCAAACCTCAAACAAGGCTTGAATTGCATTAAAAGGTGTTTGGTTGTGTTTCTTTGCTGTCTCGACTACTGAATGTAGTTCAAGAAATGCATCAGCTCCAAAGTCAGAACGGAATGTACATGAGTTTTTCAATTTGATTTTCAACTTGCGTATACCTCGTTCGCTAGCGTTGTTGTCAGATGGAACCATTGGGTCTTCCAGGAAATTGAAAATGTAGTCACCACATTTTATCAATCCATTTTTTAAGGTTTCGAACTTCTCACCAAGTTTGCTGACATTTAGTTTGAGTAAACTATCCAATTTGTCCAGCCATGAGGCTTTGCTGATGACATCTGTCGGATTGGTGTTTCTCTCTGGGATGGCCCCACGGAACAAGTTGGCGACTTGCTCAGACCATTTCTGATCAGTGTCCAGTTCAGACAGACACTGCAACTCTCTGAGCAAGTGCGCAACGCAGCGTGCTTGACGCTCTCGGCATCGACAAAAAAAGGCTCTGGAATTCATCCACACTAAGGAAAAAGGCAACATCACGAGCCAGCGCACACATATCCGCGCCAAACTCGGCCTCACCGACCCGCGTGCCGACCTCCGGTCAGCCCTGATTGAGAGAATCGAGCGGCAAGCGCAGTAGCGGCAGAACCCCCTCTAAAGCTCGTCGCCTCCAGCACTGCTTTTTATGATTTTTTAACTATCCCCCGAACTAAACAGCTGTGCCACAATTGAAAAAACAGTACCTTTGAAGTATTCAAAAACAAGGTGTTATGAAAGTATTATTGTTTTCGTTGCTGTCTGCAATCGCAGGCATCGCCATTTATGCAGAAAATCCGGTTGGATACAGTTACACACCATTGGTCAGAGAAGGCGTGGAGTGGGGATACAAATGGACGTATTATCCTCTAAAAGAAGGCAGCTACTACCTGCAGCTCTCCGGCGACACCTTGATAAACAGCAAAACCTATAAAGTCTGCTACAGATATGCCACTGTCGACTTCCAGAAAGAGGACGCTATGGTTTATGGCTTCGTCAGAGAAGAGGGCAAACGGATATATGCGATAGGCAGACGTGTGCCCAACGGGACTAGCATAGACATGTACAATTATTACGACAAGGACGCTTTGGAAGAGCGTCTCATCTATGATTTTGACTGGAAAATAGGTGATACATACAGACTTGCAGCAGACGAGCCATACATCACCATCACTGGGATTAAATATGTGGAGGTCAACGGAAAAAAGCGAAAGGCATTTTTTGCAACCCTCAACGGGGCTACTTCCGAAAGTCTTTTTGCCATTGAAGGGATTGGATTCATTGGCAGCAGACCGTTTGAGGCAGACATGATGAACCCGAACTTAAATGAGTGCGCCTGTATGCCTGAATATGTCGTTGAATTGGAATTCATGCAGAAAACAAACGACCGGTTCCACTATGAATTCCGCCGTGATGATTTCGACTTCAGCTTTGGCTCGGCAGAAAGTATAAATCCCGACAGCCCGGGACTGCGCCTGTCGGCCGACAATCTCTACTTCAACGCACCCAATCCCGACAGACTCACCGCGTCGCTTGCCGACACGTCGGGGCGCATTGTCGCAGCCTCCACTATGGAAGACGGGATGACTGCAATAAACGTGGCGCAACTACCCGAGGGCATCTATATTGCGACGCTGAAGTCGGACAAGGAATTGATTTTAAGCGAGAAAATCCTCGTCAGCCACCGCTGAACGCTGCCGCCGAATCATTGAGACGATTGGATGACTCCAATCACATATCAACTGTTGTGTCGACAATGGTTTCCGGAGTCGGGTTGACAAATATGTCGACCGGCGGTTGCTGTGTTTCCTCGTCGGCAAGCCATGTGTCGGCAACGAGTTTCATCAGACGGTCCTGATAGTCGGGTTTAAGTGCCATCTTCTCCACCTCCGCGGCTTTCTTCTTGTCGACAGCCACACCGCCAAGCCCCTCTCTGAGATATTTTGCATAGACGGCAGCCGGCTCCTGCTCAATCATTCCTTCCTCGCAAGCCGCAGCAAAGCATGCCGCCGCCTGCGCGAAGTAGTCCTTGCCAATGTTGTTATACATTATCCCGAGCGTGTTGAGAGCCTTCGGGAAACGCGCCTCGGAGGCTTGCTGAAGCAGCAACACACACTCATCGGCCTCCTCGTCGCTCAAATCGTCGGAGCCAAGCGTATAGACATACGCAAGCAACGCTTTTGCCGACACGTCGCGCACCGACGCCGCCTTCAGGTAGCCCACACACTGCTCGCGTGTCGACGGCTCAAGGCGTCCGCCCTCCTTTTTCACGAGGGTCAACGCTTTCATTGTCAACCCTTCGGGGATATCCATCGTCACAAGATGCTCAAAGCATTCAAGCGCCTTGTCGTAGTCCTGCTTATACAAATAGGCATTGCCTTTCAGGTAGTAGAAAAACGCCGAGTTGTCGGGGTTTTTCTTGTCGCAGTAGGTTTTCTTGAAGTCTGCCACATAACCCTGGTCGGCGGCGATGGCCATCCAAGCCATAGCCATGCAGTAGCTGCGCTCCGGACCCGTTCCGTCGCGGAAAGCCACTGCATAGTCCCACTGCGCACGATGCGATCCGAGCACCGCGGCGCGCCGCAGATAGTCGGCAGCCTTCAGCGAGTCGGGCTCCACACCGTCGCCGGCGGCATAGCGCAGGCTAAGGTCGTAGCACGCCTGTGGGAAATTGCGCGAAGCGGCTTTCTCAAGAAACTCCAAGCCCTCCACGTGGTTTTCCTCTCCGCCAAGACCTTTCATCTTCATCATTCCGCAGAAATACGTAGCCGACAAGTCGCCCTGCTCCGCCGCTTTCGCAAACCATTCCAAAGCGTCGGGCTGTCGTCCTGTATTCAGACAGATTAAGGCATATTCACGCTGTGCGTCGACCGAACCGCCCTCGGCGGCCATCTGGAAATACTGCACGGCTTTCGCCCCGTCGCGCTTCACGCCGTTTCCCGTCTTGTAAGCCAACGCCGTCACGATGCCGTCAAACAGTCCGCCGCGCTGAGCCGCCGCCTCAACGGCAGTCATCAGCGAGTCGTTTCCGTCGCGTATTGATTTCAGATACAGCCGAGTGGCCTTCAGCGAGTCCCTGTCAATGCCGTATCCGTAGCGATAGCACATTCCCATATTGCCCACAGCCTTTACATCGCCCTGCTTGGCAGCCTTCGCCCACCATTGCAACGCCTGCCCGTAGTCGCGCTTCATCCCGTTTGTGCCGTTGTAGCACCACTCGCCAACGGCATTCTGCGATGCTGCGTCGCCCTCCTGTGCTTTTTGCAGCACTGCGTTGGGCTGCGTTGCGAGAGCCATTCCCGCGGCAAGGGCCGCGCATATCGTAAAAATCAACGTTTTTTTCATTCTTTCCAGTCTTTTTTCTACCATTCCGCAGCCGTGTCGGCGGCGGCAGGTTCGTCATAATAGTCATCAGCAGGCGCAACCGTGTCGACCACCACAGCTTCATCGCCGTAATACACAACGGAGTCGGAAACCACGCTGTCGCAGACCATCCCGCCAAGCTCGTCAATATATTCATATTCTCCGTCGCGCAGACCGTAACTGTTGCCTTTCTTGTCGAGCACAAGCATCACCGCTGCCGCCACGGCAATCGCGGCTGCAACCGACGCCAGCACAATCCACAACGGTTTCCGGTTTTTACGCCCAGCTTCGATTATGCGAGTCGGCGCAGTGTCGGCATCCATCTCACAAACGGCTTCGCCGCCATCGTGAAGAGACGCGAGAAAAGCCTCCACCGAAGGCGTTCGGTCGGCACGGTTCTGCTGCATCGCCCCGACAATGGCGTTGACCACCGGTCTGTCCAGCGTCTTGGGCAGCGACTGCACAATGCCCGCCGAAGTCTGCTCAGTGGCGATTGCCGGATCCTTGCCCACAAGCATGTAATAGAGCGTGGCACCGAGAGCGTAGACATCGGCTTGCGGCACAAACGTGTTGAGTCCGGCATATTGCTCCACCGGAGCATAGCCGTCGCTGCAGCCCTGCACACGCACCGTCGACGTGGGACGCCCGTTGCCGTCATAATGCTTCGCCAAGCCGAAATCGATGATTACCGGCATTTTCGAGCCGTCGGGCGTAGTCTTAAACATTATGTTGTCGGGCTTTATGTCGAGATGGTTGATGCGATGACTGTGCAGAAACGCCACAGCCCTTGCAACCGGCTCGATTATTTCAAGCGCACGCTGCTCGGGCAGCGGTCCGCCAGCCTTCACAATGTCGCTCAGCGAGCCGCCGTTGAGATATTCCATCACATAGTAGACCGTGTTGTTTGCCTCAAACACCTCGCTGACAGGCACAATATTGTCCACCTGCCCGCTCAAGGCATTCAGACGCTCCGCCTCCGACAGGAAGTCCTTGCGGCTCTCCTCCACGCGCGCCTTCGACGGACGCGAATACACCACACCCGCCGACCCGGCATCGCGCTCGCAGGCGTCTTGCAGGAAATGCTCCTTCACGGCGAAATATGTGAAGATGGGCACATTCTGGTAGACCAGCGTCGCCGACACCTTGTAGGTTATGCCAAAACCGCCTACACCAAGCACTTTCTCGATGCGGTATTCCCGGTTGGGACTTCGCAACAACGAGCCTACAGGCAACGCATACTTAAAAACCTCTTTGTCCATCTTAGATGCTCTGCAACGGCTGTCCAGCCAATTTTTCTATCTTCTGACGCTCAGCCTCCGCCTCGCGTTTCTTTCTCTGCTCTTCCTTGCGTTTCAATGCCTCTTCAGGCGACACTTGCTCCTGTTCCTGTGTCTGTGTCTGAGGCTTCACCGAGCCGTCATGACCCTGCTTTTTGGGCTGTACGGCAGGTTGTTTGGCTGCCGGACGGCGGAACGTGATTTTTTGGCTGTAGGCCACCTCCTCTGGTGTGCCGTCGGCATTGCGTGCCGGCTCGAAACGCATCATCCTGCACAGGCGCACCGCCTCTTTGTCGATAGCCGGGTCAACGCCCTTTACCACCTCGACATCGTCGGTTGTTCCGTCTTCCTCTATCTTGAAACGCACCTCAACCGTGCCTTCCTTTGTGGCGTCAGCCGGATAGCGCAGGTTGTCGTTGATGAATTTCTGCATATCGCCCTTGAAGCTCGGAGCCGTAGCCATTCCTTGTTTTTCCGACGGCATTTCGGTCTTCTCCTCCGATGCTTTCTCCACATTTTCCTTGTCCTCACCGCCTTTCAAGCCCGAGAACACAACCACTGCGGCAACAATCAATATCGCAAGAACCACAGCGGCGGCAATCACAGCGCCCATCGGCGTCTTTTTTCTTTTCGTGTATCCGCCAGCCGGACGCGCTTCTGCCGGCGTCACTATGCGCGTGGCAGTCTGCGGCTCCACCGGCAACGCGCCAGCCACGCTGTCGACACTGACAAGATACGCCGTATTGTTGTCGTCGCTGTCCACACTCATCGCAGCTATCCGGGCACATTTTTCAGCGTCGGAAGCCGGTTTGCCGAGTATTTCGACAAGCATATCGTCACTAAGATTCTTCAACACGCCGTCGGAGCACATAAACACATAATCGCCCGGACGCACATCGGTGATGTTGACCGTTGTTGCAGCCGAACGCTCCTGCTCTGCATCGGGCACACACACCGAACGCGTAATCACGTTGCGGTCGGGATGCGTTTCCGCCTCCTTCTCCGTTATCACGCCGGCACGCACAAGGGCGTTGACCAGCGAATGGTCGTCGGTGCGGTAGACAATGCCGCTGCCCGGGCGCACATAGTACACGCGGCTGTCGCCGATATGGGCGATGAAACAGCCGTTGGAATGGAATGCCACAAACGTGAGCGTTGTAGCCATTCCCTTGTTCTCAGGCGTCGATACGCGCTGCAGTTCGTTGAAAGCGAAGTCGAGAGCCTGCTCAAAGTCACGGACAGTGAACGGACACGACCAATCCCTACCCGCAAGCGCCTTCCCGAATGCGTCGCAGACGGTGCGGCTTGCCACTTCTCCTTTTTCATTTCCCCCTACGCCGTCGCAGACCACGAAAAACGGTTGCGGGTCTTTCGGCGTGTCGCAGTCGGGATAGCGCGAATCCTCCTGGTTGGCGCGCCGCCCGAGTTGCGTAAATGAGTATGGTTGATTCAATCGTATGTCCATATCCTTAAATTTCTAAGATTCTTGATTCGGTGCTTTTTCAAACTTGAATGTGGTGCGGCCGAGCACGATGGTGTCGCCAAACTCGAGATACTCTCCCATGCCGGCGCTCAAAGCTCTACCGTTGTGCTTCACCTTGTTAGTGGCGTTGAGCACAGTGAGTTTATAGATGATTCCCGCCGATTTTGTCTCGGCAGTGATGCTTATCGAGCGGCGGCTCATTGTCGGGTCGTCGACCATCACGTCACATGGAGCGTCGGTGTCCTGACGCCCTACGATGGTTTCTTTTCCCGCCAGCTCAAAAATACGGTCGGAGCGGAAATGTCCGCGTTTCTGCACGAGGCATCCACGACAGATATTGAAATTTTTCTGCACCGGCTTGGTCTTGTTGACCTTTTCTACCGGACGTGTCTCGGTGTTTTCGCCCTCTCCATTAGCCGCTTCGTAGACATAAGTCTGCACGCTCTGACATTTGGGGCAGCGCACATTGTGCTGTCCGGGCTGCGGGTTGCGGATGCGCAGCTTCATGCCGCAGCTGGAGCAGAATTGCTCCACCACAGGCGCGTTGTCGGCTGGCTGTGGAGCCGGCTTTGGTGCTGGCTGAGGCGCAGGCTCCGGCTGCTTGTTGCTGTCTACAATCTTCACTGGAAACGGCTTGCCGCAGAACGGGCATGTTATTTTATAAACACCCGGAGTTTGCGGATTGCGCATACGCATCTGCTTTTTACACTCCGGGCATGTTACAAGTATAGTCTGATTTTCGTTGTCCATAGATGGTTTTATCCAAGAGTAGTTGGGTCGATAATATCGGCTTCGAAAGAGTTGTCGTCAGGCATCGGATCGGTGTCGGAAGCGGCAAGATAACCAGTTGTGTCGCCTTGCTGCTGGGCGTGGAGCATCTCCATGTCGCTGACGGTCGACACCACACCGAGTTCAACCTCGTTTCCGTAAGCGTCACGCGCCACGTCAAACATCTGGTCGCCGTTTACGTCGACAAGCACCATTTCCGTGCCGTCCTCGGCTGTAATTGTGGTGGTTGTCTCAAGTTCTCCGTTCACGTTGTAGACCTGTGCAATCTCGCCCACCTCAAACGGGAAGTCGGAAGCCTGGGCATCGGTCGGGTCAATGATGTCGGCTGCAAGAATCTCGTCTGAAACATCGTCGGGGTTCACCGTCGTTTCCGTTGTCGTCGTGTGCTGCGTTGTGGCTGCAGGCTGTGTCTCAGCCACCGGTTCGGCTGCCACGACAGGTTCCGGCTGTGCCTCGACCACCGGTTCGGTGACAGTGTTGTCGGCTGTAAGTCCGGCAACGGCATCGAGCGCCTCGTCGGCAGTCATCGGTTCTGCCTCTACCGTACCCGCGAATTGCTGATAAGCCTCATAACCAGCATAGCCAGCGGCTGCCATACCCGCTGTTTTCGCAGCGTTGTTTTCTTTGTTCTCTCCCTCAACAATTGTTGCGTCCACTGTTCCCTGGTTGCCTGCTGCAACAGTCTGAAATTTTAGTTTCTTGGTTTCCATAACATTTGGTTTTTGTTTATGTCACAAAGTTAAGCGTCGGCAACGGCGTTTTGCAAACGTTTCGGGCCATACTGTTTGAACCCGGCAGTTTTTTTGACGAAGTGGCGCGTTTCTATGTCGAACAGACTTCGTGTGCCTACCATTTTGTCAGCACCATGTTGTAAGAACGCTTGGCAGCAACAAGTTGCGGATGC
>OMNP01000937.1_pt1 | contig 10454 bp, 10 predicted proteins | sample 1673811 | NCBI WGS metagenome assembly OMNP01 (sample SAMEA103958127, study PRJEB25191) | human gut metagenome | biome: human-associated habitat [ENVO:00009003]; feature: intestine environment [ENVO:2100002]; material: feces | place: Germany | collected 2013/2015
GATCTGTCTCATTCCCTTTGCCTTGAGCAGTTTCGGAAAACTCTCTGTGACGTAGAGGGGCTTGATCAGATCGCCAATCTCATTGACACATACATACTCAAGATATTCCTTGATGTAGCTGCGTCCGCACAAGCGGCGGTTTTCCTGCTGTTCTTCTTTCAGCGTAAGAAGTCTTTCCCGCATGAACGGAACAAGAGGCAGTGTCCTCATACTCGATTTGGTCTTTGTGGTGTCCGACGCAACCAGAACGCGCTTGCCGTCAAGATCACAGGAAGTAACCGTATGACGGATGGAAGAAAAATAATGATAGAGCAAAACCATAACAAGCAAAAAGGAGCGGCCATCGGCCGCTCCTTTCTCATAGTGTGTTTGCCTGACTGCGAAAATTTGGATAACATCTCATCTGCCGCAAGCACCACTTTTTTTCGGCGGCGTCTTTACGCTGATACCAATACGTTTATTGCATCGGCCCGACCGGTGGATGCTGACGAAACCGGGACAAGCGGAACGGATAAATCCGTTCCCTACAAGGGTGCGGCGCAAAACTCAGCAACGTACTAACGTTACGCGAAGCAAAAACGGTTTCCTCCGCAACCTCGATACCGGGACACCGCAATAACCGTATCGGTAGGTGCGTCAAATCGCCTCTAAAAGACTCCGAGGGATTTGAAGATGAGGGACCAGGCGAACATGGTGAAGCAGCACAGGGCGCTGGTGGAAACAACGATATCGCCGGCAAGCTCATCGTCGCCGCCCATCTGCTGAACCATGGTGAAGGACGCAATAGCCGTGGCCGAGCCGAAAATGGCGATCATACCGGCAAAGGCTATGCCGCATATGCCGAAGAAGTAAGCGGCAGTGAGGAAGATGCCCGGCATAACGACGAGCCTGCCGAGGCAGACTTCAACGAGATCCTTAATGTATTTATGTATGCCGCCCCACTGGAAGAATGCGCCGAGCATGAACAGCATCATGGGGTTGGTGGCGGCGCTTATTTGCTTTATGGTCGAAAGCAGCGCCTCGGGCAGATGTATGCCGAGCAGCTGGAACGCAATGCCCACGACCGTGCCGAGGATGAGCGGATTTTTGAAAACGTCTATGATGATGCCGAGAGCGTTTGGCCTTTTGCCGCTGAACAGCTCAAGCGTTATCACTGCGATGGCGTTGAACATCGGAACGACAACGGAGATGAGCACGACGACCGGGCCTGCGTCCGCACCGGGGACGAGCGCCGTCGCCAGCGGCAGACCGATAATGACGAAGTTCGAGCGGTAAATGCCCTGGATCTTAACGCCGCGCTTGGCAGTGTCCTTCTCGGTCAGCATGACGTAGGCGAAAGCAAGCGCGTATTCGAGGAGCACGCCGCCGGCTGCAAAGATCAGAAGCTTCGGCTGCACAGCGCCGGACAGGTCGGAGGTGTAGATGTTGTAAAACAGCATCACCGGCATGAAATAGCGAAACAAAAGCCTGTTGAACTTGGGAACGTCCTCGCGCTTAATAGCGCCCAGATGCCTTGCAAGGCATCCGAGCGCCATGATGAGAAATATCGGAACGACCGCGTTTAAGCAGACGAAAAATGCCGTCATTTTTTGTCCTTCCTCTGGAGCTTGTGCTTTTTGCCGTCAGGCGTTTGGATATATGTGTTCTCAAGTACCTCGATCGCGCCCTTGCGCCACTCGTCGAGGTATTCCTTGCGCAGCGCGTCGCGCTCGGCCGTTTCTTCGGCGGTCAGCTCGCGCTCTTTTTTTATGCGCGCAAGCTCGTTTATTCTCTGAAGCTTTGAATTTTCCATTATTTTATCGTCCCCAATTCGTCAAGAGTTTTTTCAAATGCAGGAATGAAATGCTCGATGAAGTATTCTGCTTCCGGCATGTTGTAAGCGTGTATTGCCTCCAGAGTCTGCTTTTCGGCGTTTAGAAATTCGTTGTTGCCGGCCTTGCGCTCTTCGATGCATTTGATGTAGGCGCTCAGCTTGTCGGCAGCCTTTACTATCGGGTGCAACTCGCGCTGAGTCTGCCCCGTCAATATCGGCTCGAAGGCCGGCTGAAGCTCCTCGGGCAGCATGCCCAGCAGTTTTTTCGACGCAATGGTCTCGACGCGGCGGTAAGCGCTCATGATCTCGTCGTCGTGATATTTTATCGGCGTGGGCAGATCACCGGTGAGTATCTCGCTTGCGTCGTGATACAGCGCAACGGCGGCGCAGGCCTCGGGGTCGCAGTCGATGCCGTAAACGTCGCGGCGAATAACTCCCAGCGCGTGCGCGATCACCGCAACCATGTGGCTGTGCTCCTGAATGTTTTCATGTATTGAATTGCGCATCAGGCTCCAGCGCTCGATGTAGCGCATGCGCGAGATCAGCGCAAAAAAATTGCTGTCCATTTTCGCTCTCCTCTGTTAAAATCAAATTAATGTTATCACACGGGGCAAATAATATCAAATATTTGAGGAACATTTTTTGCTGCGGCTTCGTCATAGAGACGTTGATCGATCATCATGACCTTGAAAGGAGCATATAAAAATGAAGAATTTTAAGAAAATGATCTGCGCGGCGCTGTGCCTTGCAATGGTGTTCGCGCTGTGTGCCTGCGGCAGCCAGACAAACGATAAAGCCGGGAAGACCGATGAAAACGATAACAGCCGGATAGCAAACCCCGTGCATGAATCGAGTGCCGAGGAATTTAAGGCCGCCGGTATCGTCATGCCCGAGATCGACGGCAAAACGCCCGTGTACACGACGATTGACGGAGACGAGACGCTGTATCAGGCAGATTACGGCACATTCACCATCCGTGCACAGAAAACGGATGAACAGAAGGACATCTCCGGTATGAACTATGAGTGGACCGAGGATCCGACAATGACCCTGGAGCTTTTGCAGGGAAACCCCTTATTCAAGCTCGACGGAAAGGGCGCCGGCATCGTTTACTGGTATCTTAACGGCAGCAGCTGGTCTGTCGGCATGACGGAGGGCGCGAGCGTGGACACCCTGAAGAGCCTGTACTTCAAGACCGCAGAGTTGAATCCCGGCGGCGACGGCTTTCTCTCAAACTGAAAAAAGCTCTTTACAAACGCCGCCGTAAGTGGTAATATTACAAGGCTAAGCCCGTGTGCTCAGTGATCGGGAGACCTTTCCTCCCTTTACTTAGCCATTGGGTATATAAAAATCATGAAAGGGGTATCATTATGATCACCAAAGAGACCAAGACCGCCGTTATAGAGGCAAACAAGACCCACGAGAACGACACCGGTTCTCCCGAGGTTCAGATCGCTATTCTCACTCAGCGCATCCGCGAGCTGACCGCTCACCTGAAGGTCCATCCCAACGACGACCACAGCCGTCTGGGCATGTACAAGATGGTCGGTAAGCGCCGCCGTCTGCTCGACTACCTCGCAAAGAAGGATATCGAGCGTTACCGCGCAATCATTGCAAAGCTGGGCATCCGCAAGTAAGTCCGGCATTTCCGAAGGGTATGAAGGTTTTAAGCAGGGGACAAGTGAATATGTCCCCTGCTTTTTTCAATGTGTCAAAAGAAGTTTTGGCACATTGAAAAATGAATAGTTAATAATGAATGATGAATAATTGCGGTGTGCCTACGGCACGGATTTTTAATAGCGCCTTTACGCTGATACCGATACATCCATTGCGTCAGCCCGACCGGAGAGTGCCGACCAGACCACCACATGCGGAACGGATAAATCCGTTCCCTACAGGGGTGCGGTGCAAAACTCAACAGCGCACTAACGGGCAGCGCGGCACACGCGGTTTCCTCCGCAGCCTCGATACCGGGTTCACGCAATATGCGTATTCGTAGCTGCGTCAAATCGCCACTAAAAAAATCTCAAATCGCCTCTGAAAAGGAGCTTAGTATTTGAAAATAGGCTTCGGAGTGAAACCCGTTTTCAAGTGCTATGCTCCGGCGGTTTTTGAAAATAGAAAAATGAAAAGGAGCAAAACAAATGATAATCACGCACAAAGAGTTTCCCGATTACAGAAAGTTTGAGATCGAGTACGAAGGCCGTCCTCTGAAGATGGAAGTAGGCAAGATGGCAGAGCTGTGCAACGCAGCGGTCCTCGTGACTTACGGCGAGACCACCGTTCTCGTTACCTGCACCGCATCGGCACGTCCCAAGGACGGCATTGATTACTTCCCTCTGTCGGTCGATTTCAACGAAAAGCTGTACGCAGTCGGCCGCATCCCCGGCAGCTTCATGCGCCGCGAGGGTAAGCCCAGCCTGCCGGCAGTCCTGGCATCACGCCTGATCGACCGCCCCATGCGTCCCCTGTTCCCGACCGACCTGCGCAACGACGTCGTCATTGCATGCGAGGTCCTGTCCGTTGACCGCGATTGCAGCCCCGAGATCACCGCAATGATCGGCGCATCGGCAGCGGTCAGCATCTCCGACGTTCCCTTCAACGGCCCCATCGCAGGCATCGTCCTCGGCTGGGACGGCGAGAAGTATCTGTTCAACCCCACCCAGGAAGAGCGCAAGACCAACCGCATGACCACCACAATCGCTGCAACCCATAAGAAGATCGTCATGATCGAGTCCGAGGCAGATCAGGTCCCCGAGGACGTAATGTACGAGGGCATCGTGCAGGCTCATGAGCACCTCCAGCCGGTTCTTGACCTCATTGACAAGATGGTCGCGGAGATAGGCAAGCCGAAGTTTGAGTACGAGCATGCTGCATTCGACGATGAGCTGTTCAATAAGCTGGTCGAGAACGAGTTTGCGGGCATGGAATACTGCATGGATACCGACGACAAGAACGTTCGCGAAGCGCGCGTCAACGAGTGGGTCACCGCAATGGAGGAGAAGTACTCTGAGGAGCACCCTGACATGATGCAGTACATGGACGAGATCCTGTACAAGCTCCAGAAGAAGGTCGTCAAGAAATGGCTGCTGGCCGGCAAGCGTGTTGACGGCCGCGCAATGAACGAGATCCGCCCCCTCGGCAGCGAGGTCGGCATCATCCCCAGAGTTCACGGCTCGGCACTGTTCACCCGCGGCCAGACTCAGGTGCTCTCGATAGCAACACTTGCAACTCTGTCCATGTCCCAGAAGCTCGACACCATCTGGGAAGAGGAAGAGAAGCGTTTCATGCATCACTATAACATGCCCTCTTACTCCACGGGCGAGGCTCGTGCCAGCCGCAGCACCGGCCGCCGCGAATACGGTCACGGCGCACTGGTCGAGAAGGCGCTCGAGAGCGTCATCCCCTCGGTAGAGGACTTCCCGTACACCATTCGCGTAGTCTCCGAGATCCTGTCCTCCAACGGCTCAACCTCGCAGGGCTCCATCTGCGGCACAACGCTGGCGCTTATGGATGCAGGCGTTCCCATTAAGGCTCCCGTTGCCGGCATCTCCTGCGGCCTTATTCAGGACGGCGACGATTTCACCACCTTTATCGACATCCAGGGCGTTGAGGACTTCCACGGCGAGATGGACTTCAAGGTCGCCGGCACCAAGACCGGTATCACCGCCATCCAGATGGACCTCAAGAACGACGGCCTCAAGCACGAGATCGTCAAGGAAGCTCTCGAGATCACCCGTGAGGCTCGCTACCAGATCCTCGACGAGGTCATGCTCAAGGCTCTGCCCGAACCTCGCAAGGAGCTTGCAAAGAGCGCACCGAAGATGATCCAGATGAAGATCAATCCCGACAAGATCCGCGAGGTCATCGGCTCAGGCGGCAAGGTCATCCAGAAGATCACCGCAGACACCGGCTGCAAGATCGACATCGACGACGACGGCAGCATCTTCATCGCATCCGAGGATATCGAGGCATGCCGCGCGGCACGCCAGACCATCGAAAACATCGTTTTCGAGCCCGAGGTCGGCGCACTGTACTACGGCAAGGTCGTCCGCATCATCCCCATCGGCGCATTCATCGAGCTTGCCCCGGGCAAGGACGGCATGTGCCACATCAAGGATCTTGAGTTCAAGCGCACCGAGAAGGTAGAGGACGTTCTGAACGTCGGCGACATGACCTGGGTCAAGGTCACCGAGATCGACGACCGCGGCAGAGTCAACCTCTCGCGCAAGGAGGCCCTCAAGGAGCGCGGCGAGGCATAATCGAAGAATCAAAAAACAGCTGTTTATTCTTTGAATAAGCAGCTGTTTTTAAAACATCGAAGGGAGCTTTGAATGATGGAAAACGAGGCCAAGCGTGCCAAAGTGCGTATTATTGCATTTTCTGTTTTGATCGCCGTGCTGCTGATAATAGCGGCCGCTTTCTGCGTGTACCGCTATCAGCACACGTTTTCGCAGGAAAAGTGGCTTTCGAATGCAGACGGGCGCTACATGATCGTCGCCGATATGCTCGAAAAGCACCCGCTCACCGGAATGAGCGAGGCCGACGTCATAGCGCTTCTGGGCGCAGAGGACGGCGGCGGACAGACCTCCTTCAAGCTCAGCGATAAAAACTATCCGCCGGAGACCACGCTCGTGTACCATCTGGGCGTCGAATACATTGACAACATGTGGCTCATAATCTCGATAAGCGACGGAATCGTCACGGAATACCTCATCGACGTGACCTGACGCTCAAGCAGGCACTATGAAAAAGCAGCAGGCATTTCAATGGCCTAAGAAGCTTTTCTTCCCTCTGCGGGAACATTTCCGCATCCCTCGGCGTCATACAGGCAAAGAACACAAAAGGAGTTGAGAGATCATGACAAAAAAGCTTGCCGCGAGCATTCTGTGCCTTGCTCTTGCTTTTTCGCTCGCAGGCTGCGGCATATTTCGGGGCGCAGCGCCAGAAAACACTCCGGCAGTTCCGGACGACTTCTCGCTGCGCTTTTCATGGTGGTACGACGAGACGCAGAAAAACATCCTGGACACACAGACGGGCAGTATTCAAAAGGATCTTGCCTCGGACGGGACGGCATCGGCGGAGCTTCGCCCCGAGCCGGACTTTTTGCAGCGGCTGTACGAGCTTGTCTGCAAATATCGCCTTACGGATATCGACCGCGAAATGACCTCGCAGGAGCTCGCGGACGATAAATCAAAGGCGGTTTCCATGATCCCGCTCGAGCATTACGAGATCTCCGTAACACTGAACGGAAGGAGCCTTCTTATCTGCGGCGATCAGACGGCCGTCTACCACATGACCTCGGATGAGGACGCCGCAAATTTCATAAACGCCGTGACCTCCGTTAAGAAGGCCGTGACGGAGCTGCCGGAATGGACGGCCCTGCCGCCCGCAAACGGAGGCTATGACTGAGCCTTAAGAAAGCGTTCAGAATATGAATAAACGGTATATTTCGCCTTTATGCGCTTGCATAGGGGCGATTTTTATGTTATCATTTAGCTAACAGTGTTAGCAAAAGTGCGAAAGGGGGCTTGAAGGAGTAATGGATTACATGCTTCTTGCGGAAAAGATGCTGTCGGTCAGGGCAAGGCTGAGCCATCTCCCGGCGGGCGAGGCTATAAGCGACGCCTGCGGCGGCGAGTTTTTTGCGCTGAGCCTACTGCTTTTGCGTGATGAGCCGAGCTGCCCGTCGGAGCTGCGGCGCAGCATGGGAGTATCGTCGGCGCGCATTGCGGCGCTTTTAAAGCACCTTGAGCAAAAGGGCTGGATCAGCCGCAGCGCCGATGAGCACGACGAGCGTCGGGTCAACGTTTTGCTGACCGATGCAGGGCGCGAGCTTATAAACAGCCGCCGCCGCGAGGCTATCGAGCGCGTTTCCGCAGCGCTGAGGGAGCTCGGCGAGGAGGACGCGCGCGAATATGTCCGCATTCAGCAGAAAATGCTCGACGCGCTTTCCGAAGATACCTTCGATTGACAAGAGCGCATACGGTTTCAGCAAGCGATCATTGTTGTGATGCCCGGCAGCTTCGATACCGGGCCGACGCAATAAATGTATCGGCAGAAGCGTTAAAACGCCTCCAAAAAAGTAAGGAGTGATATTATCAGAAAATCAGTTGAGCTTGGGAGCAATCGCACTGCGATAGTCGAAAAAACGCGCGAGGCGGCGGTTTCGGTGCTGCCGATCGTCGCGATAGTAATAGTGCTGTGTCTTTTTGTGATGCCTATGCAGGCCGACCTGCTTTTGTGCTTTCTCATCGGCGGACTGCTGATAGTTGCCGGCATGGGGCTGTTTTCGCTGGGTGCCGAGCAGGCGATGATGCCCATCGGCTCGAAGATCGGCACGGCGCTGACCAAAACAAAAAATCTGCCGCTCATCCTCGGCGTGAGCTTTCTGCTTGGCTTTGCGATAACCGTAGCCGAGCCGGATCTTCAGGTGCTTGCGCAGACCGTTCCGCACATAAAAAGCAGCGTTCTGCTCATAACCGTAGGAGTTGGCGTCGGATTTTTCATGACGGTGTGTATGCTGCGAATCCTCACCGGCGCGAGCCTCAGATGGCTGCTCATAGCCTGCTATGCGCTCATCTTCGTGCTGGCTGCGTTCACCGACCGCAATTATCTGAGCATCGCTTTCGACTCCGGCGGCGTCACCACCGGGCCGATGACGGTGCCGTTTATCCTCGCAATGGGGCTTGGCGTTTCGATGATACGAAGCGACCGCGCCGCCGAGGCCGACAGCTTCGGTCTTGTTGCGCTGTGCTCGATCGGACCGATACTCTCGGTGCTCATCCTCGGATTTTTCTATAACGACAGCGAGGCGACCGCCGGAGTAAGCGCCGCCGCGTTTGCCGACACGCGCGAGATAGGCTCGGCCTTCATCTCCGCGATACCCGATTACATGGCTGAGATGGCCGTTGCGCTGCTGCCGATCGTCGCGATATTCCTCATTTTCCAGCTGTGCCTGCTGCGCCTGCACGGGCGGCCGCTTGCAAAGATACTCATCGGCATTGTTTACACCTATGTCGGCCTTGTGCTGTTCCTCACGGGCGTGAACGTCGGCTTTTCGACCCTCGGCGCGTCGCTGGGCGCGGCGCTTGCCGAAAGCGGAGCCAAGTGGCTGCTAATTCCGCTGTCGATGCTGCTCGGCTGGTTCATAATTTCCGCCGAGCCTGCCGTCGGCGTTCTTGAAAAGCAGATCGAGCAAGTCAGCGCCGGCGCGATACCCGGCAGGGCGATAAAGATCAGCCTTTCCGTCGCCATTGCGCTTGCAATGGGCATTGCCATGCTGCGCGTCGTGACGGGCATAAGCATCATGTGGTTTCTCGTTCCCGGCTACGCAATCGCGCTCGGCCTGTCGTTTTTCGTGCCGGATATCTACACCGCGATAGCCTTCGACTCCGGCGGCGTTGCCTCCGGTCCCATGACGGCGACCTTCATGCTGCAATTTATGATGGGCGCATCCACCGCGCTCGGCGGCAATGTGCTCAGCGACGCTTTCGGCGTTGTTGCAATGGTCGCGATGATGCCGCTGCTGTCGATCCAGGTAGTCGGCGTGTTGTTCGAGAAGCATGCAAAGCGCAGCGAGGCGAGCGAGGAGGTTTACGGAGACCTCGATATCATCGAGCTGTGGGAGGAAGCGATATGAACTACGTTATATCAATAATTAACCCCGAGGCGCTCGACACGCTGTGCGCGATATGCGCCGAGCTAAAGTTGCCGATGACGGTGGTCATGCACGGGCGCGGCACGGCCGTGCAGAGCATGATGGATCTTCTCGGCATCGAGTCGAACGAAAAGCGCGTCGTTTTGACCGTTGCCGACAGCGATAAAACTAAGCAGCTCATCGCCGACCAGCGGCGCAGGCTGCACCTGGGCGTTCCGGGTCACGGCATCGTCATTGCCGTGCCGGTAAAAAGTATTGGAGGTGGAAAGGCCTTGGCATATCTCAATCAGGACAACAGAAACGTGAAGCAGGCGCCTGCGCTCAGCTTCGCTTACGAGCTGATAGTCGCGATCACTAACGAGGGCTGTACGGATATGGTCATGAACGCGGCTCGCGCCGCCGGTGCGCGCGGCGGCACGACTTTGCACGGCAAGGGCACCGGCGAGAAGGATCCGCGGTTTTACAACATCACCCTCGCTGAGGAGAAGGAGGTCGTTCTCATCGTCGCTGCGGCCGAGCAGAAGTCCGAGATCATGGCCTCGATCATCAAAAAGGCCGGGCCCGACACCGAAGCCGGCACGATAGCCTTTTCTCTCCCCACCACCGAAGTCGCCGGCTTTTCTTTTTAGAGGCGAATTGACGCACCTACGGATACGGTGATTTCCGATGCCCGGTGTCGAAAGAGCGGAGAAAACCGCGACGTTTCGCGTCCCATTAGACTGCATTAATGTCACGGCGTAGGGGCGAGCATTGCTCGCCCGTTTGCTGCGGTTTTGCCGGCACTCACCGGTCGGGCTGACGCAATAACCGTATTGGCATCAGCGTAAAGCCGCCTCTAATTGTCTTCCCCTTGAGGGGAAGATGCCGCTTGCGGCAAATGAGGTGTAATTCAAATTGCGGCGTTAGCCGCCTCATTATAGCCGTATGGGCGAGCATTGCTCGCCCTTTTTTTATAATGTTTTTGCCTGACGGCAATGATTT
>OMNP01000940.1_pt1 | contig 10438 bp, 7 predicted proteins | sample 1673811 | NCBI WGS metagenome assembly OMNP01 (sample SAMEA103958127, study PRJEB25191) | human gut metagenome | biome: human-associated habitat [ENVO:00009003]; feature: intestine environment [ENVO:2100002]; material: feces | place: Germany | collected 2013/2015
TATAGAAAAATCTGCTCAAAATTAAAAAAAGTGGACATTTCGCGAGCGACATGGTATGATTGGATCATAAGATACGAAACAGCGATGTTCCATGTACGAATATAAAAGAATATGATTATAAAATGTTATGTAAACTAAATTGCTTTGGAGGGGGAGAGAATGAAAGCTTACAAACGGCTTCTTTCCGGTGTTTTAACAGTGGTGCTTTTGCTTTCCGGCTGCGGTGCAACAGTCACAGCGGGATTATTAAAATCGAAAATCGGGTTCATCGGTGAAACGGGCAAAAACAACATGAAGCTGTACGACGAATTCAAAGACTGGAAGCGGCAAGTAAGCGCGCCAGTCGCTGTTGTAGATGAGGGCATCTATCTGAAACGCAAAGGCGAAGTGCAGCAGCTCAGCTGCGGCAAAAATGATCTTGTATGGGAATCCGAGATCGCGGCGATATATAATGGACGAATTTACTATGTTGCACCGAGCTCGACTGTCATGACCACAACGGTAAATTCGGGGTATCAAACGGGTGTAACAAAGGGTTCTACAGCTACTTGGCGTTGTTCCGTGGTTTCGGAAACTTATCCCGAAAGAGAAGACCGTAAACTGCTGCTTTCTGCTTCACTGGTCGATTTGCCTGGTCTCAAAAAATACGATTATAGAGCTTCTGATTCGTTGAACCAAATCCCGAACACCTGCATGGAAATCCCGGATATCCACTATCTCGGCTTTTTCTGGATCGACCGAAAGCTTGCGCTGGCGGATTATGACCATGTGTTCGAGTATAACATGATGATCGACGAGGTGCGGGCTGTGCGCATGGACGAATATCACCTCTACGAAAACGACGTGTGGGCAGAGGTACGCGACAACGGCGAGACATTATCGCTCGGCAATTATAAAACCGACCGGCGTTGGAGCTTCGGATTGGACGAGCTGAATAACGAATACGCAAAGCAGCTGTATGAGATCTATCAAGAAGAATTATCCGCGGAGCTTGAGAAAGAAAAAGCAGTGAATGAAGCAGTGGGCGCGACGAACTATCTGTGGAGTCCGACTACGCAGCTGCAATTTGATAAGGTCATTGTGGTGAACTCAAAAATTTACTTTTCAGTCGCATACACAAGTACGGATAAAGCGAACAGCTTGCTGCTTTTTGAGTTTGACCCGTGGAACGAAACGCTCTCGTATGCGGATTGTATTCCGTTGAATAAGTATATACATAACAGCGCATTGATCCCAGTAATCCAGCCAAGCACAAAATCGGATTATGTAAACTAAATAAATTCATGTAAATTAAAAAGCGAGCCGTTCTGGTAAAGAACGGTTCGCCTTTTGTGTGTTGTGTTTAATCTGTCAGAGCGATGATGCGACCAAGTTCGGCAGAAGTTCTGTGCGAGATGGAAATGACGGTGCGGTTTTCCGCTACGCGTTTCAAAGCGGAAAGCACGGCGCGTTCGGTCTCGGCGTCAAGGTTTGCGGTGATCTCATCGAACAGCAGCATGCTCGGTGCGGCTGCTGCGGCTCTTGCGATGGACAAAAGTTGCCATTGACCCTGCGAGAACAGATCATCGGTACAACGCGTGTCGTAGCCTTTTTCCATGCTTTCAATCGTATCCTTGAGCCCGGTGAGCTCCGCCGCAGTGTGCACGGCTTCGTCGTTGATTGTGCTGTCATATAGCGTGATCTGGTCGCGCACGGTGCCCGGCACCATGTGGAACGTCTGCTCAACGCAGCCGAACAGACGGCGGCGTTCATCATCGCGGATATCGGCCGCCGGCACGCCGTGAATGAGCACCTCGCCGCTCTGCGGCTTATAAAGACCGAGCAGAAGCTTGAAGATGGTACTCTTGCCGGCGCCGGTGCGGCCGGTCAGCGTGACCTGATCGCCGTCCATGACTTTAAAGCTCAGGTGATCCAGCACCACGCGCTTATCGTAGCCGAACGTGACATCGCGGAACTCGACAAACGGCACGCTTCCGCTTCTTGCGGTGATGTTCTTCGGCTCATGTGTCGGTACGGTATCGGGATTTTCTTCCAGCACGAAGAACTCGTTGATGCGGTGGATGCCCGCCAACGCGGACTGGATGGTCTGAATCTCCATGCCAAGGCTTTCAACCGGTGTGAAGATCTGCGAAATATAGTTGATAACGGCAACAGCCGTACCGGCGGACATACCGAACAACGTCAGCACGGTGGTGTTGCCGGAAGCGGAAAGCAGCATGACGACGGCGACGACCACCGCGTTCGTAATGAGGATAACGGGGGAGTAGACGGCATCATAGAAGTTCGTCTTTTCCATAGCGCGGTAGCTCTCATTGATGTACGTGTCATAGCGCTTTTCCATGTACTTCTCTTTGCCGAGGCAGTGAATGGTGCGGATGTTGTGCAGTGTTTCCGGCACGTGGCCCGAAGCGCGGCCCACGGCCTTGCGGTTTTCAATCTGCGCTGCCAGCATATTTTTCTGCACGTGGCGCGTGAAGCAGAACAGGAACGGCAGCAAAACGAGCAATACGATCGCCAGACCGCGGTTTTGGAACCGGATAACGACCAGAATACTGATGATTCTGCACGCATCGGCGAACATACTGATGATGCCGGAGGAGAATAGGGTTTCAACGGTATCGACATCGCCGACAAAGCGGGAAACGAGCGTGCCGGGCTCCTGTTTTGTCATGTTGTCGGCGGTAAGGTGTGTAAATTTGTCCATTAAGCTGCTGCGTAGCGCGTGGGTGATTTTCTGGCCGAACACCACGAGCAGGCTTTCACGCGTTCCGGCTGTGATGGAGTCCACAATATCGGCTAAGATCAGCGGCGGGATAAGTGCGAACACAACAGCGCCGATAACGGCCGAAACAATGCTGAGGGAAAGGCCTTTTTGCTTTTTTACGGTGTCAAAGATCACCGTTCTCACTTGTTTTTTGCGCGTCATGCTCGGCACCTCCGTTCTCTGTGGTATGGACTTGCGATGTATACAGGTTTTCGTATTCGGGGACGATTTTCAGCAGCTCTTCGTGTGTGCCGGTCACGGCTTTGCCGTTTTCCATCCAGATCACGCCGTCCATCTCCGGGAAGAGGTATAACCTGTGCGAAATCAAAAGCACGATGCTGTCTTTTGCGAGCGCTTGCAAATTGACGAACGCCTGCTTTTCCGTGTTCTTATCGAGCGCGGAGAACGGATCGTCCAGAATGAGGATCGGCTTATCGTGGCACAGCGTGCGGGCAAACGCAAGGCGCTTTGCCTGCCCGCCGGAAAGGTACGCGCCGCCGCTGCCGATGAGCGTATTTTTGCCGTCGGTCATTTCCGCGACCTCCTGCTTCATGCACGCAGCGTTTAAATACGTATCGCTGTTTTTGCTGTCGCCGAGCAGAACGTTGTTTTCCACGCTGTCGTTAAAGAGCTCCGGGTCGTGCCCAAGGTAGCCGACGATGCCCGTGCGCACGCTTTGCTCCATGTTTTGCAGCTCTGCGCCGTCCACCGTGATGTGGCCTTCGTACGGATATTCGCACAAAAACGCCTTGCCGAGCGTTGATTTGCCGCATGCGACTGCGCCGGTGATGCCGATGATCTGGCCCTTTTTCGCCGAGAACGAAATATCGTCGAGAATTTTCTTGCCGTCCGGGTATGTAAAGCTCAGGTGCTTGACCTTGAGCGCCTCAACGGGCGTTTTCTTTACTTTGACTTCATCGGTCTCGTTTTCCTCTTCCTGCGGTAGCAGGGGCTTGATGCGGTTCCAAGAGACTTGCGCCTTGTGCACCGCGTTAAAGAGCTTTGCGGCGCTGGAGGATTTTACGGAAAGCTTTACAAAGCATACAAGGAACGTTGTAAACGAAGCAATACTCCATGCCTGCCAGCCGGTACCAAGCACATTCTTCTGACCGAAATACAAAATAAAGAACACGCCCGCCATAGAGATGATGCGGTAGATCGGCGGCATGGCAGCGTTCCAGATGTTTGCTTTCACGGCTGCTTTTTCATAGCTCGTCAGGTTTTCTTCGTATACGGCCTGACGCTTTTTTTCAAGACCGAAAACGCGGTAGGTCATGGCGTTTTCTGCACGATCCAGAGTAGCGGTGCTCAGCCGGCCGGATTGCTCTTTGTACGCCGCGCCGGCTTTTTGAATGACTTTTTTCATCTTTTCCGCCGTAACATACGAGATCGGCGGGAAAAGCATGCACAAGATAGTCAAACGCCAATCATACCACAGCAGCATGCAGAGGTATGATGTCAGCGCCACGCCGGTGTCGAAAATCTCGGTCGTGAATTTGCGCATACCCTCCACGCAGTCGTCTACGTCAAGAATGGCCTTCGTCATGATATTGCCTTCGCCTTCTTCGCGCAGGCTTGCACGGCTTTTTTTCACAAGGCTGCCGTACAAAGTTTCTTTCATGCGGCGATTCACATTGTTTGCAAAGCGGCGTACGTAAAAGCGCTTCACGTAGCGTGAGATCTGCACGACCGCCGTGACGACCGCAAAGCTGATGACGAGTATCAGCATGCCGGAAAACTGTCCGGTGCCGTTTAAAATCTCTACAAGGTACCCGGTCATCGTGCCCTCAAACCACGGTCCGGTCAAAAGTCCGATGTTGTAGATCAGGCCGGAGACTGTGACAATCAGCAGTGCTCTCCACTCTGCCTTAAAGTAAGAGAGGACACGATTCGGTTGAAACTCCGCAGACTTCCTATTTGTCTTCATTTTGTGCCTCTTTCTCTTTTACGCGCTGCGCGACATGCAGAAAACCTGCGCGGCGTTCTTCCTTGGATTTTAAATAGAGGGTGTTCAGTGTTTTGCAGAACACCTCTTTTTCGTCGTCAGGCAGGCCGTCGAGCAGCCACTCGTAAAACGAACCCTCAATTTCCGCCTTGGAGTTGCGGAGCGCTTCGGCTTTTTCAGTGGGGTAGAGTAGCTGACTTCTGCCGTCCAGAGGATTCGGCTCGCGGGTGAGGTAGCCCTTTTCCTCCAGCCGCGCCACGCGACGCGCCGTTGCGCCCTTGTCGATCTTCAGCGCTTCCCACATTTCTTTTTGTGTTGTGCCGGGGTTATGCCGTACAAAGTGGATCACATCCATTTCCGCTGTGCCTATGCCGTCTTCTTTCATCGTCTGCACCGTAAACCGATTGGCTTCACGGGCGATCTTGGTTATCTTGCGCTCTGTGTTGTCCATAGAGCTGTGCCTCCGTTTCAGATAAAAGCGTTTAGTTGTATGTTCAACTAAAATAGAGGATAGCACAACGAAAACGCACTGTCAACTACATAAAGTAAATAAAACTTCTTGAGAGTTGGTGACATCTAACTCTTTTGCTGTAACGAAAGGCGAGCAGCCGGAGATTTCCGCTGTTCGCCCTTTGTGTTATTCGTCTTCTTTTGATTCTTTTTTCAGTTCTTCTGTGCGGGTGTTGTAGATCTCGGTGAACGTGTGCGTCACACCGCGTGATTTATATCCGACCATTGTGTCGAGACATACGGAATGGATGCTGTTGAAAATACTCTTTTCTATATTCGGATTATCGCGTTTTAAGCGGCGCAATAAAAGCTTTGTTTCCTGCCGCTTAGAGACGCTTACGTCATTGTCACACGTTGCGCAGTTTTCCGTAAAGCGGCATGCACACTGGATAAACTCCAAATCGTTGTATCTTTTCCATGATAAAATGTCGTCTTCGTGGATGCAATACATGGGGCGAATGAGCTCCATACCTTCAAAATTCTGGCTGTGCAGCTTTGGTGGCATCGCCTGTAATTGCGCACCGTAAAACATGCTCATCACGGTAGTTTCCACAACGTCACTGAAATGATGTCCAAGTGCAATCTTGTTGCAGCCGAGCGACTTCGCTTTGCTGTATAAATGTCCGCGGCGCATTTTTGCACACAAATAGCACGGGTTCTTTTCGGTGTTGTTTGCCACGGAAAAAATATCGGTCTCAAAAATCGTGATCGGAATGTGCAGTAATGCCGCATTGCTTTCGATTTTCTTACGGTTCAGCTCATTGTAGCCCGGGTCCATCACAAGGTACACAAGCTCAAACGGAACTTCGCTGTATTTTTGCAACTCCTGCAAAAGCTTTGCCATCAGCATAGAATCCTTGCCGCCGGAGATGCACACCGCAATCTTGTCGTTTTCCTGAATGAGCTCGTAACGCTTTACTGCAGCGATGAACGGCACCCAGATCGACTTGCGGAATTTCTTTTGTATACTGCGCTCAACGCGCTGGTAGGGTTCAAGTTCTCTTTCCATTTTATGTAAACTCCAAATATAACTTGTCGAAGATCCTCTCAAATTCATCGAGTTCATCCTCGGTCATCGGATGGCTTAAACTGATGCGCCAAGAGTTCAGCGCATTTTTACGGTCGCGGCACGGCATACACCGCGCGGAAGGGGGGTTCCACGGAGCAGGCGTATTTGCGGTGTAATCCAAGTAGGTTATGCGCCGATGCCGCGGCCTTTGAAGCCGGTCAGATCTTTGATGACTTCGCCTGCGATGATGAGTCCCACAACGGACGGCACAAAAGCATTGCTGCCCGGCACCTGACGGCGCTGCGTGCACTTTCTCTCGGTGCCCGGCGGGCAGATGCAGTGCGTGCGGCAGCTTATGGCCATGTCGTCCACGGGTGTGATGGGCAGCTCTTTGGAGTAAACCACTTTCAGCTTGCGCACGCCGCGTTTTTTCAGCTCGTTGCGCATAACCTTCGCCAGCGGACAAACGGAGGTCTTGTATAGGTCTGTCACTTCAAACGCGGTCGGGTCTACCTTGTTGCCTGCTCCCATGGAGCAGATGATCGGCGTTTTCGCCGCTTTTGCGTTCATCACAAGCGCAATCTTGCCTGTTACCGTGTCAATGGCGTCCACAATATAATCGTAGTGTTTAAAATCAAACTGGTCGGCTGTTTCGGGCGTGTAGAATGTCTTGTATGTGCGCACCACGGCGTCCGGGTTGATATCATGGATGCGCTCTTCCGCCACATCCACCTTGTATTTGCCCACCGTTTTGCGGGTGGCCAGGATCTGGCGGTTCAGGTTGGTCAGGCAGACCTTGTCGTCATCAATCAGGTCCAGCGTGCCAATGCCGCTGCGTGCCAGTGCTTCCACCGTATAGCCTCCAACACCGCCAACGCCAAACACAGCCACACGGGCGTTGTACAGGCGCTCCATTGCCTCCTTGCCAAACAACAACTGCGTTCTTGAAAACTGATTCAGCATACTGCCTGCTCCCCCACGGTTTTGTAAATTAACAAACAAATGGGCGGGTTCACGCCCGCCCAACCTATCAAATCGGTAGTCTTTTCAAATTATAAAGCGCAGCATGCAAAAAGTCAAGGGGAAGCCCTGCGCAGAGCTTCCCCCTGACATATGTTTTGCATTTTACAGCTCGCTGCCGTTTGTAGCGATCACATGGGCGTACCACGCAGCGGAATCCTTGGGGATGCGTTCCATGGTGCGGTAGTCCACATAAATCAGCCCAAAGCGCTTGCTGTAGCCTTCGGCCCACTCATAGTTATCCATGATCGACCAGTAGGTATAACCGATCAGCGGGTAGCCCTCCTGCAAGGCGCGGCGGGCGGCCAGCAGGTGGCGGTGCACATAATCAATGCGCTGCGGGTCGTGCACTTTACCGTCCAGCATCACAAAATCTGTGTTGGCCATGCCGTTCTCGGTAATCAGGATGGGCCGGCCATACCGCTGGTTCAAAAAGCGGATAGCCCAATAGATGCAGTCCGGCGTGATGGGCCATTCCATCGCAGTGCGCGGGCTGCCCTGCCAGGTGTTGGCGGTATACTCGCTGCCCGGCTGCTGGGCCGCGCAGGCATTGTAGACGTTAAAGCCCAGGTAATCCAGCGGCTGGTGCAGCAGCTCCAGTTCCTGCGGGGTGAACACATCCGCCCCCAGGGCTTTGGCCATCGGCTCCGGCACCCTGCCCAGCAGAACGGGGTCGCACCACCAGCTGATGGAATAGCAGCCTTCCACCTCCATCGTCCGGCGGTAAGCTTCGGCGATGGCGGCTTCGCTTTCGTCCCCGCAGGGCGAAAACACCGGTCCGGTGGGAGCATACCCCACCTTAGGCGGCAGCTTTGCATACTGGCGGATGGTCTGTACCGCTTTGGCATGGGCCAAAAGTACATGGCGGGTCACGGGGCGCAGGCTGGCCGGTTCATCAAGGAACGGCGCATGCCGCCCCTGCAGATGGCCGATGCCCACAAAGCACTGCGGCTCGTTCAGGGTCATCCAATACTGTACCTGGTCAGACAGGGCTTCCACCACAATTTTGGTGTACGCTGCAAACCAATCCGGGATCTGCGGGTTCTTCCATCCGCCCTGCAAATACAGCGCATACGGCAAATCCCAATGGTACAGCGTTACCATCGGCTCAATGCCCGCGGCTTTCAGCTCCCGCACAAGGCTTTGATAGAACTCAATGCCTTTCTGGTTGATTTTTTCCGTGCCATCGGGCAGGATGCGGGACCAGCTGACCGAGAAGCGGTAGCTTTTCAGCCCCATCTTTTTCATCAGGGCCACATCTTCACGGTAGCGGTGGTAGTGGTCGCACGCCTGCAGAGGGCCCTCGTTATATTTGGTGTGGCCGGGGTACAGCACATCCCAGATGCTCGGCCCGCGGCCATCCTCATTCCAGGCGCCTTCCACCTGTGCCGCTGCCGATGCCGCACCCCACAAAAAGTCTTTCGGGAATTCCATTTTGTCACCTCTGTGGCTGAGATATTTTATCAATCTATTTTGTGTATCCTAGGGTGTATCTGAAAAAGTAAAAGCATCAAGAAGTCAAAAATTCATAGAAAAATCAGAAATCGCGAAAACCGCATTAGAAATTGCATTTAGATGTTTTTCGTTACCCAATCCCGTAGGGGCGCACATTGTGCGCCCGTTGCCTTGCGGCGAATGATGTGGCGCGGCCCGTCCGCGGGACGATGCAAGCATCGTCCCCTACAAATATTGGCGGCGTTTATAGCAACCGGCAGGGTCTCTCCCCAGCGCGATGAGGGCATCGTGCCCTACAGATCAAACCGCCGGGCCTGGCCCTTACCGCAAAATTCCTAATTACTCATTCCTAATTTCTAATTCTCCCATCCAACTCCTCACTCCTACCCCCTAACTCACTTCATGAGCATTTCCGCCGCCTTCGCCAGCTCCGCGTTCACCGCATCGGCTTCCGCTTCGCTCTTGCCCACGGCTGACAGATACACTTTGATTTTCGGCTCGGTGCCGGAGGGGCGCACCATCAGCTTGTGGCCGCCCGCCAGGTGGTATTCCAGCACGTTGGCGCGGGGCAGGCCGGTACCATCGGTATCATAATCCGCAACACGCTCCACCGCATAGCCCGCAATCTCTTTGGGCGGGTCGGCGCGCAGAGTCTTCATCAGGTTCTGCATGGTGTACATGCCGGTTTCGCCCTCAAAGGCAAAGCTGCACAGGGCGTTGCGGTAATAGCCAAACTCTTTGTACAGCGCTTCAATGGCATCCAGCAGCGTCATGCCCTGCTGGGCATACCAGGCGGCGGCTTCACACACCAGCAGCGTGGCGTTCACGGCATCCTTATCCCGCACATGTCCGCCGGACAGGTAACCATAGCTCTCCTCAAAGCCAAAGATATAGCGTTCCACATGGCCCTCTGCTTCCAGCTTGCCAATCTGCTCACCGATAAACTTGAATCCCGTCAGCACATTGATTGTCCGCAAACCATAATGGGTGGCAATCTGTTCCCCCATATCCATCGTCACGATGGTCTTAACCATGACCGGGTCGGCGGGCATCTTGCCGTGTTTCACACGCTGGCAGCAAATATAATCCAGTAACAGCATACCTGTCTGGTTTCCGGTCAGCAGTTCATATTTACCCGCCTTGTTCTTGACTGCAATGCCCACACGATCGCAGTCCGGGTCGGTGGCAAGCAGTAAATCCGCATTGCACTTTTTGGCATACTCCATGCCCAGTGCCATAGCTTCTTTAATCTCCGGATTCGGGTACGGGCAAGTCGGGAAGTTCCCGTCCGGCTGCTCCTGCTCCTTGACCACGGTGATGTTGGTGTAGCCCATCTCCTTCAGTGTGCGGGTCACAGGCTTCAGGCCGGTGCCGTTCAGCGGGCTGTAAACAATAGCCACATCCTTATTGACTTCTTCGCCAAACAGGACAGACTGATTCTTGACCTCATTCACAAATGCGGTATAGACTTCGTCCGGGATGTACTGGATGTTGCCGCTTGTAACACCTGCTTCAAAATCGCTAGTCTTGACGTCTGCAAAAATGTCCAGCTTCTCGATTTCGGCAAGAATCTCCGCAGCAGCCTCAGTGGTAATCTGGCAGCCATCTGCGCCGTAAACCTTGTAGCCGTTGTATTTGCCGGGGTTGTGGGAAGCGGTGACCATGACACCCGCAGAGGTATGCAGATAACGGGTCGCAAAGGACACTGTAGGAACAGGCATCAGAACAGGCCAGA
>OMNP01000943.1_pt1 | contig 10425 bp, 10 predicted proteins | sample 1673811 | NCBI WGS metagenome assembly OMNP01 (sample SAMEA103958127, study PRJEB25191) | human gut metagenome | biome: human-associated habitat [ENVO:00009003]; feature: intestine environment [ENVO:2100002]; material: feces | place: Germany | collected 2013/2015
CTGAACGCCCGGAAGTATCTGCTTCTGCCATTTCCCGGTCACGTCTGGCAATATCCGCACAGCTCTGTACCTTTTTCACAAAAGTTAGTTCCTCCTGGTACGGCTGATTATCTGCTTTCAGCTCTTCGATCACCGACTGGAGTTCTTCTTTCTCCCGTTTCCATCTGGCAGTTGGGACTTTCCCATTTTGATCCAGATGCTGTTTTAGTTCCCGTTCACATTTACGGTAATAATTGATTTCTTTTTTGTGCTGCTGATAATATTTCTCCCGTTTTTTCTGGAAAAAAAAATGATTGTACTCATCAATCAATGGCTGGTTCGTCTTGATTACCTCTGCCATTTTTTCCAGATTCTCCAGTTCCTTTAACTGTTTCCGCTTTTCGGAAATTTCTTTTTTACTGACAGAAACAACACCGTTCAATTCCTCAATCCGTTCCTGCAAGTCCTCCATCGTCTCTATCTGATGTGTCTGAAGATAATTGATGGATTTTGAAAATTCCTGTAGATTTGAGAGATTCTTACCTCTTCGTTTCATCTCCGCATAGAAATTAGGAAGTGGCGGTCTTCCCTGTGTCTTTTTATCATAATAGTCCTGCAGGCTTTCCAGGAGTGTCGGGTTCTGCCTGCGATCCAGCTCGGCTTTCATTTCTTCATAAACAGTCTTCATCCACTGAATGGATTCTTTCAGGGAAATGAACATCTGGTTGAACTGCCGGATTGCCCGGTTCAATTCTCCGATCACCGTTTTGATTCCCTTTTTCTCCATTGCCCGGACTTCATATCCCTCGTGGATAGTCGGGATCAGGTCAATCCCCTGTTCTTTGTAGGAACGGTGGTCGATTCTGGCTGCCATGTGGCACTCTCGAAATTTTCCATTTACTTTCTCTGTCCATGCTCTCCGCCACTCCTTTAAAAGCTCCGGATCATTCCAACCGGTAGTGGAAACAGCATTGAACATCTCCTTTCCTTTAGCATCCTTCACCCGGTTTCCATCCTCATCAAGAATATATTCCCGCCTCTGCTTATTGCCCCAGATTCCTTCCTCTGTAAAAGGACGGATTGGTACAAGCACATGGAAATGTGGATTATCCGGTTCTTCTTCATTGTCCGATTTTCCCTCATGGATTGCCAGATCTACGATCATGCCACGTGCCACAAACTGCTCCTGGCAGAACTCTTTCGCCAATCTGATATTTTCCTCAAGTGTCAGTTCATTCTGCAGGGCAATGTCAAACGAATAGGCAAGCTGCGCCTTGTTGTTCCTTTCCACATGCTCCACCTCGTTCCAGAGGGTTTCCCTGTCAGTCAGACGCTCCGGCACATACTCCGGTGTCAGGATTTCTGTAAATACCACACCCGACTTGCTTGTATAATCGTGTATCTTGTTGTAATAACTGTCAAAAATCCTCTGCCCGGAAATATAGGCTGCGGAAGCGATCACCATCTGTCCTTTCCCTCTGGATACATGTCTTACTGAAAAATGATACAGTGCCATTAGCTGTCATCTCCCTTCTCTGTTTTTTTAACTGCTTCGGCAATCTCTTGTCTGTCTTTTTGTGAAGCAGCTATATAATTCTGCCGCACAACACTCTTGTTGTAACTGCTGTTACGCATCTGGTTCATTACCTCCTGAAATTCTTCCTGTTCCAGATCTCTTGACAATGGAAACGCTTTCTCAAACTCTGCCCCTTTGACAATCAGCCGGTGGGAACGTTCTCTGCGTTCCACCAGCTTTTTCCTCTGTTCCAGAAGATTTTTATTGTGGATTGCCGCCTCCAGTTCCTGTCTGCTCTTTTCCATATTTGCCTTCAATTCTTCCAGCGACATGGATTCGTATTTCGGATTTTTTGCTCTGCTCACTCTGTCGTCCTCCTTCTTTTCTGTAAATAAAAAGAACCGGTTCATTCATAAATGCCGATTCCTGGGTATAAAAAAACTGAGGTCATTGTTCCATAATTAGGAAATGCTGACCTCAGTAACTTTTGAAATATTTAGTTGTCACAACGATATAATAGCGGAAGTTTTCAACACAATCCGAATATGCATTCATCTCAAATCTGATATCCGGATTTCTTTAACTCTTCCCTATACAATTCAGCAATATATGCTGGACCATTGCACCACAGCTTTGTGTTCTCATCATACAGTGCTTTTCCTGTCTTTGAACAAAGAAAATCTGTCAATATCTCTTTTCTGTCCTTGCCCGTTTCTTCTGCAATCTCATCTGTCACCATAGTGATAAGAAGGTCGATTGTATAATTCATTTTTTCCTTTGGAATTGTTACTTCAGCCATATCTTCTCACCTTTCACAAATTTCAGACACTCAATAGCTGCCTCAGTTTTAAAGCAGTATTGATCTTTCAATTTATTCGGCAGCAACTGTCTGATACAGAAATCGTCTGCTACTTTATCACCTGCAGTCCCAAAAGCACCCGCAAGATAAGCGGTAAGAGTAGCGTTTGTTGCATCATCCGCAATCTTTCCTGCAATGATATCATATTTTGCCATTTCACGTTCAACCTCAATAAACATTTTTTTCTTTCGGTGAGCGGCGATACAATGTAACCAGTCCACATCTGCATTTTCAAAAATATGCGTTTCAAGATTTTCTGAAAGTTTGAATTCAAAAGTTGAAATATATCCAAACTTCTGCCCCTCTTCAATTGTTCCGGTTGCGATGGCTTTGGCTATTGAGGTTCTCAGAAAACTTTCTTCCTGTTCCTTTGATGTGGTTAAATAAAATCCCTGTCCAAAATCTTTTCTCTTTGCACATTTGGCAAGATCTGGCTCTTTTACTTCACAATAACTTCCATGATAGAGAACAAATCCATCTTTTAACTCAAGCACTAATCTTTATCCCCTTTCCTTCCAGAAATTCTGTAATGTCTTCAAGCACAGCTTCATCACCCTCACAATGAAAAATCCCATAGCATTTTTCTATATATCCAAGAACATCGGCTTCTTTAAACAAGTGGATAATCTGTTCAACAGGTAAATGCCACTCTTCTGAAGCAAGCCGAATTAATCTTGTCTGCATGAAAGTAATCTCTGTTTTCTCACTCATTATGAATCCTCCTCAATTTCTTGGTCAATAAAATTAGAATTTATCTGTTATTAAACATCTGCAACAAATTCTTCTATTAAACTGTTTATCAATTCCGGTTTGTCTGTATTAGAATTATGTCCAGCTCCTTCGATCCACTTCAAAGGAATTTTTCTCTTTTGGTGCCATGCTTTGTTATACCGTATACATGAACCAGCGTGGTCTTGCGTTCCGCATATTAACAGAGATGGACACTTCAGCTCATATGGCAGATTCTTTTCCATTGCATCTGCCAAAATGCGAAAGCCATGCCCCGCAATTTGCGCATAACGCTTTTGATCACCATCATAGACCAACATCATTTCACGCATTAGATTTCTGCCATAATCAGACATGGCAACTCCTTCCGTTCCCGATTTCAGAAGCAATTTCCACGGATAATGAGCATATACGGGTTCCATTCGCTTCAAAAGCCAGAGTTCAACCGCAGTCACATAGTTCCGTTGCAGCGGTGCAGAGTCAATAGAGATAAAACCTGTTAATCGATTTGGGTAAAGCTGTGCATAAGCCTGTCCCACATATCCACCCATAGACTGACCAATAATGATCGGCTTGGTAATTTTTTCTTGATTCAAAATGTTGTTCAGCCATTTTGCCTTATCGAACAAGTCGAACTCAAACCGAAACGGCCATGAAGAGGCGTGTGCCGGTGCATCCCATACCACAACATTATACTTCTCCTTGAAATGTTGAATCTGCTTATCAAACAATCTATGATCGGCAGTCAATCCAGGCAGAAAAACAAGAGTAATTTCATCTGGGTGTGAGACGCTTACCCAATAGTGGATTGTTCCGCAAGGAGTCTGATATGTTTTTTCTTTCATTGATTTTCCCTCCACAACTTCCGATTTCACGCTTTCTTTCCCCTATATGTTTGTATCTGAGGTATTCAGTCACAAACTTCGGGGATAGGCACCTGTGCCGCAAGGGGAAACATCCCCTTGTCCGAAATCTCTGATTTCGCTGTATTTCACGGATTAAGATTCCTCGAATCCGTGAATAGCACCGCAGGTCGCACGATACAGGCAGATGGAATTGCCTGTATAGAAGTGCGCTCTTAGCTTTGCTAAGAGAATTATATTTCTGTTTCACCGCATATTTTATTAAGTGCCACAAGAGAGAAAGTATCCTTTATCAAATGTTTTATTTCTCTTGCATTTGACTGAGTAACTGCACCTTTCTTTATTTTGTCAAATAACTCTCTGTCTTCAATATCATAATCTTCCCTCAGTCTTTCTATTTCTCTCTCTGCAATTTTTTCTTTTGCCATACCTGACAAATCATTAAATTTAATAATTGAATCAAAACGGTTATATATCGGCAATCCTAAATGTTCTTTTATCTCATCAATTGTTTTATAATTTGAAGTACACATAATAATTGCCTTATTTACTACCACTTTATAATTATGATCTTCATAAATTCCTTCATCAAATAATTGATAAAATGCACTATGGAATATAGATAAAGCTTTATCAAACTCATCAAACAACAATACATTAGTTTCTCTAGCCAAAAGATCTTGCGCAAAGCTTTTTTCGTTATATCTTCCACCAAAAATATAATTGGCCGACTCATTATTCTGATACATAGAAAATTGTTTTCTTAATAATTTTCCACCCATCAATTCTGCCATATATTGTGCGGATTCTGTCTTTCCAAGTCCTGAATCTCCATATAACAATATTACAACCGGCTTGCTTTGTTTACCATCTACCAGAGGATATATTGCTTGAAGCAATTTCTTTTTTGCTCTTTCCTGTCCAATTATCCTTTCACTATATTGGCTATTAAATGTTTGTATCATTTCTTTTGAAACTTCCAAATATGGCTGTTGCGTTTCATGAATAATACTTTTATTAAATGTTCGGTATATCTGTTCTCGAATACTTTTCGGTGGATTTTGAATGTACATATTTGTTATGGACATTTGGAAAATAAAATTTATAAAGTTTATAATTACATGTTCCTGAACACTACAGTACTCATCTGCATGAATAACAAAATCCTGAACTCTCGGTTTCTTCTTTTTCTTAGGCTTTGGTTCTGGCTGCCCTGGAATGTTAACAAACACATCCATTTTTTTATTACCATCATCAAGTTTCGCTGCCATTTCACTAAGATTTCTTGCACTTTTCGGAACAATCTTTTCAAAGGCAGAATCAGATCCTACAAAAATTTCAATCTTCTTCACGTACTATACCTGCCAATACTATATCATAAACATCTAATTCTTTTTCTTCTTCAGCAGCAGACTTTTCTCCCTCTACAATTTCTTCTGCTGTAGTCTTGTCTTCTGCTGGTTGAAAATCAAACTCTTTATCAATCGATAAATGATTTTCTCCACAAGTTCCAACCTTTATTCCGAAATATGTCAGCTTCATTTTGCTTAAATCGACAAGATTATAATTGTTTTTAAATGCTTGAAGGTTAAATCTCAATACGCTTTTCCGCTCTATCTCTGTTTTTAAAAGCATGTCATAATAACCCCGTTCACCTAATATTGCCTCATTTAATTTTTCCATATCTATTGGCATTTCTTCTTTAGGCACAATTGTCAAATATGAACTGAGCATTTTATATAATGTCACAGAATTTTCTGGTGCATAAACACCACTATTCTCGAATTTTTTTACGTGTTCATCTTTCGATGCTGCCTGTATATAATCTGTAAGCAACGTATTTTTTATTGTTTTGTCAAAAGCACTGGTCAGTTCAGCGGAAGCACTGGCATCAACTTTTCCCTGAAATGTTGCTTTAATATAATTCAAAATATTAAAGCCACTTTTTGCCTGAGCTTCAATTTCAGCAACTATTTTAGCTATTTTTTCTTTATTTTCCTGTGTTGACCAATCAAGTCGTCCTCCATTTGTAACATCAACATAATCCTGTGCAGCAGCTTCATCAAAATATACTATTTTTAGAAACTCTATTTTCTCAGTGTTTTTATTTTTCAACTTTTCTGCTCCTTACTATTTCTGTTCCTCACACAATTTCTGATATCTTTTCATAAGTTCTGCAACACATGCAGCTTCGCTTTTATAGGCTTCACTGCCTTTTGTAAATCCGTATGCCTGCATGACTGCCATATCATTTTGCTGATGTGCCTTTCTCAGTTCTGGAGGCATCGTTAATTCATCATACAGCGTTGCAAGACTGCTATTTGGATACAATGCTCTTGCATCAAGTATTGCTTGAGCAGTCTTCTCTATTTTTTCCTTTTGCTGCTCTGTTGGCTCTGGCCAAGGGAAATTATTGTATACAACATCTTTTGAATAACTATAGTCACTTTTTAATCGCATACATGTTACTCGCATCCAAGCCATGTGAATATTTGAAATTATAATTCCAAAGTCATACAGTGAAGCATCAGGGATTACCTGAACCCTATCGGTTACAATTGTTCCAGCTTTAATGAATCCCATAGGAACATAACGTCTTTCTTGTGAAGATACTCTCGGCACAATGATAAAATCTTTATCAACTGGCTGCGTTCTCTGTGCAAAAAGTGTTGGTGTAGCTGCAAATTTTCTTATTCCAGCCGCAACGCTATTTTCTCTCGCCTCTTTACATTTCTTTATTCTTTCCATAATCATTGGACACTTTTTCAAGTCTTCTGGATCTGCTCCAACAAGCCATAAACACCATCTTTTATTCCCTTTGATATATTCTGATGCTCCCAAAAGAGGATGGATATATTTCTTTGCATTCGGATCTTTTTTAATAAATTCATTTAAGTCCTCATCTTCAATAATCAAATTTCCTCCATCTGCTGGTTTATTACCATATATCATTTTAGGAATATCACACAAGGGTTTATTCCGGCTACGTACTAATATATTATCTCCATCCATCAGATAACGATTGATATTTTCAGCCACTGTAGTTCTTCCATTATCGTACAAATATTTATTCGAACGTGAGAATTTCGCAAATCCAATGATCACACAATGTACATGAGCTTTTACACTGGCTTCACTATCCCATACAAACGTTCTATATGCAAAGTTAATAATATCATCCTGCATAAAGTCCCAAAATCTGGATACCGTTTCACCTTGAACAATTGAATTTGTTGATACAAAAGCAACTTCTATTTTTGTTCCCCGAATATAATCTGACGCTTTTTTATACCAGGCACAAACAAAATCAAGATTCTTTACCCCTGGAAAAATATTTTGCATATCTTGTTTCTGCTCAGCTGTCATAAAAGTAAATCCATGAAATGGTGGATTCCCCATAATATACGACACCTGATTTTTGGGTACAACACTCTCCCAATCAATCTGTAAAGAATTGCCTTCCACAATAAACGCATTAGTTGTCAATGGCAGAAAATCTAAATTCATGTGAACGATGTCTTCTGTCTCTTTCATCATCTGAGATTCTGCAATCCACAAAGCTGTCTTTGCAACTGTGACAGCAAAATCATTGATTTCGATTCCATAAAACTGATCAATGGAAACATGAATCGGGGAAGATTCATCAAAGCCAAAAGTAATCTGTCCTCTTTGCAATTCTTTTATGACTTCATTCTCCAATCGACGGATACTAATATATGTCTCTGTAAGGAAATTTCCACTACCAGATGCCGGATCAAGCCACCGGAGATTTGACAGCTTCGTTTGGAAGTCTCTCAACTTTTTATCTTTTGTTCTCTGAACGGTTATTTGCTGAATTTCTTTCAGCTCATTTTTCAAATCGTCCAAGAACAGCGGATCAATGACTTTATGAATATTTTCAATGCTGGTGTAGTGCATACCGCCGGAGCGTCTTGTTTCAGGATTCAGTGTACTCTCAAATACCGCACCAAATATAGTCGGACTGATTTCTGACCAGTCAAAATCTGCTGAGGCTTTTTCCAGTAAAAGATTTCTGATTTCATCCGTAAACTGTGGAATTTCAATATCCTCATTTGCAAACAGCCCACCATTTACATATGGGAACTGTGCCAGAGATTCTTCTATGTATGGATCTCTGTCTTCTGGTTTTGTATCAAGCACCTGGAACAGCTCAATCACAGCTTTTCTCATATGCCTTGTATCAAATTCTTCCAGATAATCATGGAACATGCCATGCTGTCCAAAAATGCCGGCATCCTCTGCATACAGGCAAAAAACCATTCTGACACATAGGATATTCAGGCTTTTCATTGCACGCTCTGTTGTCGGATCAACATATTGTTTTGCCAGTGCATCATACAGCAACCCTACAATTTCACCTGCGGCAATGGAAACTTCCATTTCTCTCTGAAGATTTGTGTTTCCCTCGTCCACAAGAAACTGTAACCGATAGTATTCTTTTTCAAGGTCTTCCAACTGAATGATCTCCGGATCACCGCCCGGCTTTTCCATATCATAAATATAGAATGACTGGAAATTACTGGTTACAATCCATCTTGGTCTTTTTGAATATGGCAGCTCAGAAGAATATCTTTTTGCCTGTTCAAATGGTGTCAGCATAGAACCGTCAGACTGCCGGATAGCAGCCGTCAGGCTCTTGTTGATACTTTTCTGTTCAATCATGACATGGGTTTTCTCAATATACCCGTCAATAAAACTGGTGTGGTCAAGATGTACCTGATCCTCAAAAGAAATAAACTGTGATATTTCCGTTACACCAAATACCGTTGTCAGAAGCTCCACCCAGAAAATCTGGCTGTCGCCTTTTTCATATCCACGGTCTTTCCAGTTTTTCGCAAACGCTTTCGCCGCTGCTCTTTGCTGTGTATCTGTCATTGCAGCAACCTCCTGTTATTCATCATCAGTAAATTCCATCATTTCATCAACGGTGCAGTCTAGCTTCTTGCAGATTTTCTCAATCGTCTCCATTGATACATACTGGTTTTTTCCCATCCGGGCAAGAATGTTTCCACTTATCCCGGTGAGGTACTGCATCTCTATCCGCTTCATATTTTTATCTATGAGCATTTTCCATAATCTGTTATAACTTACGCCCATAAGCTACCTCCATCTTTTCGTATAAACATATTTTGATTATATCACGATTTCGTTAGGTTGAATACCTGTAATTTTTGATATCTTCAGTAAAATGGAAAAGAGGATGCCCCGGCAAAGGGCAACCTCTCCAATCATTTACTCTGAATTAGTCAAATGGAATCTCACCATCTGGTGCTTCCATGAATCCGTCCTTATCTGTTTTTGATGTTTCCGACGAATCCGCTCCGATACCGTTATCCTTGTTCTGGGCAAATTCATGTTCTTCCACAATCACATCTGTGGTATAAATTGTCTTCCCGTCTTTATCCTTATAATTACCGGTGCTGATACGACCACCAATTACAATCCTCATTCCCTTATGAAGATATTTCTGTGCAAACTCTGCACTCTTTCCAAATGTGACACAAGAAATAAAATCCGCTTCCTGTTCACCGTCACGTTTATATCTTCTGTTTACCGCCAGTGTGTATCTCGCCACTGCCATGTCATTGTCTTTCCCGGCATATTTAATCTCCGGGTTCTTAGTCAGTCTTCCCATTAAAATTACTTTATTCATAATCGTTACCGTCCTTTCCGCAGCTACGCTGCCATTGCATATTCATCATCAGTTTTATTATCCGGCATAAACATTGCACATGCTTCCGGTGGATTGGTATCGTCCGGTGAAAACATTTTCCGGATCATTTCATACATGATCGGATACCGATATGCGATTTCTTCTCTTGCAAGAAATCTGCATACTCTGTAAAGATTCTTTTTCATTTCTTCATCCGTAGCAAGCATGGCAGCCAGATGGATTCTCTCCCTTGTATAAATCAGATTTGGGCATCCAAACCAGTTGATCAGCTGCATTTCTTTTATTTTCAGTTCTGTCATAAACTGCTCCTTTCCGGGCATTTTGCCCTGTAAACATTGTCATCAGTTTCATTCGTCTGGTGGTCTGGCGTGCGTTTCCCTGTCACCTGCAGCCGTCTCAGACTGCCTCTGCCTGCATAAGCAGGTCACTGACCATAAGGCTCCGGTCAGCCGCCCATCATCGGGAGTGTCATTATGCTTCCGCTTGCTCTCAGAAAAAGAAAGGTCATGGCAGAACTCCTGTTAGGCTTCCAGGGTGCACTTATCGGTTGTCAAGGTTCAGCGAAGGAACATTCCAAAACGTCCTCTGATTACTAAAGTCAAATGACTTGTCAGAATGCAAAAAATTCGTGATATTTTTTTGCATTTTTATCAGTTTTTCTTTTATTTTCATTAGTCCCTTCACATACTCTGTACTGGGACAAGCAAAAGCGGACATGATTTTGGAGATTTTTGAAAAATAATTATTCCTCTACCTATAAAGCGTTGGAAATGGTATTTACCAA
>OMNP01000946.1_pt1 | contig 10418 bp, 3 predicted proteins | sample 1673811 | NCBI WGS metagenome assembly OMNP01 (sample SAMEA103958127, study PRJEB25191) | human gut metagenome | biome: human-associated habitat [ENVO:00009003]; feature: intestine environment [ENVO:2100002]; material: feces | place: Germany | collected 2013/2015
ACGATTGGGGCAGTGAAACAGCACACGATAGTTTAGCGGATTGCAAAGCAACGCTATACTGCTACAAGAAAATTCAAGAACAAAAGATGAAATAAAACAATTAAAGGAAAATATAAAAATGAAAAAAGTTAAAAAAATGATTACTGCTTTAGCAACAAGTATTTTGGTTTTAGGGTGCAACAAGTACAGAAAAAATTACAATTTACAAAAAGGACATCATTGACCTTGCCCCAAACGCCCACGAAGTTTTTATGAGCTATATAATTTGAAAAAACAACAAAAAGGCAGATAACATCTTTTTTGATGCTATCTGCTTTTACTTTTGTCCTTGTTATGTTGTGATTGATTTTCTTGTGTGTGGGATATAATTTTTGAGTTTTGATTTATCTGCTTTCTCGATAGACGGTATGGTCTTAAATTCGTTTTTAACCGGGTTTTTGCATAAGAAAACCTTTTTGATGATTCTAGTATGTACTGTGCTAAATCGGGTGATTTTCTCACTTGTTTAAGGTAAAGTATAAGTCATACTAACGCTTCAACCGAAACAGCAGATGGTAAATCAGACTGATTATCGCAAAGAATAATCTTTGTGTTGTATGAGCATAAGTCTTTATACATCTTTTTTACGCAGTCTAAAGCAGACTTAGAGCGGAGATATTTCTCGTACTTTGCCATAACAGCATTTGCATATTCTACCAAAACTTCACATTGAGCGGTTACAAGATAATTAGTTTTCATATACATACTCCTTTCAGTCTGAGCAATAATAATTAATTGCAATTTGTTTTATCCGATTGAAAATACTCAGTTTATTCGGTTTAATTTTAAGATTATCAAATGATTCATTGTTGGCGAAATAATAATTGCTCAATGCTTCAAGAAAAGCAAGCTCATCTATGTTGTCATAATCAGAAAGCATATCGTTTATAGTCTGATTAACAGTTGTACATAAAACACCGTCAAAATTGAGATACTCTATATCGTCAAATGAATTGACAATATGATATTCAATGTTATCAAATTGTCCCTCGTTCTGAGCATACACCTGTATCTTAGATTCATTGACATAACCATTGAATAATTCAAGGTACTCAAGTGCCGAAACTCCGCACAGGATTAAATCTGTACCTTGAACCACATCTTGTAACCAATCGACATTAGAAAGATATCGTGTACTTGTAATTGACATCATAAATATCACCACACTTCATTTTCTTTACATATTATAATATGTCAAAATCGGCAAATTTGCAAGTTTTAAGGACAACAAAAAAGAGCCGTTCAGAGCCGTCTGAACGGCTGCTTTTTAAATTAAATAAAAAATATTTATCTACGCTATTCATTCCTCAATAAAAGGGAGCAACTGCATATAATGCAGTTGCTCCCAAAATCGTTACTTTTTGTCGCATTCTCCTGATATGGTAGTCAGACGGTAGCGAAGCACAACCTTAAAAAATATCGCATTCTCCTGATATGGTGGTCAGACGGTAGCAAAGCACAACACTAAGATGAGTAACCAACATCGTTCAAATACTATTATATGTTATAACTAAGAAAAAAACAAGTGTTTTAAAAAGAAATTCAGAAAAGAATTTCTAATTTTAAAGTGAAGTAACAATATAAAATGTCACTTTGTCACTTATAAGATTATGAGCTAATAAATTTTGAACGGTTTTTTTGTCAAGTCCACCTGTTCCGCAACCAAGTAAAGGTATGGCTACTGAATTTATGTTTAAGTTTTCAGCTACCGCTACTATCTTTGGAATCAGATCTTTAATTTTTTTGATTTTTGCTTTGCTACCCGGAGTACGCATAGTAACTGCGTGTATTATTTTTTTACACTCAAGATTTGGAGCATCAGTCACAAAAACAGTTCCGGGTGAATAACCAAAAAAGGAGTGTGCCTTACATTTTGCTCTTGCAAGCCGTTCAACAGCACCGCAAGATGCAAATTGAATGCTCTCTGCAACTCCTCTATGTAATTCATTAACACATCTTTTACCTCCCATATAACCAAAACCGTTGGATGCATTTACAATAGCATCTACATCAAATTTTGTTATATCGCCTTGTGCGTAAACTATCATAATTCAGGTTCACTCCTTTTAGGCTCTGATTTCATAACTGTTTTATTCTGAACTTGCTTTGAAGATTTGTTCCTGCCGAGGATTTTATCCTTACCAAAGTAATGTGTTTTGGACTTTGATTCTGTTTTTTGGTGAGCAAGCTCAATGTTCAAAATCTTTGTTAATTCAGACAGGCGTGCTGACTTTTCCTGCAATTCCGCTTCATATTCAAAAGGCTTTTCAAGCAGGGCAACACTTGTTTTGTAATCAAGGTCAAGCTTGTTAAGAGAATTCTGACTGTAATCAAGAACACTTTCGGTTTTGTACAGCAACCCCTCTATTTTACTGAGGTTATGCACAGCAGAAACACCGAGCTGAGCAGAATATGAATATTTACCCTTGATTGTAACTAAAATGTCATCATACACATTTCCGTTGTTTATAACGCTTATATCGAATCCGCAAATGTTGCCAACGCTAACCTGCTTCTTTCTGTTGTCGGCTATTCTTACCTGAGCAACAGCAGTTGTAAGAGCTTTGGCAGCATTTTTTCGTTCCTCATCGTTCTTCAGGTTAAAAGTCTGAGAACCTAAAGTTAATTTGCAAATAAGTTTACCGTCCTTATCGACAAATGACTTAACATTATCGATATCGGATTTTATGTTGCCGATAGTACAAAGGAGTTGCTTGCGTTTTTCGGGATAAGCCGCAACAGCATCTTCAAGCTCATATTTTGTATTGTTGTAATCAGCTTTGAGAGAGTTAAGCTCCTTTACTCTGTTATCAAGCGTGAGCTTCTCACGGATACGGTCATCGCCGGTACAGAGAGCCTTAATTTCGCCATATGAAAGAGCCGCTTGGTCAACATCGGCACACTTGCGTGCAGGAGCTTTGTCAGTCATAACCTGACTTATAAATTTTTGCTTGGTTTCGAGGAGCTGATAGCTGTACGCATCAAAAGTGCCTTTGGTAACATATCTGTACAAATGCACTTTTTCGTTAATATTGCCCTGCCTGACCATTCTGCCACGCCTCTGCTCGAGGTCTGCCGGTCGCCACGGAACATCTAAATCGTGCAGAGCAATGATTCTGTCCTGCACATTTGTGCCTGTTCCCATTTTGCCCGTTGAACCGAGTAAAATTCTCACTTCACCGCTTCTGACCTTTGAAAACAATTCAGACTTTTGAGCTTCGGTTTTTGCATTGTGTATATATGCTATTTCAGTCGCAGGGATGCCCTTTGCAATGAGCTTGTCCCTTATGTCATCATACACGCAAAACTTGCCTGTTTCCTCAAGAGAGTCGATTTCCGCCACACTCTTGTTATCGTTTTGCTCTTTGGAGGAGTCATTACCTGTGTTTTTTGACGGCACACCGAGGTCACAAAAAACAATTTGAGTAAGCTTGTCTTTTGCTGTGTCTGTATAAATGTCAAATACATTGTTTACACACACATTCAGCTTTGTATTTGGATTATCCTCAAAATCGGGACTAATAAGTCGGGGGTCAAGACCGAGCTTTCTGCCGTCACCGGTAATTTTGAGCATATTATCCTGTGACGGATCTACGGAGCCTGAATTAACCTCATCTGCTCTGTCGGATAATTCATCGACAAGCTCCTTTTGAAGCTCTGTAGGCTCTACATCAACAATGTGAAGCTCACAATCAGGCACTTTAAGTTTAAGAGTTTCAGCTGTCTTTACATCGGCTACCATCTTAAACATAGACATAAGCTCAGGCAGATTGGAATATTCCGCAATCCTTGTGCGTTCCTTAAACTTGTTTCCTGCCGGAGCTAACTCGTATTCTTTCTTTTGCACACCGAATGCAGAAATCCAATTATCAAAATTCTGCATATTGTTGTGACTTGCAAGAAAATCATAATTAAGGTATCTCATCATTGTGTGAAGCTCTGTAACGCTGTTTGACAACGGTGTACCTGTGGCAAATACAACACCCTTGCCGCCTGTCTTTTCGTCAAGATAACGGCATTTTGCAAACAGCTCTGTTGCCCTCTGAGAAGCTCTTGAAGATATACCCGAAACATTTTGCAGCTTTGTTGCACAGTACAGATTCTTAAATTCGTGAGCTTCGTCAACAAACAATTTGTCAATTCCAAGCTCCTCGAAATATACGGTATTGTCTTTCTTACTTGATTGAAGCTTCTCAAGCTGATTTTCGAGATTCTTTTTTGTACGCTCCATTTCCTTAACGGTAAATTTATTACCGTCCTGAGCTTTCATCTCAGCAAGACCGGCAACAATATCATCAATTTGAGATTGTAAAAAGGCTTCCTGCCTTTCAGGAGATAGGGGCAGCATCTTTAATTGCGTATGTCCGATAATAACGGCATCATAATTGCCAGTTGCAATTTTTGACATTAACATCTTGCGGTTTGATGATTTAAAATCATCCTTTGTTGCAACCAATATGTTTGCGTTGGGATAGAGCTTCAAAAAGTCTGCTCCCACCTGTTCTGTCAGATGATTCGGTACAGCAAACAAGGATTTGTGACACAACCCAAGCCGTTTACATTCCATAGCAGTAGCTATCATTTCAAAGGTTTTTCCTGCACCTACCGAATGAGCAAACAGTGTGTTGCCTCCGTAAATAGCGTGAGCAATGGCATTTTTTTGATGTTCGTGAAGCTGAATGTTTGAATTCATTCCCGGAAAATTAAGGTGTGAACCGTCATACTCTCGTGCGTGGACGCAATTGAATGTGCGATTGTATGTGTCAACAATATCTCTGCGGCGGTTAGCATCTTTAAAAATCCAATTCTTAAATTCACGGCGAATGGCATTGGCTTTTTGCTGTACAACCTGAGTCGCTTCTACATCAAGCACTCTTACAGGCTTATTGTTTTTATCACGCTCAACAACACCGTATTCGTCAACCTTGTCTTTATACACTTTCGGTTCGGATAAATTGAGAACGGATTCAAATATCTGATATGCAGATAATCCGCTTGCACCGTAGGTCTTTACAGTAGTTACCGACAAATCCGCTCTCTTATTCGTGATATTCCATCTGCCGGAATACTCTGAATAGTCAAGCTCTATTCTGTCGGATTTAAAAAATCTTGACACATAATCCGATTTAAGGCTTTGCGGTGTTTCAAAAACCTCATACATAAATTGCTCATAGTATTTTTTATCAATCCAAGTAGCTCCGAGGTTAATATCAATATCGCCGGCTTTCAGAGGAGTAGGCAATACTTCCTTTAAGGCGACAACATTTGATTCATATATGCCGTTGACCGAAGCGTATGCTTTTGCCATGTCAAGCTTTGCATATATATCTCCCGACAAATATTCGGAAGCAGTTTGATATTCGTAGTCCTCATCGCCTGTATATGACGGTACGGCAAATATTTCACCTTTTTCTCTCAGCCCGATTTTCAAATCCTCGGGCGGCACATCCGTAATTTGGCTCATATACTCGAAGTCGATAACACCTTTTTCTGCAACGCAGACAGCAAGAGCTTCTTCAGCCGTATCAACATGACTTATTGTTGCTGTCGGCTTATTTACACGCTCTGTAAATATATCGGACTTCTTAACAAGTAAATTATTATCTTTGGCAAAATCGGCTTCGAGAGAAGCAACAAGCGGATATGCTCCGTCAGAGTTTAACAAGCTGTGATTGTAACTGCTGTGAAGCAAGCCGTACTTACTGTAGAAGCTGTCATAACAGTTGTTGAGCTTTTCCTGCAATTGAGCTATCTCTGAATCCTTGTTATCGTACTGCTGAACATCAAGCAATTCACGCAAAGTGTCACGAATATCAATAAAGGAATTGATGCGTTCGTGATTTAATTTTTTCCCAAGTGCTTTGTCTGCGGAAACATTAACTATTTTACCGCTCTTATCAGAGCCGTAAAAATATATTTCGCCGTTTCGGCGATAAAAGCTTTGTAAACGCAGTTTTAAAGGTTCGGCTGTTAAATGTTCGGAAACCGGAATCAGCTTTTCTGCAGAAGCGGAATATTCAAAATTGATATTCTTTACCGCCGAGGAAAGAAGCTCCGACAATGTTCTGCCGTCATTAAACGGCACGCACATCGTATCGTCTGTTCTGCCGAACATTTTATTGCCTTCAACAACTTCGCCGAGTATCATTTCGGGATGCTCAACAAAATAATTGTTGACGGTTAATCCGTTTTCAAGCTGTCCTGTATGTACCCAAGACGGTTCAATTTCTGACTTTTTTTCTCTTTTTTGGAGGAATATAATGTCAGCTGTAACCTCCGTTCCTGCCGATTTAAAGGCGTTATTCGGCAATCTCACAGCACCTACCAAATCCGCTCTTTCGGCCAAGGTCTTGCGGAAAGAGCTGTCCTTTTTGTCAAGCGTACCTTTGGAAGTTACAAAAGCCACAATGCCGCCGTCACGCACTTTATCAAGTGATTTCAAAAAGAAATAGTCGTGAATTTTCAGATGTTTTGAGTTGTATTTAGAATCATTAACACTGAAATCGCCGAAAGGAATGTTTCCGATTGCAACATCGAAGCTGTTGTCATTGAAACGAGTATTCTCAAAGCCGTCAATCGTAATGTCAGCTTGCGGATACAGCTTTTGAGCTATTCTGCCCGATAAGCTGTCTTTTTCGACACCGTACAAATTCACCTTATCACGAAGTTCTTCGGGAAGTCTGCCGAAAAAGTTTCCTACGCCCATTGCAGGCTCAAGTATGTTGCCGTCCTCAAATCCTGCGTTACGAATGACCTCATATATACTGTCAACGATTGCTGTATCTGTGTAGAATGAATCAAGCACAGTTGACCGAGCTGCGGTATATTCTTCATCCGTAAGCAAACCCTTGAGTTCAGAATACTCATTTTTCCATTTATCATTATCAGACTCAAAAGCATTGGCAAGACCTCCCCAACCGCTGTAAAGGAACAACTGACCTTGTTCTTCAGGTGTAGCCGCTCTGTTTTCTGCTTCCGTTTGCTTTAAAATCTTAATGGCAGCAATGTTATTTTGAAACTTTGTTTTTGCTTCCGTGACAGCTTCTCTGTCCTCAATTACATAGTTTTTGGCTTTTTCATCATTTACGCTTGTTTCGGTCTGCTCTGAGCTTTCGACCATATCAAACAATGTAGGCGGTTCAGCTTTTTCTGCTCTTGACGGTGCGGCATTTTCAACCTCCACGGTAAGCTCGTCAACGCTCTGTAATTTTTCATCGCTCCTGACATCTCTTTCTTTGCTTTCCGTTATCGGTAAATCTGCGGCTTTCTCATTTTCACCTTTATCAAGCTTTATATCGGCTTCGAGTATTTTTACAACACCTGAATACTGCGGATATTGATTTAAAAAATCAATAATTCCACCGTTGCCGTCCCCGATGTTCTGCCGTTCGGTGTATTTCGTACCGTTCGGCATATTAATAATAAATTTCGTTTTTTCATAACCAAGATGAATATTGTCAAGTTCACCGTTTCTGTATGCTTCTGTAACCGCATTTTCACTGCCGTATTCCTCAATTTCAAGCTGTCTTTGCTCAACCCATTCGTCATCGGCATTTTTCATAAGTTTGTCAAATTCAGAAACAGAGTATGTTTTGCCGTTCTCAAATACCGGACTTTCACTCCAATCACAAGTAATTGTCGGACGAATTATTTCCTGTACAGGCTCAGTTTGTTCAGGCTCGTTTATCGGGACGATTTCATTTTCTGAATTAAATTGATTAACGATTTCTTCTGAGCTGACATTCAGAGCACCGGCATCGGATTCTGCGTCAGCCATAACCTGTTGAATAAATGGATCACTGTTCAGCTTATCTTCATCGACAAGCTCACCGTTGACTATCCCTGCGTCCTCAAGCTGCTGACGAATAACTGCGGGATCTATGTCGTCAAGCTCGTCGTGTTCCTCATAAAACGGTGCAAGCTCCTCATCGGAAAGGTACACAAGGTCATCGAACGATAAAGAGTGCAGACAGTTATCAATCATATCTTTAAGGTCGGCATATGTTTCTTCTTTGAATAATTTGTCATCAACATAAGTTTCAAGCCTATAGTCAACAAGATTTACAACAGCTTCCACAGTATGCTTGCTGTCTTCTGTTGTTGTGTATGCCACTCCGACTTTTTTTAAGTCTGAAAAATCCGCTTCTGAATCAAACTCGTCATTACAATACAAATTTATAAGCTGCTTTGCATAAGCAAGCACAGAGTCACGAACAATATTGTCAATCGTAGAGTGAGTGTATGTAGCAAAATCAATCTGATTGTTGTGAAGTGTATTTTTTAGTTCATCATCAATTACTATACTTTGTTCCAAGTTGTGTATTCTGCCTTCTTCTTCAAAGGCTGATTTATCTCGTTCAACAAAATAATTGAAATTATCATATAGAGTATAAATTTTCTTAACATTTTCGCAATAAGCAACATAATCATTTGTACTTTTATCTTCGTTAAGGTAGGTATTATTAAGCAAAACAGGTGAGTCCGTCAAGATAAAATCGACTTTACCATACAGACGGTTAATACGCTTCACTTGTTCCTTGAGAATATCAAATTGATGTTCATAATGTCCGTCAAGCATAATAAGATTGTTGTCATATACAAGCTCTTTGGCATATTCCTGTACATATTCCGTAACAAATCCTTGCTTTTTCAATTTTTCGGCTACTTCAAGACAAGATGTTGTTTTTCCTGCACCCGGTCCGGCAAAAGCATTGATAACTATTGTATGCTTGTCTGACACATTGCTCGTAATTTTTTTCTGTTCAGATATGAGTTTGTTAAACTCATTCGAAAGATCTACAAGTCCCTCATATTTGATATTCACAGTAAATCCTTGTGTTTTAAGAAGTTCAGTATTATCATTCAGTTTAAAATCAGGGAATCCGACTGTATCAACTGAAGAACCGTTAATGTTTCTTGTTGTAGAAACAAGGTCGAGAATATCTGCAACGGTTTTTGCGTTCTCACCTCTGACTTCATAAAAATCACCGACCTTTATAAGTTCTATTTTCCGTACTTCAGGTGATTTGATTTCGGGAACTACTGCAAGCTCAACGAGCTTGTGCTGAATATCTGCATTAAGACCTTCGGCAAACTCCGTACCGCTGTAAAACTTTTTAACAGCGGTTCTGAAACTTTCGCTACCGATATCAATTAACCTTTGTTCGCCTGTTGTATCAAGAAAATCAAAGAATCCTGAAAAATCATCTCCGTATTTTTTGTTAGCTTCCGCTATCTGTTTGTAAGATACCTCGGTAATTACAAACTGACCGCCGGAGTATGCGTCAGGATTATAGTACATATATGTAATACTTTCGACTTCGGACTCTTGAAAATAAAGGGTTTTCTCAAGAGTGTTAAAGTCGGGTAAAGCAGGGGTATATGTACCGTCAGAAATCATGCCTTCCACTTCACTTCGTGTAACACCTTTGACCTTAGTTACAAGATTTATAAGAGAATCATAATCACTGCGACTGTATGCACCTATGAAAGTTTGCATTTCCGTAAGCGAAAAAGTATAATCAAGCAAATTGATTGTGTCGTAATCTATACCCATATCAACCATATCTCTTATAAGTTCTGACTGGGCATATGAATACCCATGATTTTCAATGAGCTTATCGGCAAGATTTGTGTTGATGAACGACTGTTTAATTTCGTTGAAATCAGCAGTATTCGCAAGAATCAATTCAGAATCCGAAAGACCTGAGTATGTCTTGACAAAATTCATAGATAACATATTTAACTGTTCAGGCTTAAAGTCAGAAGTATCTTCAAACATCGTACTGAATGTGTCAATCAGCTCCGGTTGGTCGTTGAGCAGTTCAACCGTAGAATTCAAAGACTCCAACTGATGTGCTTTATAGTGCAGTACCGAAAGAGCATTAAAAAGATTTTCCGTGTTATCTTCTTTGGAAACTGTCACGCTGTTTTTAACCGTTGCAGACGGTTGGTTTTTTTCGACTGCTTTATCATTGTACAAAAGCTCTCTTTGCTCACGAATTTCGTGAGCAATTGCGTTGATGGCATCTTTGTATATATTGTCAACCGTAATAGTTGTATTTTTACCAAATATTCTGCCCGAAAACGGAATATCCTGCTCTGACAGTCTTTGAGCAACCTTGTAAGCGAAATCAGTATTATATTTGCGATACATCTTATCACCAATATCATTGTATTTGGTTGTTCCGATGATATTGTTTGTTACATATTTCCTGTTGTTGGAATCGACTATTGAATCATAACTGATATTTAACTTTTCAAGATTCGGAACAGTAGCTCTGCCAACCGCAATATATGATTTGTTCTTGTTAATATAGCCACAGTAATTAAGCCCTGCGTTTTCGAGAGCATCGGTTATGCTCTCAAACCGGCTTTCA
>OMNP01000948.1_pt1 | contig 10409 bp, 9 predicted proteins | sample 1673811 | NCBI WGS metagenome assembly OMNP01 (sample SAMEA103958127, study PRJEB25191) | human gut metagenome | biome: human-associated habitat [ENVO:00009003]; feature: intestine environment [ENVO:2100002]; material: feces | place: Germany | collected 2013/2015
GCAGAGGGTCTTGACATGGGTATTGGAGGTACCGGTGCAAATCAGGAAATAGTCTGCCAGAGAGCTGACGCGGTCAATTTTCAGCAGCTGAATATCCATGCCCTTCTTGGAATCCAGGGCTTTGGTTACTTCATAAGCGATTTCTTTGGGTGTAAGCATTCATTTGTTCCTTTCTGGGAATGGTTTTGCCTCCCCTGAAAGAGGAGGTGGCCTGAAAGGCCAGAAGGGATATTTCAAGACCGAACTTCTCAGTCTCGGCTGACGCCGAGACTGCTCCCCTTTCAGGGGAGCCCTGTTTCTAAGTGTTCAGATACGCCAGAGCCTCCCGGGAGGCGGGGGACACTTCCCCGCCCTGCTCCGCCAGATGCTCCAGGGTCATTTCCAGGCCCAGCTTCAGCGCTGCGCGGATGTCGGAGAAGGCCAGCTCCCGCAGGCGCTCCACTCCGGGAAAATCCCGGTTGGGCTCCATATAGTCTGCCACATAGATGATGGTTTCCAGCAGGTTCATATTGGCCTTTCCCGTGGTATGGGATTCGATTGCGGAAACCACAGCCTCATTTTCCCCAAAAATCCGCTGCGCAACCAGGCTTCCTGTGAGCGCATGGAGGGTTTTGGGGTATTTTCTGGAAAAATCGTCTAACATTTTACCATACGCCTGGCACAATGTCAATTGCAGCGGCCCATCCAAAGCCTTGGTGATATCGTGCAGGATCCCGGCGCGGGCAGCATCCGTCTCGTCCGCGCCGTATTTTCTTGCCAGCAGCACGGCGGTATCGGACACGCCCTGCGCGTGGGCGCGGCGCTTTTCCTTGTGCAGAGAAAGGCTGACGCGGCGCAGATCCGCAAACGGCAGCGCGTGATATGCGCCGCCCACGCCGTAGAGCCTCTCCCGTTCGATCATGGCCAGCACGTCCGGGTGCAGGACCTCGTCCGCAATGCCGAAAAACAGGAGCCGACGGGCCTCGGTCGACGAAATTTCCAGACAGTCGTTCTGCAGAACGATGGGCCGGACGCCGAATACGGCCTCCATTTTTTCCTGCTGGGCCAGCAGCTGCGCAGAAAGCGCTGCATCGGCACGCACGCGGGCCATGCAGACGGGCACGGCCAGCGCTGCAATGGCCTCCGGCTCGCGCCACTGGAAAAAGGACAGGAACATATCGGTTCCCATCAGCAGATACAGCTCATCCTGCGGATAGCTTTCCCGAAGCTTGCGCAGCGTATCCACGGTATAGCTCGGGCCGGGCCGGTCAAGCTCGATGCGGCTGACCTCCATGCCGGTTTCTCCAGCTATGGCAAGCTGCGTGAGCGCGAGGCGCGTTTCGCCGTCCGGCGAGCCTTCGGCCACGGCCTTGTGCGGCGGGATGGCTGCGGGGATCAAGAGAATTTTGTCCAGTCCCAGCAGCTGCCGCGCCTTACGCGCGGCGAAAATATGCCCCAGATGCTGCGCCCCTCCCCTGTCGGTGTTCTTTTTTACTGCTCTTCCTTCTGCTGGCGGCTGCGCTCGATGGCAGCGGAGACTGCCTTATCGTGGAAGTACTGCTTGCGCTGCTTCCGCTGCTGCTCGGCTGCCTGCTTGCGGGCGCGAAGCCCGGCCTTGACGGGGTTATAGTTGCCGGAGACTTTTTTGGCCGGCTTTTTCGCGGCGGCCTTTTTCTTCTCCTGCTCCACCTTTTCGGACTTGCGCCAGATCACAAACTTTGTGCCGACGCAGGCGACGCCCTCGGCGCCCAGCGCCTCGCAGATGGCGTCAGAGGCTTCGCGGGCCGTGAGTCCGGAGGTTTCGAGCACGCGGCCCTTGACCAGCTCGTGGCTGTCAAGCAGGACGACAGCCTCGTCCAGCAGCGTGTCGGAAATACCGCCCTTGCCGACGATGAGCGTCACGTCCAGCGGATTGGCCTGCGCGCGAAGCTCGGCGCGTTCCTTACTTGTCATCATGTTCAAATTCCTCCCGATAGATTCTGCAAAATGCCTGAAGCGCCCGCGCACGGTGGGAAATGGCGTTTTTCTCCTCAGGCGCAAGCTCGGCATAGGTCTTTTCAAGCTCCGGCAGGTAAAATACCGGGTCGTAGCCGAAGCCGCCCGTGCCCTTGGGCGCGAACAGAATTTGTCCGGGGCATTCGCCGCGCGCGACGATCCTCCGGCCGTCCGGCCAGAGGCAGGTAATGACGCAGACGAATTTCGCCGTGCGCCGCTCCGCCGGAACGTCCTTCAGATTTTCAAGCAGATAGGCAATGCGCTCCGCGTCGGAGCTTTTATGGCCGTAGCGAGCGGAGTACACGCCCGGCGCGCCGTCCAGCGCGTCCACCATGAGACCGGAATCATCGGCCAGAACAGGCATACCGCTGGCCTTCATGACGGCCTCCGCCTTCAAAAGCGAGTTTTCTTCAAACGTCGTGCCCGTCTCATCGACATCTACGTGCAGCCCGTATTCCGATTCCAGCGCGATCTCAAAGCCGAGCTGGGACAAAATCGCGGAAAGCTCGACCAGCTTGTGCTGGTTCTGGCTGGCTAAGATCACCTTCATATCAGCGCCTCCGCAAAACTCTTCGCGTCGAAGGGCATCAGATCGTCGATCTGCTCGCCGACGCCGATGAACTTGACCGGGATATGCAGCGCCTGCGCGACCGCAATGACCACGCCGCCCTTGGCCGTGCCGTCCAGCTTCGTGAGAACCATGCCGGTAACGCCCGCACATTCCTGGAACTGCCTGGCCTGAAGCAGGCCGTTCTGGCCGGTCGTGCCGTCGAGGACGAGCAGGACCTCCTTGCTGGCGCCGGGAAGCTCACGGTCAAGAATGCGGGAGATCTTATTTAATTCGTTCATGAGGTTCTGCTTGTTGTGCAGGCGGCCTGCGGTGTCGCAGATGATGACGTCGCTGCCGCGCGCTCTTGCCGCCGCGATGGCGTCAAAAACGACGGAGGCGGGGTCCGCGCCCTCGTGCTGGCGGATGATGTCGCAGTGCGCACGCTCCGACCAGATCTCAAGCTGATCGGCTGCCGCGGCGCGGAACGTGTCGCCCGCGCACAGCAGGACCTTCTTGCCCTGATCGTGCAGCTGGTGGGCGAGTTTACCAATGGTTGTCGTTTTGCCGACGCCGTTGACGCCGATGACGAGAATGACCGACGGCTTTGTATCCAGCTTCAGAGCCGGATCGCCGACGTTCAGCATATCGGCGAGAATGCCGCGCAGGGCAAGCTTGGCCTCGTCGACGGTCTTGATGCGCTGCTCCTTCGCGGTCTGGCGCAGACGATCCATAACGGCCTCCGTCGTGTCCATACCGAGGTCAGAGACAATGAGGCTTTCCTCAAGATCGTCATAGAACTCGTCGTCCAGCTCACTGGCGGTAAAGACGCTGCTGATGGAACTGGCCGTCTTGCTCAGTCCCTGCTTGAGTTTTTCAAAAAATCCCATGTATTTGATATCCTTTCTGGATGATATTCCGGGTATTTGCGCAGTACCCTGTAGGGGCCGATGCCCACATCGGCCCGCTGGAAAGCTACAAATCTGCTGCGTTTTTATCAGTTCGTAACCCCCAGCTGTTTTGCAAGCTCGTCGAGGCTCAGGCGGAGGATCTTGGACACGCCCTGCTCCTGCATGGTGACGCCGTAGAGTACGTCGGCGGCCTCCATGGTGCCGCGGCGGTGGGTGATGACGATGAACTGGGTCTTGTCGCTGAGCGTGTGCAGATAATTTGCAAAACGCTCGACGTTGCGGTCGTCCAGCGCGGCGTCGATCTCGTCGAGCATGCAGAAGGGCGTAGGACGCACCTTTAAGATGGCAAAATAGAGCGCGATGGCCACAAACGCCTTTTCGCCGCCGGAGAGAAGCGTGATGGTCTTGACCTGCTTTCCGGGCGGCTGGACGCGGATCTCAATGCCGCATTCGAGCGGCGCGGACTTGTCCTCCAGTATGAGCGAGGCTTTTCCTCCGCCAAACATTTCTTCGAACGTTTTGCCGAAATATTCATCAATACGGGCAAATTCCCGGACAAAAATTTCGGTCATTTCCGTCGTGATGGAGGCGACGATGTTTTCAAGCTCGGACTTCGCGTGCTGCACGTCGTCGTGCTGGGCGGCCAGATATTCATAGCGCTCGGACACGCGGGCGTATTCGTCGATCGCGCCGAGATTCGGCGTGCCGAGGGCAGAAATTTTCCGGCGCACCTCGGTAATGCGCTTGTTGGCTGCCGTGAGATTTTCAATCTCGACAGTTTCCTTTTCTGCCGTGCCGGGGGTCAGCTCGTAGGAATCCCAGAGCTTATCGACGATCTGCTTTTCCTCAAGCTCGCTCGTGGCCTTTTTCTGTTCGAGACGGGCTGTTTCGCGTTCGAGCTGCAAAATGGACTGGTTTTTCTCCTGCGCCTGCTTTTCGGTCTGGCTGCGGCGGGCCTCGAGCTGGGCACGCTCGTCAACGGCCTCCTTCAGTGTCTGCCGGGCCAAATCAAGCTGTGTGCCGGAGGCCGTCAGGCCGTCCTCCTTCTCCTGAATCTGCCCTTCGAGCGCTGAGATCTGTAATTCGTATTCGTGGATCAGCCCTGTTTTCTGCGTCACGTCGCCCTGCATGGCCTCGCTGAGCGCCTGCAGCTGGGCGATGGTGTTCTCGGAGGCTGCGCGCGCCGTCTCGATGGAGGCCGCGTCCATGCGCAGGGCGGTGATCTGGTCCGTGAGCTGCTGCTGCTGCTCGGTCAGGGCGGTCTGCCTGCCGGTCAGCTCCGTCTCCCGCGCGTGCAGCGCGTCCTGCGCGGCAGTCTGCTGCTGCAGCTGGTCCTTGAGTGCCTGCAGCTTTCCCTCCTCGCCGCCGGTGCGGCTGGTCAGGTGGGCAAGCTCCTTTTCGATGTTTTCCAGATTTTCCGTGACCGCAGCAGCCAGAAGCTGCACCTGCTTGTGCTCCTCCGTGCGGCGCAGCACCTCGTCTTCCGCCTCGCGGAGCTGGCTGCGGACGGCAGTAAGCTCAAATTCGGTCTTCGCGGCGGAGGAAGCGGCCTCGGCCGTCTGCGCCTTGAGCGATTCAAGGCTTTGCGCGAGTGCGTTCCGTTCCTCGGCCAGCTTTGCAAGCGTGTTCGCGCGCGTCAGAACGCCCGCGCTCTTTGCGGCAGAGCCGCCGGTCATACTGCCGCCCGCGTTCATGACCTGCCCGTCGAGCGTGACGATTCGCACGCGGCTGCCGCAGGCACGCGCCATGCGCACGGCGTTATCCAGCGTGTCGCAGATCACGGTGCGGCCAAGGGCGTTTTCAATCACGGCGCGGTACCGCTCGTCGCATGAGACGAGGCCGGAGGCGACGGAGATAAAGCCCGGCTGGCGCTGGCAGACGGTATCCTGCAGGCTTTGCGGCTTGATCGCGGTGAGCGGAAGGAAGGTCGCGCGGCCGCCGTCGCGGCGCTTGAGCATCTGGATGGCGGTCTTGCCGTCCTCCTCGGAGGAGACGACGATGTTCTGCATGGCGGCGCCGAGCGCGGTCTCCAGCGCCACGGCGTATTCGCGCGGGACTTTTAAAAGCCGTGTAACAGGTCCGTGGATACCACGCAGATTGCCGCGCGTGCTCTCGCGCATGACGGTTTTAACGCTCTGTGTGAAGCCTTCAAGATTGCGTTCAAGGTCTTCCAACAGTCCAGCGCGGCGCTCTTTTTCTTTGGCGTCGAGCATCTGGCGGTCGGCTTCGGCTTTCACGGCTTCGGCGCGTTTTCTGCGCTGTTGCACACGCATTTCATGCCCCTGCACAGTGTTTTCAGCGTTTTGAATGTACTCCGCCGTATCGTGCAGCATGGCGTCAAGCTCCTCGCACTCCGTGTGAAGCGCTGCAAGGCGTTCTTCGCTTTCGGTGATCGCAGCATCCACTGTTTCGGCGCGGGCGCGAATCTCCTGCATGGAGGATTCCGCCGAGGACTGCTGCACGCGCATTTCGGAAAGTGCGGCGTTCAATGCCACAAGTTCAGCCGAAACGGCGTCGATCTCACGCGTGGTGCTGTCCGTGCCGGCACGCAACTCCTCGAGTTGTGCGGTAAAGGCAACGAAATCGGCATGGTTCTGCGCAGCTTCCGCTTCCATTGCTTTTACCGCCTGTTCTTTTTCTTGAATATCCGCTTCAAGCGTTTGTCCGGTCAGCGCGGCGCTTTCAATCTCGCCATTTAACCTGCGGATGGTCTGCTGCTCGTGCAGAATATCATTTTCAAGCACCGAAACTTCTCCCTCTTTACGGGTGGCGAGTTCATCGGCTTCGGAAGCCTTCAAACGTGCTTCTTCCATCTGTGCGGTGCAGCCGTTCGTTTCCGTGAAATTCTGCTCGATTTGCGCGGAAAGCACATTGAGCTCACTTTCGGCTTCCTCGTAGCAGTTCTGCGCGGAGGCAATCTTTTCCTCCACCTCGCGCACGATCTTGCCGGAGCGCTCCAGCGTTTCAAGCCATAAACCGACCTCCAGTTCCTTTTTCTCGCTGTCGAGTGCAATAAACTTTTCGGCTTTCTCCGCCTGCTCGCGTAAAGGGCCCACGCGTTCTTCGAGTTCGTTTAAAATATCGTGCAGGCGAATGAGGTTTTCTTCGGCTTTTTCCAAGCGGCGTTCGGCTTCCTCTTTGCGGTAGCGAAAGCGCGAAATGCCGGCGGCTTCTTCAAAAATCTCGCGGCGGTCTTCGCTTTTTGCGGAGACGATGCTATCAATCTTGCCCTGTCCGATGATGGAATAACCGTCGCGGCCGAGGCCGGTATCCATGAACAGCTCATGCACGTCGCGCAGACGTACGAGCGTTTTGTTAATGCGGTATTCACTTTCGCCGGAGCGGTAAAAACGACGCGTAACGGAAACGGTGTCGCCGTCGTAATTCAACTCGCGGTCGGTGTTATCCATGGTGACGGTCACTTCGCAAAAGCCCTGCGCTTTGCGCTGCGGCGTGCCGCTGAAAATGATGTCCTCCATTTTGGAGCAGCGCAGTGCGCGGGTAGACTGCTCGCCGAGTACCCAACGCATGGCATCGCTGATGTTGCTCTTGCCGCTGCCGTTTGGACCGACGACCGCCGTGATGCCGTTTTCAAATTTTAAAGTCGTTTTGTCAGGAAAGGTTTTGAAGCCCTGCAGCTCCAGAGATTTTAAAAGCATCTGTTTACCTGCCTATCGTAGCCTGTATGTGCCGCCGGAAAGCGAAGCATCCGGGCGGATGTACACGGTGTAGCCGTGCTTAGAGAAATGCTGCAAATTTTCTTTTTTCTGTCCGAGCGCAACGGAAAGCATGCGCGGGTCAACATCGATCGTAACTTCCGAATCGTTTCGGGCTTGAAGCGCTTTAAGGACGTTTTCGCGGAAGATCGCGCTGCGGCACAGCTCCATAAAAGCGGGGTGAAACGGTCCCGCGACGCGGTTTTCCAGTTCTTCGCTGGCGTGCAGCCCCACACGAATGAGTTTTACACCGCGCTGCTCAATCATCGGGATGAGCTTTGCACAGAGTGAAACGGCATCCTCTAAGGTCTGCGGTGTGTATTTTCCTGCGCGGTACAAATCGCACAGTGGTGTGTTTTCTAAGACAATCGTAGGGTAAATGCGCATGGTGTTCGGCTTTAGAGCCAACAGCCTTTCGACAGTCTTCATCGCCTTTGCGTCACTGTCGCCGGGCAGCCCGGTCATCATTTGCAAGCCGAGCTCAAAGCCGTATGCGCGAATTAACCGCGCAGCGTTTTCCACATCCTTTGCGGTATGCCCCCGACGATTGAGCAGCAACACTTCGCCATCCATCGACTGCGCACCGAGCTCGATTGCCGTTACGCCGTATTGCTTTAATACGGTCAGATGTTCATCATCAATGGCATCCGGCCGCGTAGAGCAGCGGATACCGGCAAAGCCGTATGTTTCGCATGCTGCGTGCGCTGTTTTTAAAAGCGCCAAACGGTAATCGGGGTTGATTGCCGTGAAGCTGCCGCCGAAAAATGCGATCTCGGCGTTCTGCACGCGCTCCCCCATTTGCTTTGCTGCGCTTTGCAGCAGTGCCGCCACTTCTTCAGGCTGCGGCTGATGATTTTCACCCGTGATGCGGTTCTGATTACAGAAGCTGCATTGCTGCGGGCAGCCGTTGTGCGGAATAAAAATTGAGATATTCGCGTGCTTAATAGCCCATCAGCTCCAGTGCTTCGCGTGCCGCCTGCTGTTCGGCTTCCTTCTTGCTGCGTCCGCCGCCCTTGCCGATGACATTGCTGTTGAGGTGCACCTCTACGGTGAAGTGCTTGTCATGGTCGGGGCCATGCTCGCCGGTGAGGACGTATTCGAGCCGTTCACCGGGGTTCTGCTGAATGATCTCCTGCAGCATCGTCTTGTGGTCTTTAAACGGGCGTTCGCCCGCAGACTGCGCCGCCGGTTCAATGTAGTGCAGTACAAAGCGCTTGGCTTCCTCCAAGCTGCCGGAATCGAGATAGATCGCCGCCGTAATGGATTCGAACACGTCCGCTAAGATGCTTGGGCGTTCTCTGCCGCCACTGTGCTGCTCGCCGTGGCTGAGACGCAGCAGCTCGCCTGCGCCGAAGCTGCGTGTAAACCCGCAAAGCGATTTTTCGCATACGAGCGCCGCACGCTTCTTTGTCAGCTTGCCTTCGGGAATATCCGGGAACGCTTTGCACAGGTATTCCGCCGTGACAAACCCCAAAATGGAATCGCCGAGGAATTCCAATCGCTCATAGCTCTGGTCGCCGCCGCGGCTCTCGTTTGCGTAGGAGGAGTGCGTCAGCGCTGTGATGAGCAGGTTGCGGTTCTTAAATTTATATCCGATCTTTTTTTCAAATTCATCCAATGATCTCATAGTTATACCTTTGCTGTCTTGTTATTCGTTCGTGTTTTCCGTTTTCTCGTTTTGTAGAGCTGCGGTGATCTCACTTATAATGCCGGACTCGGCGTACTTCACCGTAAGCGCAATGGCGTTTTTCAGCGTGGAAGCCTTGGCGCTGCCATGTACCTTAAAGACCGGCTTCGAGCACCCGAGGATCGGCGCACCGCCGTATTCGTTATAATCAAGCTCTTTTTTCATGGCTTTCATGTCGTTTAAAACCATTGCCGCCGCAAGCTTATTTTTTAGGCTCTTTTTGAAAACGGCCTTGAATTTATTCATCAGCGCCATGGCGACGCCTTCATACATCTTAAGAAGGATATTGCCCGTAAAACCGTCGCACACCACAACATCTGCCGCATCAAACGGAATGTCTCTGGCTTCAATGTTGCCGATGAAATGAACGTCTTTGTTTTCGCTCAGCAATGCAAACGCCGCGTGCTGCAGTTCGCCGCCCTTGTGCGGCTCCGTGCCGACATTTGCAAGACCGATACGCGGCTTTTGAACACCCATGACCTTCTGCATATACACGGAGCCCATCATGCCGAACTGCTCCAGCATTTCGGGGCGGCATTCGTTGTTTGCGCCGCCGTCTGCCAGCATGAAAAAGCCCTCGGATTTCGGCATGAGCGGTGCAAATGCCACGCGCTTGACGCCTTTGATGCGCTTGACGAGCAATGTGGCGCCAACGACGAGTGCGCCGCTGTTGCCGGCGGACGCAAACGCATCGCCCTTGCCCTCTGCCAAAGCGCGCAGGCCAACCGCCATAGAGCTTTGCTTTTTGGCGCGCGTGATCGCTGTGGGCTCATCCTCCATCGTGATGACATCCGGGCAGTCGATGATCTCAAAATCGGAAACGTTAACATTCAGCTTTTCCGCCGCTGCTCTGATCTTCTTTTCGTCGCCGGTTAAAACGATCTGCACATGGAGCTCATCTGCCGCCAGACGGCAGCCTTTTATAATTTCGTCCGGGGCGTTGTCGCCGCCGAATGCGTCGATTATGATCCGCATGTTTTTCCCTCACTTTAATATTCAGCTTCCGGCAAAAGCCGGTTTTGTTCGGGCATTTCGGTTTATCAAACACGGATTTTCCGCCGATAAACCGCTTTAGACTATAATTCACTCTATTATAGCAAAAAAACAACGCAATTTCAATACCGCGCTCCCCATAAGTTGCACAAAACAAAAAACGTGCGCCAGGCTTTCCCGGTACACGTCTTTTGCTGATTTGGAGGAATAATTTTGATTTTTAGAATTTATCCGGCAGGCGAATCTCGCGGCGCACGGCTGTGCCGTCGATCTCGTTAAACCGCACGGCTTCGTTCTTTACGGCCATTGCGGCGGCTACGGCATCGGCAATATTTTGAAGCGTCTGCACATTTATTACGATGATGATTTTATGTTTGAGATCGATTCCGCCATTCTGGTCGGCACCACGGTGACGATCCGCGTCCCCTATTCCCGCAACGATTCCCCGCAGATCCACGCGGAGCGCCCCATCGGCGGCGCAGAGCAAAATTGATGCTTTATATCGATTTTTACTAAAATACTACACACTGCATATTCACCTCTTGTTTTTTTCGCTTGTCTTCGTTATCTTTAAAGCAGCG
>OMNP01000949.1_pt1 | contig 10399 bp, 7 predicted proteins | sample 1673811 | NCBI WGS metagenome assembly OMNP01 (sample SAMEA103958127, study PRJEB25191) | human gut metagenome | biome: human-associated habitat [ENVO:00009003]; feature: intestine environment [ENVO:2100002]; material: feces | place: Germany | collected 2013/2015
AAAGGTGAGGCACCTGTATATAAGAGCGGAGTCAGATCTGACGGTGAAGTTGAGAAAACAACTACAAAAAAAGGAATTGGACATAAGATTTATACACAGCTTATGAACGGTGTTTCGCATATGCTTCCTTTTGTAGTAGGCGGCGGTATTCTTATTGCAATATCATTTCTTATTGATGGATTTGCGGTAGATATCAATTCATTGTCTGCTGCTGAAAGAAGCAGCTTCGGAAGCATAACAGATGCAGCGAGACTTTTTAACGAAATAGGTAATGTAGCTTTTAAATTTATGCTCCCCGTACTGGCGGGATTTATAGCAATGGCAATAGGCGACAGACCGGCACTTGCAGTCGGATTCGTAGGCGGCATGATGGCAGCCAACGGAACATCCGGATTCCTTGGAGCACTTGTAGCAGGTTTTGCGGCAGGATATATTGTTTTGTTACTTGTTAAGTTATGCAGTAAACTTCCGGATGCACTGGAAAAGATAGCACCTGTACTTATATATCCGGTTGTCGGTATTCTGGTAATGGGTCTCCTGATGAAATTTGCGGTTGAACCTGTAATGGGTTATATTAACACGGCAATGAACAACGGACTTAAGAGTATGGGAAGCGGAAGCAGAATTGTTCTCGGACTTGTCCTCGGCGGAATGATGGCAATTGATATGGGCGGACCTTTCAATAAAGCAGCATATGTATTCGGAACAGCTTCCATTGCATCAGGCAATTATGATATGATGGCATCAGTAATGATTGGCGGAATGGTTCCACCTTGCGCAATTGCTCTTGCAACTATAATTTTCAAAAACAAGTTCTCAAAGCAGGAGAGACAGTCAGGTCCTACTAACCTGATTATGGGTCTTGCATTCATTACAGAAGGAGCAATTCCGTATGCGGCAGCAGATCCATTCAGGGTTATTCCGGCATGTGTAGTTGGTTCAGGCGTTGCGGGTGCATTATCAATGGCATTTAAATGTACACTCATGGCACCTCACGGCGGAATTTTCGTAGTACCTGTTATGGGCAATAAATTTATGTATCTTCTGGCACTTGTAATAGGAACTGCAGTATCAACAGTTCTTTTAGGAATTCTAAAGAAAAAACAGACGAATTAGAAAGGAGAAAAACGGTATGAGAGAATTTAAGTATGTTATAACTGATCCGGAGGGAATACATGCACGTCCGGCAGGACTCCTTGTAAAAGCAACAAAAGATTTTGCATGTGACATTAAAATAGCTAAAGACGGTAAAGCAATGAACTGTAAGGCTATATTCGGAATTATGGGACTCGGTGTTAAAAAAGGCAATGAAGTAACACTTACTTTTGACGGAGAAGACGAAGACAAGGCCTACGAGACAGTAAGCAGGTTTATGCAGGAAAATCTTTAAAAGGGAGAGAAACTTATGAAGGTGTATGAAGGAAAAAGTGTATTCAATGGCATTGCCATTGGTAAGATAAAACTGTATTTAAAGGGCGAACAGCAGGTAAAAAGACATAAGGTTACAGATGTTAAAGCTGAGTTGCTAAGATATGAAGAAGCACGTAATAAAAGTATGACGGAACTTAAGGGCCTTTATGAAAAGGCTCTTAAGGAAGTAGGAGAAGCAAATGCCGCCATATTTGAGGTCCATCAGATGATGCTTGAGGATGAGGATTATAACGAATCAGTCCGTAATATAATTGAGTCCCAGGGCGTTAATGCCGAATATGCGGTTGCGACTACAGGAGACAATTTTTCCAAAATGTTTTCATCCATGGAGGATGAATATATGAAAGAAAGAGCAGCAGATGTAAAAGATATTTCTGAAAGAGTGATATCTGTTCTGAATGGAAAAAGCAGCGGCAATGATACAGGTGATGAAGCATCAATTATTGTTGCGGATGACCTTGCGCCTTCGGAGACGGTACAGCTTGATAAGGATAAAGTTTTATCCTTTGTAACGGTTCATGGTTCATTAAATTCACATACTGCAATTCTTGCAAGAACTATGGCAATACCTGCACTTGTCGACACACCTTTGCCCCTTGACGAAGAAATTGATGGCGTAATGGCGGTAGTTGACGGAACTAAAGGTGTTATATATATTGACCCTGACTGTGAGACACTGGAACTAATGAAAAAGCGTAAAGCAGAGGAAGATGAAAAAAGAGTGCTTTTACAGACTCTTAAAGGCAAAGATAATATTACTGTCGATGGACAAAAGATTATGCTTTATGCTAATATAGGCAATATAAAAGATCTTGCCAAAGTTATTCAGAATGATGCAGGCGGAATTGGGCTTTTCAGAAGTGAGTTCATATACCTTGAGAGCAAGGATTTCCCTACGGAAGAAGAACAGTTCATGATTTACAGACAGGTTGCTGAGACAATGGCAGGCAAAAAGGTCATTATAAGAACTCTTGACATAGGCGCAGACAAACAGTGTGATTATTTTAATATGGCACATGAAGATAATCCAGCAATGGGATGCCGCGCCATAAGAATCTGTCTCACAAGGCCTGAGATTTTCAAGACACAGCTTCGTGCACTTTACAGGGCGAGTGCGTATGGCAATATAGCCATTATGTATCCGATGATAACAAGTGTATGGGAAGTGAAAAGAATCAAAGAAATTGCAGATGAAGTAAGGAAAGAGCTTGATGAACAGGGAATATTATACGGTAATCCCGAACAGGGCATTATGATAGAGACACCTGCTGCGGTAATGATAAGCGATGAACTTGCAAAAGAAGTTGACTTTTTCAGTATAGGAACTAATGACCTTACACAATATACTCTTGCAATAGACAGGCAGAATACGGAACTTGATATGTTCTATGATTCACATCATCCGGCAGTGCTTAAGATGATATCAATGGTTATTGACAATGCACATAAAGCGGGAATATGGGCAGGAATATGCGGAGAACTTGGTGCAGACCAGTCACTTACAAAAGAATTCCTTGCCATGGGTGTTGATGAATTATCGGTGTCACCGGGAAGCGTATTACCTATTCGCAAGATTGTTATTGAGACAAATGTTAAGGATTATAAGGCGAAAAAAAATGCTGACAAAACAAAGACATGAAGAAATGGTTAATATTATAAGAGAAAGAGGTAGCGTTACCACGAATGAGATGGCTAAGATACTTGGCATCTCAGAATCAACGGCAAGGCGCGACATTAATTTCCTTGCTGACACCGGCAAAGTTATAAAAGTATACGGTGGAGCTATGTTTGATCCGCAGGATGTGGATACCAAAGAAGATAGTTTTGAACAAAGAATGGATATTAATGCTACTGAAAAAGGCAAGGCAGCAGAAAAGGCACTTGAATTAATTACTCCGGATGATTTTATATATATAGATGCAGGAACTACAACAAAGTATATTGCGGACAATTTTAATATGTGTGGCGTAAGAATTGTAACGAATGGCATTGAACATGCCAGAATACTTGCGTCAAAAGGCAATGAAGTAGTCCTTGTGGGAGGCAACGTCAAGATATCTACAGATGCAATTGTTGGAACATTAGCTGTAAATACACTTGATAAATACCATTTTACAAAGGGCTTTTTCGGAACTAATGGCATATCTCCGAAAGCCGGCTATACAACGCCCGATATTAATGAGGCACTTGTTAAGAAAGCAGCGATGCAGAAATGCAGTAAGTCCTTTATTGTATGTGATTCTTCAAAATTTAATACAATAAGTGCCGTAACTTTTGCATCTTTCAGAGAGGCAACCATTGTAACCAATCTGTGTCCTGCAGAATTCTCAAAATATAAAAATATAATAGTATACTGACATTAAAAATCTCAAGGTGTATAATGACCTTGAGATTTTTTGGGCGAGGTGACAAAATGCAGGTTACGGAAAAAATAAATGCTTTGAGAAAAATTATGGGCGATAGTAATATTGACGCCTATATAATAGTTACTGACGATTACCACGGCTCAGAATATGTAGGAGATTATTTCAAAGAACGTGAGTATATGTCAGGATTTACAGGTTCGGCGGGAACACTTCTTGTCATGACTGATTTTGCCGGACTATGGACTGATGGAAGATATTTTTTGCAGGCAGAGGAAGAACTGGTGGGTACAGGCATAGAACTTATGAAGAGCGGAGAAGCGGACTGCCCCTCAATAGAAGTTTTTTTGTATGACAAATTAAAAGTAAACAGTGTTGTGGGATTTGACGGAAGAACCGTGAATTGTAATTTTTTTAACAGACTAAAAAACAGGCTGGACAGTAAGAAAATTACCTACGCCATGGATAAAGACCTTGTAGATGCAATATGGAAAGACAGACCTGAAATGTCTTCGCGTAAAGTATGGGAACTGGATTGTGAATACACCGGAATGTCAAGAAAGGATAAGATTGGACGCCTTTTTGAAATAATGGACAAAAACGGGGCTGATGCCATGGTGCTTACTGCTCTTGATGAGATAGCATGGCTATTGAATTTAAGAGGTGATGATATTGAATATTGTCCCGTATTTTTAAGTTTTATGTATATCAGCCCTAAATTAAGCATCCTTTATGTAAACCGCAGTATTTTAAGCGATGATATTATTAGCGGGCTTGCCGATGATGGCATTATAATTAAGGATTACGAGTCAGTATATGACAATCTGGCAGGAATAAGCTCGGAGAAAATCATGATTGACCCTTCAAGTGCCAATTGTTTTATAAAAGAAAATATTGCAATAAACAGCTTTGCATACGAGACGGAAAGCCCTGTTGAGCTTATGAAAGCGATAAAAAATCCTATAGAGACCGGGAATATAGAAAACGCCCACATAAAAGACGGTGTGGCAGTTACTAAATTTGTCCGGTGGCTGACAGAAAACGTTAAAAAAGGCACTGTAACGGAAATGTCGGCAGCAGAGAAACTTGACGAATTCAGAAAAATGGGAGAAGGGTACATCGGACAAAGCTTTGCCCCTATCGTCGCATATAAAGAGCATGGAGCAATTGTCCATTATGAAGCTTCAAAAAAGACGGATGTTACCATGAAACCGGAGGGCCTTTGCCTTATTGATACAGGCGGACACTATCTTCAGGGAACAACGGATATAACCAGAACAGTTCCGCTTGGAAAACTGACAGAAGAAGAAAAGAAAGCATATACTCTTGTACTTATGGGACATTTACGCCTTGCCGCAACGGTTTTTAAATACGGTGTTACAGGCGGGGGACTTGATATTATTGCAAGGGAACCTTTGTGGGAATACGGAATGGATTTCAGACACGGGACAGGGCATGGCGTCGGATATCTTCTTAACGTGCATGAAGGACCACAGAGAATAAGCTGGAAAAATAATGATGTGGTGCTTGATGAGGGCATGGTTATATCCAATGAACCGGGGTATTACGAAACCGGAAAATTCGGAATACGACACGAAAATCTATTGCTTGTTAAGGCCGATTTACCGGAAACAGAATATGGAAAAATGTGTTATTTTAAAAATCTTACATACGTTCCTTTTGACAAAGAGGCACTTCTGCCTGAACTTATGACAAGCAGGGATATTAAGCTCTTTAACAGGTATCAGAAGAACGTATATGAAAGAATATCACCTTATCTTTGCGATGATGATAAAAAATGGCTGGAATCCTACACAAAACCTATAGAAAACTTTACTTTTTGACGGATAAGTGTTATAAGTTAATTAGGTATATGTATTTACAGAAAGGAATGATTTTATGAAAGGTATTAATCTCCCGGTAAGAAATTCGGTAGCATATTTGTTTAATAATCTTAAGACGAATAGTCCTACACAGTCTATTTTTGACAGCCTTACAGAGTATAACAGTATACGTTCGGGAAGCTTTTATAAGCTTGCAAAGAGATATTATTCCAAGAGTACCGACAGCGATACGAAGAGAAAGTTAAATGACGTTTCACAGAGTATTTCCACATCTGCAGCTGATAAGGAGAAACTTTCCAAGCTTAAGGAGAATGTTGAATCATTGTCTGCGTCAATTGATATACTTACAGAAAGCGGCAGCAAGTCTGTTTTTTCAAAAGACAAGGACGGAAATTACGATGCAGATAAGATTTACAATGCAGTAAATAAATTTGTTCAGAATTATAATGATGTACTCAGCAGTACGGAAAAGACCATTAACAGCGGGGTATCCAATAACAAAGCAAGCATGATTTCGGCTACGGAGGCCAAAGAGAGCCTTTTGAATGAGATTGGTATTACCATCAAATCCGATAACAGTCTGGAGATTGACAAAGAGGCATTTCAGAAAGCGGATATGTCCAAGGTAGAGGCATTGTTCAGCGGTAACAGCTCTTACGGATATCAGACATCTCTGCGGGCAGCATTGATTGATTATCATGCAGGCAGAGAAGCGGATACATATAATCGTTTTGGGAATTACAACAGCTATAACAGCGGAACAAATTTTAACAGTTGGTTTTAGGAGAAAAGAAGAGTTATGGATAAGAAGAAAAAGAGAATCATAGCGGTACTGATTCTGGTCATTATCGTTTGTGCAGTGGGAATTGTATCTTACTTTGTAAAGCAGAACAAAGCGAAGGACGAAAATAAGAAGATTCAAAAGATTGCGAAGGAAGAGACAGAAGAGAAGATGGATGATGAGGTTTCCATTGATTTTGAAGCTTTGCAGCAGCAGAATGCTGATATTTATGCATGGATAAGAATACCGGAAACGCAGATTGATTATCCGATTTTACAGCATCCCAGTGATGATGCCTATTATTTGAATCATACCGTGGAGGGAACGGAAGGATTGCCGGGTTCTATCTACACGGAAAAGGTAAATAGTAAGGATTTTACGGATTTCAATACCGTGATTTATGGACATAATATGAAAAACGGCACCATGTTTAAGGATTTGCACAAATATGAAGAGGAAGCCTTTTTTAAAGAAAATCCTTATGTGTATATCTATCTGCCGGACAGGACTTTAAAATATCATATTGTTGCGGCGGTAACCTTTGATGACCGTTATATACCTTATAGCTACGATTTTAGCAAGAAAAAGGAATGTCAAAAGTTTTTGGATGATGTTCAAAGTGGTGTAATAAAGAATACCAAGGCAGTTTACGCCGAGGAACAGGAAATCACAACGGATGATAAGATAATTACCATGTCCACCTGTATTGCAAACCAGAATGAAAGACGCTGGATTGTGGTGGCAAAATTAGAAGAAGACAGTACACAGAAATAAAAGAAAGGCTTGGAAGCTCAAACTTCCAAGCCTTTTTCTTTTTGAAAATTAATTATCTGCCTCATCATCTGCTGACATGGAATAAACCTGACGTTTTCTTGCCATTTCATCACTTTCCAGATACTCGTCATAAGTGGTGATTTTATCAATCATGGTACCGTTTGGAAGAATCTCCATAATACGGTTTGCAGTAGTCTGGACAATCTGATGGTCTCTGGAAGCAAAGAGAATTACTCCCGGGAACTTGATAAGTCCGTTGTTCAATGCGGTGATGGACTCCATATCCAGATGGTCGGTAGGCTCATCCAGAATCAGTACGTTGGAAGCCTCAATCATCATACGAGAGAGAAGTACACGTACCTTTTCACCACCGGAAAGTACCCGCATTTTTTTTGTTCCGTCTTCTCCGGCGAACAACATTCTGCCTAGGAAACCACGGACGTAGGTGGCATCTTTAATTTCAGAGAACTGGGTCAGCCAGTCTACAATAATTAAATCTGTATCAAAAATTTCCGTGTTATCCTTCGGGAAGTAGGATTGGGAAGTGGTAACGCCCCAGTGATAGGTACCCTCATCCGGTTCCATTTCACCGGAAAGAATTTTAAACAGCACGGTTTTGGCAAATTCATTTCCGCCTACAAAAGCAATCTTGTCATCATGTCCTACGATAAACGAAATATTATCCAATACCTTGACACCGTCAATGGTCTTGCTGATTCCTTCCACAGATAAAACCTCATTTCCGATTTCACGCTCCGGACGGAAGTCGATATAAGGATATTTTCTGCTGGATGGCTTGATTTCGTCCAACTGAATTTTTTCCAGAGCCTTCTTACGGGAAGTTGCCTGCTTAGATTTAGAAGCATTGGCGGAGAAACGGGAGATAAACTCCTGCAATTCCTTGATTTTTTCTTCCTTTTTCTTGTTGGCTTCCTTCATCTGTTTCATTAAAAGCTGGCTGGATTCGTACCAGAAATCATAGTTTCCTGCATAAAGCTGAATTTTTCCATAATCAATATCAGCGGTATGGGTGCAGACTTTATTCAGAAAATAACGGTCATGGGAAACTACAATAACTGTATTGTCAAAGTTGATTAAAAATTCTTCCAACCATGCAATAGCATCCAAATCCAAGTGGTTGGTGGGCTCATCCAAAAGCAGGATATCAGGATTTCCAAACAAAGCCTGAGCCAATAAAACCTTAACCTTCATGGCACCCGGCAGGTCAGCCATCATAGAATAGTGATTTTCCGTAGGGATGCCCAGTCCGTTTAACAGCATGGCGGCATCTGCCTCGGCATTCCAACCGTCCATCTCAGCAAATTCTGCCTCCAGCTCACTGGCTTTGATACCGTCTTCGTCGGAAAAGTCCTCTTTTGCGTAAATGGCATCTTTTTCTTTCATAATGTCATAGAGGCGTTTGTTCCCCATGATGACAGTATCTAAAACAGTAAATTCATCATATTTGAAGTGATCCTGCTGTAAGAAGCTCAAACGTTGTCCCGGAGTGATGACGATGTCACCGTTGGTAGGTTCCAACTGACCGGAAAGAATTTTTAAAAATGTGGATTTTCCTGCACCGTTGGCACCGATTAATCCGTAGCAGTTTCCTTCCGTAAATTTGATATTTACATCTTCAAATAAAGCTTTTTTTCCAAGTCTTAATGTAATGTTATTTGCACTAATCATAATTTCTGCCTTTCTGTCTGTGTCGTTGTATGAATCCTTTAACATTGTACCGTAAAATCTACATTTTGCAAGTTTTTTTCTTTGAATACAGTGGGTTTTCTGATATAATTATTAATAACTGTATAAACCATCAGATAAGAGGTTTGTAAAATGAACGGAAAAGAAGTTATGGAATTATTTGAATCACTGCCTTTCGGTATTTGTTTTTATACGTTGGACAGTGAGGAATTTAATCGAGAAAATTTTCAGTTTGAAATGGGAAACGAAGAGTTTTTCCAGTGTATCGGATATGAGAGAGAAAGGCTGAAAAATCGGGAAAACAGATTTGAGCATTTTTTAGATGGACAGGAGTATGAGAAGTTCTTGTCTACCATTGAGCGTGCAGTTGAGAATCCGGGCAGCATACAGGAGATTGATGTAGGAGTACGTCAGTGGAACGGCTCTGTCAGCTATGTAACCGGCAGGATGCGGCTGGTAAAAAATCCGGATCATAAGTATTGTATCTGTTGTGTGATTATTAACGTAGACCACTATGTCAGTGAGAACCAAAGCTTAGCCAGAAGGATACAGAAGAGCTATCAGGAAATGAACAGCCTGAATACGATTATCGAGCGTTTTCCGTCAGGAATGGCTGTGCTAAAGGGTGGCGTAGAATCCCAGATAGTTATGGTAAATCAGGAATTTTTCCGATCCACAGGATATAGTCTGGAGGAGATTCTGAACGGAAGCCGCAATCTTTTTGATTACTGTTATTCTGAGGACGCAGCCGTTTTGGAGGAGATGCAGGAGGAGTGCTTGCGGGAAAAAATAGCGGTGGAGAGGGAACTGCGTCTGAGAGGCAAGGATGGAAACATTCACTGGATGTCCATGAGAGTCTGCTTTTATACTTACCGGGATGCTATTCCTTATTTTTTGATGGCATGCTGGGATATCTCAGACAGGAAGAGAATCGAGGATGAACTCCGTTTGCAAATGGAGAGAAATAAACTGGTGGAAGAACTGACAGCAGAGATTCCTATGGATTATGATGTTGTGAATCAATGTTTTAAGATAGACGATTCCATCAAAGAGCAGTATCAGTTCCCAAGCAATGATATTACTTTGGAGGAGTATACCAATCTTATCCATGAAGATGAACGGGATGCTTTTGTAAGGACGGTAAAAAGAGCGGTTAGTAGGGAGACAGAGGGAACCTTTGAGTACCGGGTAAGGTTGCAGGAGAAGGGAAAGAGAGCTGTATATAAATGGAATCGAACCAAATACCGGAGTATTGCCGGCAATGACGGAAAGATTATGCGGGTAATCGGACGTATCTATAATATTGACAGAGAGAAGCGAATCCATAGCCAGTTGGAGGAAAAAGCTCGAAGAGATTCCATGACCCAGCTTTTAAATAAGCAGGCTCTCAAAGAAGAGATAGAAGATTTCCTGAGTGAGAAACCGCAGGGAATTCATGCTTTTATGGTAATTGATATTGACGATTTTAAGAAAATCAATGATACCTTTGGACATGTATT
>OMNP01000954.1_pt1 | contig 10341 bp, 6 predicted proteins | sample 1673811 | NCBI WGS metagenome assembly OMNP01 (sample SAMEA103958127, study PRJEB25191) | human gut metagenome | biome: human-associated habitat [ENVO:00009003]; feature: intestine environment [ENVO:2100002]; material: feces | place: Germany | collected 2013/2015
CACACAACAAACAGCGATATCGGGACGGTCAGTAAATGGGAATACCTTTTCATAGATGTAGAAGGTTTTATGAAAAAATTCCTGGATAATCCGGTTAAGGCAGAAAAGGTGATTCAGCGAATCTATTCCAGGGCTTTGTTTTTTGAAGAGAAGGAGAATTTGTCTATCTCGAAAAAAATCCGCAAGATCATGGATATCATGAGAGATGGTGAAGAATTTTTTCTGGAGGAAGCAAAGGGAGTGCTTGCGGCACTTCTGGTAGAAATTGCCCGGTTAAACAGAGATTCAGGAGAGGATAAGGTTGCGGAAAATGCCGGTAAGCTTACCAATATGATCACCAGTGTGCTGGATTATGTATCATATCACTACATGGAGGATATCAAAGTAGAGGATCTGGCGAATATCTGTCATATCAGTGAGACACATTTCCGGAGAGTTTTTACTTCCTACATGAAGATGAGCCCATTGGAATATATTAATACCGTACGTGTCTACACGGCATGTGAACTTCTGGAGACCACAGATGCCCCGGTTGCGGATGTTGCTCACAAATGTGGGTTTACGACAAATTCGACATTCAACAGAAACTTTAAACAGCTGATGGGAGTCACTCCTCTCGAATGGCGGAAACGTCCGGAAAGCTATGAACAGCAGCTTCTGCGATTTGATATTCATTCAGAAAAAGGATGGTAGAAAAACAGAAAGGAATCATTTATATGTACGACTATAAGATTGTGGAGCAGATCTCCCGAAAGAAAAAAAGCATGTCCGGAGTTCTCCGGAAAGTAATGGTTTTGTTTGCAGTGATCTTTGTGATCCTGGGAATTACAATATCCCAGTCCTTTATGCTGGCAGGATTTCTTCTTGCAGCGCTTTATTTTGTGTTTGATATTTTCAGCCAGAAGGATTATGAGTATACCCTGGAAAATGATCAGCTCAGCATTGATGTGATCTATGGCAAAAAGTATCGTAAGACTGCCCATGTACTGGAGCTGAAGGAGCTGGAAGTCGTTGCGCCGCACTGGCACGAAAGTGTTGCTAAATATAAAAAAAACGGTGGTACGGAGCAGCTGAAAAAATATGATTATACCTCTTATGATGACAATACTCCGTATTACACGATGATCATCAAAGAAGATGGACGAAAGATCAAATTGCTTCTCGATCTCACAGAGGAGATGCTGCACACAATAAAGACACAGCATCCGGAAAAAGTCTATTTTGCATAAAAACAGCAAAATTCTGTGAAATATGTACAAAAAATGAATAGAAAATTTATGAAATAAGAACAAACACCTCTCTTGAAGATAAGAAAAATATACATTCTGTCAAAAAGAGAGGATTTTTTTCATCAAAATAATACGACAAAAATCGTGAGAATGCGAAAAACGAACAAAAAATACAATTTTATGTACGTGTAATAGTGCAAAATATATAAAATGGTCGAAAATGCACATTATATGTGTGGTTATGCAAACTATCGTGGGATGGCAGATGCTATAATCAGTTCATAAGCAATTCGGAAAAAGAATACGCTTAACAAAAGGAGGACATGTAAATGAAGAAAAAATTACTCGCAGTATTAATGACAGGCATTATGGCAATGTCTTTCGCTGCAACAACTACAGCAGTATATGCAAAAGGTGACGATGACAATACACTGACCGTATGGGCATGGGACCAGAACTTTAACATCAAGGCTATGAACATTGCAGGTGAGCAGTATGCAAAGGATCATGAAGGATTTAAAGTAGATGTAGTTGAGACATCTTCCGATGACTGCCAGACGAAACTTACAACAGCTGCAAACGCCGGAGATTACAGCACACTTCCGGACATCGTTCTGATGCAGGACAACAGCTATCAGAAATATCTGAAGAGCTATCCGGATGCATTCACAGATCTGAAAGATATCAACATTAACTGGGATGATTTTGGTAAACTGAAACAGTCCTATTCCATGGTAGATGATACACACTATGGTGTTCCGTTTGATAATGGTGCTGTTATTGCATGCTATCGTACAGATATCCTTGACGAGGCAGGATATACTATTGATGATCTGACAGATATCACATGGTCCAAGTTCATGGAAATCGGTAAAGATGTTCATGAAAAAACCGGAAAATATCTTCTTACAAGTGAAGCTACAGGTGGCGATACTCTGATGATGATGATGCAGTCCTGCGGAGCTAACTTCGTAAACGAAGATGGCGAAGCTTACATCGTAGGCAATGAAGTTGCAGAGAAATGCATCAATCTTTATGTAGATCTGGTTAAGAATGACGTTGTTAAACTTGTAAATAACTGGGATGAATATATCGCTACTATTACAGGCGGTGAGGCAGCAGGTATTGTAAATGGTAACTGGATCACAGCTACTCTGATGTCTACAGAAGATCAGAAGGGTCTGTGGCAGATCACAACAATGCCTAAAGTAGACGATGTTGATACAGCTACAAACTATGCAAACAATGGTGGATCTTCCTGGTATATCACATCCAACTGCAAGAACGTAGAGCTTGCTGAGGACTTCCTTGCAAGCACATTTGGTTCCAGTACAGATTTCTATGATGCAATCCTTCCGGAAGCAGGTGCAATCTCCTGTTATCTGCCGGCTGGTGAATCTGAAGTTTACAATGAGCCAAACGAATTCTTCGGTGGACAGCCAATCTTCTCCACAATCGTAGAATACTCTTCTCATATTCCGGAGTTCACAAAAACACCGTATCACTATGAAGCAAGAGAATGTGTCAACACAGCAGTTGTTAATATCGTAAATGGTACATCTGTAGAAGACGCTCTTCAGGAAGCACAGGATACACTGGCATTCAAGATGACTGAATAGTCCTCTGGATACTAAGTGAAACTGAAATAAGAAAATTTACGTGAGCGCGGGGGACTGCTTGCAGTCCCCTGTCTTATGTTAAGAGCTACAGTTGCTGGAAACAGCAGCAAGTTTTGAAAGGGGGAGTTCATATGAATTCCAGGAAAAAAGGTATGACTCTGGTTGCAAAACAGAGAACTGCAGGATGGCTTTTCCTTGCACCTGCATCCATCATGATCGCAGTCATGAGTTTCTATCCGATGATCCGTGCATTCATTATTTCACTGCAGACCGGAGCAGGCGCAAACATGAGATTTGCAGATCCGATCTTCAGTAACTACAAGCGTATTCTTGCAGACAAAGTATTCCAGCAGTCTATTGTAAATACGTTCCTTTATCTGATCATTCAGGTGCCGATCATGCTGATACTGGCAATTCTTCTGGCACAGCTTCTGAATAACAAAGATTTGAAATTTAAGGGATTTTTCCGTACATGTGTATTTCTTCCATGTGCAACATCCCTGGTTTCCTATTCCCTGATTTTCCGTTCCATGTTTGCTACAGATGGTCTGATCAACAGTATTCTGATCAAACTTGGAATCTTATCTACCGGCTATAACTTCCTGGGAAATTCAGCCAGTGCCAAGATTGTAATTATCCTTGCGCTGATCTGGAGATGGACAGGATATAATATGGTATTCTATCTGGCAGGACTTCAGAATATTGAATATTCTGTATATGAAGCAGCCAAAATCGATGGTGCCAATGGCTGGAAGACTTTCTGGAAGATTACAGTTCCGCTTCTGAAACCGACAATTATCATGACATTTATCATGTCAATCAATGGTACACTGCAGTTGTTCGATGAGTCTGTCAACCTGACAAAGGGTGGACCGGCAAACTCAACAATCACAATGTCCCACTATATTTACAATACATGTTTTATTAACGTACCAAACTTTGGATATGCAGCAGCAATGTCATTTATCATATTCATTATGGTAGCTGTACTTGCATTTATTAATTTGAAAGTAGGTGATACACGTGACTAAGAAAAACAAATCAGCCATTCAGAGAAGATTGATTCCAACCTATATTTTTCTGATCATCGTGTCATTTATTTCAGTATTCCCGTTATACTGGATGATCTCAGCTGCGACAAATACATCAACAGATGTATCCCGTGGACGTATCCTTCCGGGAAGTTATTTTATGGAAAACTTCCATAATCTGACATCTCAGCAGCCACTGTGGAGAGCACTTGGAAACTCATTTTTTTATGCAATCCTTACCACAGTGATCTGTCTTCTGATCTGCTCTATCGCAGGTTACGGATTTGAAGTTTACCATGATAAGTGGAAAGACAGAGTATTTTCAATCCTGCTTCTGGCTATGATGGTTCCGCAGGTTGCAACTATGGTTCCGTTATTCAAAATGTTCTCCAAGGCAGGACTTTTGAATACAGCAGTAGGTTTTATCCTTCCGATTATTTCCACGCCGTTTATGATCATGATGTTCCGTCAGAATGCCAGATCATTCCCGGTTGATATTATTGAAGCTGCACGTATTGACGGACTCAGCGAAGTAAGGATTTTCTTCCAGATGTTCATTCCTACAATGAAATCTACATATGCGGCAGCTGCTGTTATTACCTTTATGAATGCATGGAACTCTTATCTGTGGCCAAAGGTAATCATGACAGACAACAAGGCAATGACCATGCCAATGCTGATCGCCAACCTGATCACAGGTTATGTGACAGATTATGGTATGCTGATGTGCGGTGTATTGTTCTGTTCTATTCCTACAATGATCGTATTCTTTGTATTACAGAAACAGTTTGCAGAAGGTATTACCGGAGCAGTCAAATAAAAAACTGAAAAAGAAAAATATAACTTCGACCGTCTGGAAGACATTATTAATAATCTATACAGAGAGGGCGAAAGAGAACACCCGGCAGATTATGAAAAGTAATTTTGCCGGGTGTTTTTGATGCCTGTTTGGAAATTTATAGCAAGCCTCTTAATTAATATGCATTACTGCAACTATACAGAACCATATGGTTCCGAAAAGGTAGCATTATTTTATGGAATTGCTATAGTATTAATAAATTTGTGGTAGGCATAACGGAAAAAGTACGGTAAAATAGTTAGAATGCAGAAAGTATTTTTCCAAAATAAAACAAAAGGGGGAGGGCCATGTCTGAAGTAAAGAATAAGAAAAAGAAATCAAGTATTATTCAGGTCAGTATTGGTGTTCTGGCAGTTATTCTGGCTATCCTTATTATCATAATGATGGGAATTGTCTCAGATATTCAGGGAACGGCCCGTATTGTAAATTATACCGGTTTAGTCAGGGGAGAGACACAGAGACTCATAAAACTGGAGCTTTCCACGCAGCAGGAAAATGAGATGATCCATGATATAAGAACTTTTATTGACGGTTTGCGAAATGGAAATGATGAATTAAATCTTGTACGTCTCAATGATGTTGATTTTCAGAATAAAATGCAGGAACTGGATGATAAATTCTCTGACCTGTATAAGAAAATTTATCTTGTGAGGTTCAAAGGAGCCAGAAACACAGATATTATTCCGGAAAGTGAGGAGTTTTTTGTGATCTGCGATGAAGCAACAGGCCTGGCTGAAAAATATTCGCAGAAAAAAGCCACATCCTTATCATTGCTTGAGAAATATATCACAGCAGATATTGTTGTGCTGATGCTGTTGATCGGATATGAATTCATCAAAGCAATACAATATGCTGCAATGAATCGTTTACTGCAGCGAAAGGTATATCTGGATGATGCGACGGGACTTCCGAACAAAAATAAATGTGAAGAATTACTGAGTGAGGAAGAACCGGATGCAGATACCGGTGTCTGCAGTTTTGATCTTAATAATCTCCGGCGTATTAATGATAGCAGAGGTCATGAGGCCGGTGATGCCTATATCCGTAGATTTGCCATCTGCCTGCGGGCTTCCATGCCGGCTGAGCAGTTTGTGGGAAGAGCAGGTGGAGATGAGTTTCTTGCAGTTACCCATGGACTGGACAGGGAACAGATGATACAGTGCCTTGAAAAGGTGCGCAGAGATATGAGAGAGGAATCCAAAGTGTATCCGGATACTCCCCTGAGCTATGCAGCAGGCTTTGCACTGGCCAGCGATTTTCCCGGAAGTACAATGAGAGAACTGTTTAACTGCGCAGACAAAAACATGTATATCAACAAAAACCACGTGAAGCGCGAGGAAGCATTGGCCGAAAAGAAGCTGGATCGCAGGCTGCTGAAAAGCATGAAAAAATACGGCAGCAACTTTTCCGATTGCCTGTACTGCGACGCAAGGCAGGACGCTTACCGGGTGATTCGTGCAAGCGAGGCATTTTTCCTTGCGGCGGACGGCAGTTATTCCGGCGCTGTGGAGCAGATTGCAGAAGAACGCGTGGCGCAGGAAGACCGCAAGGCGGTGCGCAGCAAATTACAGCTGACGGCGCTGTGCGAGGCGCTTTCCGAAAAGAACCGCGTGGTGGAATTGCAGCACAAGATTTTCGGCGCGAACAGTGCCGACTATGGGAGATTGACGGCGATTTTTGTGGATGCAGACCCGGACGGCACGCTGCACCATTTCTTACTGGCGTTTGAGACGATTGACAGTGTGCAGCCGGAGACGGACGCCAAGCAGCAACTGACGCAGTATTACGAGCAGCTGAAGCAGTCTATCTTGGAAAACGACAGTTACGTGGATGCGATGCTGGAGACTGCGGATGCGGTATACTCCGTGAATCTGACGGATGATCTGGTGGAGCGCGATTTCCGTCGTGAACGCGGCGCAGACATCTTTATTGAGGACTTGAAAGCACCGTGTCCGTACGGCGAATATTGCCACCGTCATTCTATGCTGATTTTGCCCGAAACGATGGGCAGCTACCGGTTGATCGACACGGCCGAAAAGCTTTTGGAGCGCTATGCGAGCGGAGAAAAGCAGGTGACGGTGGAATACTGTGAGCGCGTATCCAGCGGCGAGACACGCTGGATACAGAAAACGGCGCTGATGATGTCTTCACGCGTATACGATGCGAAGAGCGGTGAGGAAAAGCCGATGATCCACAGCCTTGTGCTGCTGAAAAACACCACGGAGTTCCATGCACAGGAGCAGAAGGAGCACGAGCGCTTGCGGGCTGAGGTGGACGAAGCAACGCTGGCGAATAAAGCGAAGACGGAGTTCCTTTCCCGCATGAGCCACGATATCCGCACGCCGATCAACGGTGTGATGGGTATGCTGGAGATTATCAAGAAAAACCGTGAAGATCATGAGCGCGTGGACGACTGCCTTGAAAAGATCCATGTTTCCTCCGAGCACCTGCTGTCGCTCATCAACGATGTTTTGGATATGAGCAAACTGGAATCCGGCCATATGGAGCCGGAGCATGTGCCGTTTAACCTTGACGATTTGATAAAGAACGTCCGCGCGCTGAACGAGGCGCAGGTGGCGAAAACGAGTATTGTGTATACCTACAGCAAGACTTCGTTTGCGCACGCAAAGCTTATCGGCAGTCCGCTGCATCTGCGGCAGATCTTATTGAATCTGTTCAGCAACGCGGCAAAATACAATAAAGAAAACGGCACGATCAAAACGTATGTGGAGGAGATTGCCTGTGACGAAAACACGGCGACGTTCCGCTTTACAATACGTGATACGGGCATCGGTATGAGCGAAGATTTTGTGAACAACGAGCTTTTTGAGCCGTTTACACAGGAAAAGCAGGGCGCCCGCACGCAGTATCAGGGCACGGGCCTCGGCATGTCTATCGTGAAGGAGCTCATCGAGAAGATGAACGGCACCATCACGGTGGAAAGTGTGCTCGGCGAAGGCTCTGCGTTTACAGTGACGCTGCCGTTTGAAATCGACAAGCATCCCTCTGCGCAGGCGGCGACGAATGGCGCGGCGGACGAAACGGCTCTGCACGGGCTGAAAGTGCTGCTGGCCGAAGACAACGAACTCAACATGGAGATTGCGGAATTCTTCCTGGAAGACATGGGTGCCGAAACGATGCAGGCGTGGAACGGCAAAGAGGCCGTGGAGGTCTTCCGAAACTCCGCGCCGGGCGAGATCGGCGTGATCTTAATGGACATCATGATGCCGGTGATGGACGGCCTTGAGGCGGTGCAGCGCATTCGTGCGCTGGACCGGCCGGATGCGAAAACGGTGCCGATCATCGCGATGACAGCGAACGCGTTTTCGGAAGATGTGGAGCGCAGCCGTAAAGCCGGTATGACGGAGCATCTCTCGAAGCCGCTGAATGCCGAAACGCTGAAAAAAGCGATCTTACGGAACATATAACCCGTGCGGTAAAGACAAATATTCGTTAAGGGCGGCGAAGAGCTGCCCTTTTTTCGTGTACCGACACTTGATTTTTCTTTTTGTTGTGGTATACTCATTTGGGAGTATTAGAATCAATTCTAAAACAGGGAAAAGAGGGGTATAAATGGCAAACCGCAACGAAAAGGAGGCCTCGCGCAAGCGAATTCTTTCTACCTGTGTGCGTCTGTTTTTGGAGCAGGGGTTTAAGCATACGCCGCCGAAGCAGATTTTGACGGAAGCGGATGTTTCCGCGGGCACGTTCTATAATTTGTACCGCACGAAAGCCGGTGTGCTTACCGAGCTGACCGAGTTCATGTTTCAAAATCAGTTTACTATCGCGGGGCAGATTGCACAGGGGGAGACAGACCCCGTAAAGCTCTACGCGGTGGAGACGGCGATTCAGCTGACGCTGGCAGAGCTGAACGAGAACCTGCGCCAAATTTACGTGGAGGCGTACACGCTGCCGGAAAATTTGGAAATCATCCACAGGATGACGGCCGAGATGCTGCACCGTATTTTCGGCGCGTATATGCCCGGGTACAGTGTGAGCGATTTTTATGAGTCGGACATCGGTTCGGCGGCGATTATGCGCGGATATATGGCACGTCCGTGCGACGTGTATTTTACGCTGGAACGCAAGTTAGAGCGCTTTTTGCAGCTGACACTGCGCATTTATTGCGTGCCGGAGGAAAAACAGCGGGAGGTTATGGCACTGATTGCGAGCCTCGACATCCGTGCCATTGCAAACGAAGTGATGCAAAAGCTGTTTGCCGCGCTTGAGATGCACTATGAATTCACGCTCGGCGAAGAGGCAAAGCAAATTTGATTAAAAAAGAGCCGCACAGGCGGATATGCACCCGGTTTTCTGGGCACAGGTTCAAAATTGAAAAATGGGTTTCCATCATGGATGCTTCCCTGAATGCAGAGGAAAGCGCAAATATTTGTTGAGTGTGCTGTCGAAATTCATTGAAAACAGTAAAATTCTGTGCTAAACTTAGAGCATAAACACCGGGCGGAATATAACGTGCGGAAACCATTGAAAAGGAGCAATTATTTATGGGTCTTATTAAGGCAGCTGTCGGCGCCGCGGGCGGTGTTATGGCGGATCAGTGGAAAGAATTTTTCTATTGCGAATCGATGCCGAAAGAGGTGCTTGTCACAAAGGGTGTAAAGCGCACGAGCGGGCGTTCCTCCAATACGCGCGGCAGTGACAACATCATCACGAGCGGCTCCGGCATTGCGGTGGCAGACGGCCAGTGCATGATGATCGTGGAGCAGGGCAGAGTGGTGGAGCTTTGCGCGGAGCCGGGCGAATTCACCTATGACGCTTCGAGCGAGCCTTCTGTTTTCTCCGGCTCTCTCAGTGCGGGCATTAAAAACACCTTTGCACAGATTGGCAAGCGTTTTACGTATGGCGGCGATGCCGGCAAAGATCAGCGCGTATATTATTTTAATACGAAGGAACTCATCGACAATAAATTCGGCACGCCGAACCCCATTCCGTTCCGCGTGGTCGATAACAAGATCGGGCTGGACGTGGACGTTTCCGTCCGCTGCTCCGGCGTATATTCGTACCGCATTGCGGACCCGCTTTTGTTCTACACGAATGTGTGCGGCAATGTGGAGCAGGAATATACCCGCGACGAATTGGACAGCCAGCTGAAACACGAGTTCATCAGCGCTTTGCAGCCGGCGTTCGGCAAGCTTTCCGACCTCGGTTTGCGTCCGAACCAGATTGTGGCACACAACACGGAGCTGGAAGACGCCATGAATACGGCGCTTTCCGCGAAATGGGGCGAGCTGCGCGGCTTGACGGTTGTCAGCATTGCGCTCGGCTCTGTGACACTGCCGGACGAGGACGCCGAGATGATCAAGCAGGCACAGCGCACGGCGATGATGCGCGACCCGACTATGGCGGCGGCCACGCTCGTCGGCGCACAGTCGGACGCGATGAAAACGGCCGCGGGCAACTCTGCCGGTGCTATGAACGGCTTTATGGGCGTAAATATGGCTATGAATGCGGGCGGCATGAACGCACAGGCGCTGTACGGCATGGGTCAGCAGCAGGCGGCGCAGGCTGCGGACAGCTGGAAGTGCGTGTGCGGCACGGTGGTCAACGGCAATTTCTGCCCGAACTGCGGCGCAAAGAAGCCG